>Ga0123355_10003897_pt1 | contig 21583 bp, 15 predicted proteins | sample TergutEmb28metaG_3_FD_89872 | JGI IMG/M metagenome (GOLD analysis project Ga0123355, IMG submission 89872) | Embiratermes neotenicus P1 segment gut microbial communities from Petit-Saut dam, French Guiana - Emb289 P1 | ecosystem: Host-associated > Arthropoda: Insects > Digestive system > Gut ...
AGGAGTGCTGCAGATTTATTTGCATGCAGCACAGTCGCATATTAAGGGCGCCTGTTGTATTTCCATGTGTAGCATTGGTATGTATGTATGTATGTATGTATGTATGTGTGCATGTATGTGTGTATGTGTGTATGTATGTGTGTATGTATGTATGCATGTGTGAATGTATGTGTGTATGTGTGTAAATATGTGTGTGTGTATGTATGTATGTATGTGTGTATGTATGTATGTATGTATGTATGTATGTATAAATGTATGTGTGTGTGTATGTATGTAGCTGACTTTAGACTGATATTTCGGAAATGCTCTTGGTGTGTACTTCGAGTTCTGTCCGTTTTTCGACTGTCAAAGTTATTCGTGTTTTTTCCCCAGTCAGTCAACTGCATTATTCGTAAGTCATGCCATTCGACACTAGATTTGAATTAACGTCGGAGCGTCAAAATTAAACCCAATAAATTCAGTTGTATAAATGTTACAACACTCTCTGTCCAGTTGCATAATTGTTGTTAGGGTGACTAAACGTATTGAAGAATGTCAGAAACATACATTGTTGCCAGAGGTATACTTCGGACACAGAACAGTATGTTTATTGTATAATGATGAACCACACTTAGGAAAGATGCTTCTGCGATGTGTAGTGGGATATGACGTAGTGTAGTTGGTAATCGGTTAGTGCTGTCCTGAATTTGGAGGCAGGAAGCTCTTCTGAAATGACTTAAATAATTACCAGTCGACACGGCGTTATCCCACACAACCGGTTCTCACCGGGACACGCACAGTAGGCCCTCTCGGCGCGTACCAGTTCCTGGCTTACTGGGTCAGGTGCTGGTGCTGCTACAGCATATTGATCCATTCCCCGCCCGCCCCGGTATTTCTGCGACCTGCGCATAAATCAGCGCCCAAAAGCACGTGATCACACCGCAACGTTGCTTGCGATCTGGTGCGACGGAGCCCATTCAAATTTGAACGTAAAAGTTTTACGTAAAATCGTTATATGTCTTAAGTCTTCCCACATAGAATCCCTTCCGCATACCACAGTTATAGCCCTGTATTGTGACCCTCAGATGACACTTTAAATGACATTTTCACTAAATATGCACGTTGTGCGACTTTTTCTCGGTAAAGGTCAAGACTCAGATACAGACTGTAGCATAGGTACCTCTCATTGTTATTTATCACTAAACTCTTATGTTTCTTGCCGTAGTAGTGAAAACAACATATTTGCTAGCTGAGCTGCAGTCGGCACGGCGTAGTCGTTGTTGGGCTTACCTCGGTGAGACCAGGTAACGTTGTATCTCTTTCAAAAACCTTTGTTGTGTTGGGATTGCATTCATAGCGCCAATCGCAGTGGATTCTTTTGAAACGGATAGAATAGGTTTGGTGGTGCGTGCATCATGCTTACCAGCTTGCTTCATACTTTCAGGCATGATTGACACCTGATGAACGTTATATTAAAGATGTTTGAATTTCTTGTCTGTAAAATTTCGATACTGCACGCCAAATTAAGATCGTTCTCCATGTGTGCGTTCTTATGAACGTTTATCTTTGGACGTCTCCACAAATAATAGTCATAGTTCATCAGGTAAGGTGATTGGGCAGACCACAAAGACGACTAATTATTCGTTCCCCAAGAATGTTGTGTAAGGCCTGTCGATTGTGGGGGCCGCTGAGCCATTTCATTCGCCTTGTCACTTAAACTACAGAAAAGGTTGCGAGAACTTTTGTATCGCCTTTGATTATATCTGAAAGAACATGAGTGTAGTTTTTCTTGTTGCACTGACAACACACCATACTTCAGAAAATATTACGTTATGGCATATTGTATAACAGTTCGAGATTATCTGCCGACCCATACCTGATACATTGAGTATTTACATGACCATTTAAGTGGTCCCGTATATGAAAGAAGACAAAACTGGATCGAATGTATCACTCTTTATTGCGTCACAAAACCGGTCACAGAACTATGCTCTAACAAGAAATATTTTCGTGGGTGTGCTTTCGGACTCGCTAATGTTACATCTGTAGGAACTCGCCGTCCTCGCTGTCACTTCTATAACAAAGAACCCGTTAGACTTTCTTTCATTATTGACTGTATAGTTATTTTAGAAGGACCTGATACATCGAATAATGGAGTGTAAAATATGTTGCCATACTTTTCGTAGGACTTCTTTCCTTTATAGGCTTCTGCAGTAAAAACGCTGTGAGATGCAGAGTAGTTCATATTGACGAACGACAGTTTATACAGGCCGGTGTTGAGGAGAGATTATGCATTGAACTCTCTTATTGTTGTGTGAAAGAGCCGTCGGCTGATGCGCAGCAAATTTCTGGCGATTAGATTATTCAGGAGTGAGTTAGTGCCGATAAGCTCGCGGCTTTTGTGGGTTCCGCGTTGAACTGTATCCCTGTAGATAAGGGTACCGGGTGTTTCGGAGAACTCAGTTTCCTGATCATGTAACATTTTCTTGTGGTCTGATGGAAGAACACAGTTGAAATAACAAAGGCTGGATATGTTGTTTGCTGTGTATTTGGGAACTCCACCGCTGACTGGCTACAGTGACGACGGTGCTTCATGGCTCCCGTTACTTGTTCAGTGTACATGTTGTGACGGTACATTCAAACATATCTTGACAGCTTTTGTACAGTGCGTTTATGGTTTTCATTCATCGCTGTATGACTCCTGACGTTGAAATGGCTTTTTAACTAACCCATGACGCAGCCACGCTTAACTGTCAAACCATCTTGCAGGCTGTGTACCATTCAAACAATTGTTAATGATTATTACATAACAGCGACATTCGAAATTTGACAGCAGTCATCCCGTTGTGCAATAACAATTGTATAATATATGATATACCGTCAGTACACAACATCAATATAGTAATATAATGTATGCAATAGGTTACACTATCATTCCGAATTACAACATAAAGTTACCGGTCACATCCCCAGCTTTAGTAACTTTAGACTTTAGTAATGTTTGTAAGTCACATGTTGTTTTCTTCTTCTTCCTACCCCTTATCGTTCTGTCGCTGCTTAGGCCTTGTTGGAGCTCACTTCCATCTTATCTGTGTTCTGCCTGTATCTCTTCTTCCTGTATGGTGATAATGGTGGCCGAACTTACGGTCCCTGTCTTCTTCCATGTGTGTGATGTGTCCTGTCCAGGTATCCTCATTATCATAAAAAATTACTTACATTTAAGTCATGTTTTATGTCGTCATTTCATACGTGATCCACATGTGTTAATTCTGTTCACGAATTAAATTTCGGCTGCTTTCTCTGAAACGTCCAGACTCGCTCGAGGGCCCACCCAATATCCTGTTCAACAGATATCGGGTGCTCTTTCCCCAGGGGTAGGGTGTCAGGGGCGTGAAGCTGACCATCTAGTGTCAAAGTTTATTAGTGCAACTATACCTCTTTTTGGCCTGCACCAGGAACACCTTTACCTTGCGACCAAGCGCTCATCCAGAGGTCATTGTTTTAGTACAGTCATTATTACATTCGTTTAATTGTGTCGTGTAATATCCAGTTGACAGTCAGTGAGAGGCAGTAACAGTTGTGCGGCTGCAGTGGCTTGGTTAGTAAAACTGTTGTTTTATGTTTGCTTAATTCTGAGTATTATCCGTTATGTGTTAAACATTATTTTCTTTGATGAAGCGAGATGATTAAATGTTACTGACAATATACAGACAGGACACGTGCTTCTTAGTGGCGTCTTAGCATCTAAAGTAGGGTACAAACGGTCCGCACTCGAGGGTGAGACGTCGATACGTCTCGTTCATAGCGTCACTACAGCTCTTTTGCAGGTGTACCAGTTTAAGAACATTAAGTCACTGCAGCTGCTCGACTTCTTTCTTCCAGCTGGTACAATAGTGACAAGAGTCCACTAGTGCTTCCTGTCTTGAGCCATCTAAATCCAGTCGACACGGTCACGTCGTGTTTTTTTGCAGAACATGTATTGCTACTGTTACATCACCTTCAAGTTCTCGCAAATATTCTTTTCTTTTCAGTTTTTACATTTGATAAATATGCGTATTTTATCAAGACCATGATTGTTGTATGCCCTGCCCTTCTAATCGCCAGTTGTTTCTGTGCGTGGAGCTCAGCTCACAGACGATTGATCGGCACTGTATGAAACATCTTTGTTTTCGACTTTTCAGTTTCTCACAGCGGTGTTGTTGACGATGCAAGGCTTCCGGGATGTTATGCCATGTCGCTGAACAAGTCGATTCCGACGTTTTGAAGGATCTTAGTACCGCAATATTTAGGTCAAACATTCCTTCAGACTTGAAAATAAAGGTATTGCGGTGCTTTGAAACGTCAGGCACTGCACACACAACGACAGAAGATCACATTACTCAGGACTAGGATCTTTACCTTAACTTTCCGCATTTTTGGAAGGTTTAAGTTTAATATATATACAGTAGTAGCGACTGTACTACTACAACTAACACCACCACTACCACCAGCACCAGCACCACCACCATCACCACCACCACCACCACCATTACCACCACCATCACCACCACCATCACCACCACCATCACCACCACCATCACCACCACCACCACCACCATCACCACCACCACGCAGTAGTAGTACTAGTGGCAGCGATAGTGCTGGTAGTAGTAATAATAATAATAATACTACTACTACTAGTAGTAGTAGTAGTAGTAGTAGTATAAATAGTTTTCAAAGTATTCGTGACGGCACAATATGGTGTCTTTTATTTGGGAATGCGAATTCTTCCATCCCTGTGTGTAAGATTTCCCGATTTTGTTACCTAACTTATACAAAACTTTCAAATTATGACGCTACGAATACAGGTATACTTGCTTCGTAAAAGCGAGCACGCCTAGACCATTGCAGCGGACCTTAGCCTCATGTAATGAACACCCTACAGCTGGCCGACGAATTAATTATTCTGTTACCAGCTTGCCATACTGATAGTGTTGATGAATAGAGGGCCGTTCTGAATGTGTTGTATGCTGGACAGGCCCAGTTATTTTAATGGGTGTGGTTGCAGCCACATACTCCGAATAGAGTATTTTAATCAGGTATATTTTTTATCGTAGGTTTTTATGTCCGAAAGAAAGCAATTACAATTAAGAGAGTGTGACATAAGGTTCTCATTGCGGCGTAGCTGAGGATTCGACTGTTCTGGCGCGTGACACCATGTCTCTGGAAATATGGTTTAGTAATTAATTGCATTCACCTTCAAGGTTTTTGTGGCCCATACATCTTTTTGGACCGCTGAATGTTTGAAGGTGCAGCCTGTAATGTCCTTCGAATGTCGGAAATCTGAACCCAGCGGCAGAGCATCACATCTGAGAAGACCTGAAAACGCAACACGTAACTTTTCTGTTGTTTTGTGTGTGGTTACAACCGTGTGGAATTCCCCAGCAGAGTGCAGTACGTGTGACAAATGCACCGTATCAGGGCTCTGAAGTCCACCATAAAAGTTATCAGTTGCCCTTAATTAAACAGTTGCACATTACAACATCCAGCATTTTCAGAATGTTTGAATTCCTAGGCTAGATGACAGGTTGTTTTTACTGTGTAAGTGACGTAGCATGCAGTGAAGCAGGACGGTACGTGAGTAAGGGCTGAAAGAATGCAGTTTTATGTTCCGGCAAAGATGATGATTTTCTTGACTGACCAGGTGACTGCGATAAAGTACCGATATTCGTGTTTAATTAGGATCGATAAATCTACGCCAAATAACGGAATCAGTTTTGAATTTTAAACATCTTCAGTAATAAAAGTATAAAATAGCTTCAGAGAGCTTAAAAACATTACCGTTCAGTTTTAAAGAAATACGCTTTTGAAAGTATAAAACACATTTGACAACTGAAGGAGAGTGTTATTGCATAAAGTACTCCTCACTTGATGAAAGACAGAGGGTCACAGAGCTGAGAGTGATCTGCGATGTAGGAGGAGAGTGTTCGAAGGCGACTCCCTACCCACATGATGGTCTCATCCCGATTCTTCCGATGCAGTCACGAAAGGTCGAAACGATGGTACTATAACAGAGAATCACGAAAGTTAGAAAACCCGAATATCGAGGTTCACGAAAACCGAGACTCAACTGGTAGCTTCTAAAGAACAGTTTCTCAATTGGGTTTTAGACCGGCGTGGTTTCTAGTATCTGCAGCGGCAAGGTCGCAGCTTCGTGCATCGGTAAGTACAGTATCAAGTAACACGTTTAGAAATGAAATGCCTATTCTTTGTGCCGACGTTTCGGTCAAACAAAACCAAATATTATGACGAATTCCCGACAACCAATTGTACACCAGTAGGACAAAGTTGGTTGTGTAGCGTAACATGACCTTTAAGTTACATCTCGTCGCCCTCTCGTCGCCTAGCAACGTTCCAGTTCACGGCTTGAGAAGGAAGACGCCGGGGGGGGGGGACCAAGCTACGAACGAAAGAGGCATTACACGTATGCAGAGCTACATGTGGTGGTCAGAACTCTGTGTGTGTGTGTGTGTGTGTGTGTGTGTGTGTGACTGCGACAAACGGACATTACCGCTGTGAACGGTCGACTGAAAGCTGGAAATAACAATATTACGAAAATGATGAGTATTGCTTATATTCACAAATTTCAGATCTCTTAGCCCGTAATTTATTGTGTTTACGTGAAAGCAAGGGGATTTATTTTCGTAAATTTAAATCGGGAGGGCTGCATAAGAAGCATGCAGTAGGAACCATCGCGGCATTTGCTTGAAGGCACAAGAAAACCAAGAAAACCTGCGGCAAGATGGCCAGTGATCCAGTTCGTATCGCGCAGAAAACACACTTCGTCTCGGTAATAAAAACCAACCAGTTAATGCTGTACAGGGAAATAATCGCGAGATCCATACAAAACACATTAATACATTCTGTGGGCAGAACGTAGAGTTTGTGAATGTTAAACATCTTGTACATGACGAAACCACTGACCTTTACAAGGTTAATTAAAGTGATCATTTTTCTGAATCGGCAAACCTTACGGAAGATTCTCGTTTCAAATCTGCGCCGTGAGACCGTTACGCCCACCGCTTTGTTGGACGGTGCCTCCTCACATTAGGCTAAGACCTTTCTTTCACATCCCTTCCAGCCCATTATTCGAAATGCATGATTTACGTAGAGTTACTTGCAGCATCTTTAAATAAGCAAACCCTTAATTATCTATGGAAGAAAGGTGTTTTCGAAATACGGATATATACAGTAGTGTAGCTAGGTGTTCAGTGCCCGGGGCGGGTGATCACAATGGCCACCCCTAACAGAAATTATGAACTTTAAAAAAAGTCCATTTATTTATTGAATTTCCTGTAATTTGTCTCAATAATTTAAAACTGAGTCCGAAAATAAAACTTTTTCGTTTAAAGTATCCATTTTACTGCCTTTCGCTGGCCCTTGGACTACGTCTCCCGGTGCGGCCGCACCACTCGCCACTCATCCGCAGCTAAGTCGCTGCATATATTTCAAGTTTTTGAGAGTTTGTGACTTTTGGTATCTGAAAACCCATTATTTCAAATGCGGTCACATCACTGGTGTATCGATCTATTTACCGCTGCCTTCTATCCAGGTACACCTTGTGGTAATAATCGAAATTCTGCGAACATGCAGCGATGCCTTTGCCCCATTCCAAACAATACAACTCATGATCATGAATTTGCAGTTTGAAGTACCTGTGTCGTTAAGCAGTAATAAATACATGAAGGACTTCCTCAGCTAACAAACGACCGCAGTGGGCAGGAATTTCGACAAGTTTTGGCGCTATGAAGTTACCAGTTACAGGATTTTGCCATAGTTTAGCCGCTAATTGGCCTGCCCCTCAGCACGGAAGCCAGGGTTCCATCCTAGGATAGTCCATGTGGGATATATTATAGACGAAGTCAAAATGAGACAGGATTTTCTCTTAGCATTTCGGTTTCCCCGTATCATAGTTCCACCAGGGCTCCATACCACCGACGCTACATAATGTTGGCAACTGACAGCGTCGCTACATGCTATACGAAGGTAAGATTTCAATCACAGGAATCGTCTGTTACCTGCATGGCACAGTTCACTGCTACAGCCGAAGCGGGGAACTTGCGTTCGGATGAAGTCAGTTTGCAGGCGGAATGATACTAATCTCTCAAGTAGTTCCATTTATTTCACCTTAAATTTAATTGGAAATTTTTTAATTATTTATTGGATTTGCATCACCGGCTAACTAAAACTGCCACAGAGAGTGTGCTAAGTACAGTAAAACAAGGAGCCGATCTAATATGGCTTGTCGAGATCCGGTCTAGACCTAGGTACCAGGCGGCAAAGTTCCCTAGCCTATTATATACGCGTTCTGTGAAAGAAGTTCCTGCAGCTATACCACTTGTAATGCGGATTTCATGCCTATCCACACACAGTCTCCGATACGAATGTTAATGGAATGTTGGCACTTGGGGGCACTTGTAATTTAGTTCTACTGTTGGTTAGAATGAGAGCCGTACATTTTTTTTCTGAAAGAGGACGTTTGGTTATTGTTCCCCACATACACAGTGGCAAACCTGCAGGTCAAGTGACTGTCAATACACAATGTGATAGCTGGCTAAACTTGTATATAATAGTGCCAGGATGTAACCTTTCTTACTTTGTTTGTGTAACGGCTGACTTTATATGAAATTGAAGCAATACACCTTTACCGCATTTTATACAATAATCACTCCAGGTTTTCGATATTTATAACTTGTTATGTTTCTTAGTGTGACGCTCTTTTAAGTGAATGCATTATTTAGGATCTAATGACAGGGCGATTAGGATGTTTTAATTGCGATGAAAGTGGAAAGAATGTATTTTATCAATAACATTAGGACTTAACCTGTAAAGGCAGTGAAATAACAGAGATCAGAAGTCATGGCCAGTCGTCGGTGGGTGAGTGGGGCTTGATTTCGACCATTCAACTGCAATACTTGATACACCTGCTTTATGTCAACATCTTTGATTTAGGTCGCATCATTGAGCATTGGTTTGTTGATGCTGAAGTAGTTGTGTCATTTAGAGTATAAGAATTTAAAGTGACTTCTTTTTTTCTAATGGTTTTGTGATTTGTTTTCCCAGGTTGGCAGCAGCGCAGGAGGCGGCAGCACAGCAGCGGTCTGTTCGTGACTGCTCGCTCGCCCCCGGCCACAGCATGGCCCCGCACTCCCAACAGCCCCCCGCCGGCGCCAAGGGGCCGACCTCGCTGTTTCTATTCAGTGAGGATAACCCCATCCGGCGGTATACTCGCTTCATCATAGAGTGGCCATATCCTTTACTGCACATTGAATATTGCTTGTGTCCAGTGGTGCAGAACACCGTTTCGAGAAACTGACGGTCGTTCAGCTGATTGAGAAATGTTCGCCTTGTATGAAACCGAAGTGTCATTAACGTGTGCATAAAAGCCCAGGCCAGATGCAACCGTTCCATACCTTCACATACTATTCTAGTAAAATTATTTTTTTATATTATATCCCTGTCGACACCTAGGCTTTCCAAGTGGCCTCCTTTGTTTCTGTTTTATTAGTAAAAGATTTTGCTCATTGTTGTCATGCGTGGAACTCACCCCGCCTGTACCATCGTCCACGATTCAGTGACCTTAAGAATATTAGTTCATAAGTGTGAATTATGAAGCGCTGTATTCAGTAATTTTCTAAAGAGATTTGTTACTCTCTTTCCGCATACCGTCCTCGGCTGCCTAATGTAATAGGCATGCTGCACAAGCAGCTTCCTTCATGATTTCCACTTCCATATGTGGTTTTCATTGTCTGATGAACACCATATTACAAGCAGGATATGCACTTACGCGTCATATGTTGGTTTTTGGACGGTGAAGAACCTAGCGGGGCTGGCGGACGGGCCTACTCAACGAGAGGTAACAAGGGGAGGGTACTTATTTTGTTTCGTCCGCCAATCAGCTATCGCAAGCACTGTATAAAGAGACTCGCTTCTAGCCTTCCGCGTGAGAATTGAGAGGGGTAATAAGTAACAAATGCCATGTATCATAGAGAGTCATACAGGTAGATGCCGACTTTGAGACAGTTTTAGAGAACAGTTTGGTTAGTTGTGTATGGAATCACGTAACTGTAGCAACTCTTGCATTGACGGCCATCGTCATGTTTCTGTGGGTTTACTCAGCCTCTTCAGGCTAATTGTAAAATTTTGACTTGAATTTTTGACGGCAGTCTCCTGGCAGTTGCTGTCCTGCCTACAGTTATCATCATCATCGTACCTCATTCAGGAACATGTAGTGTTTCGTCCAAACCATTCGCTACTTTTGAATCTGATTCGATGTGTATAACGTTTACAATTAAAATAGAGTTGTCCATTGCCCTAAGAATTTATATTGCGTATGTTATGATGGTGTTTTAATTTGGTGATGTCTCCTTCCAAATTCCTACCTTCTTGTCATCTGCACTCACAATTTGTCAGTCGACTGCTTATAACAACGTTCAGTTAAATCACAGTCGTCAAATGCTATAGCAGTAGGGCTCATAACTCCATGAAGCAGAGTCTTGCATGAAAAACCAGTAGTCCGTCAGGTAGTTGGGGAATTCCCGCACTATTGTGGAACCCAAAATTGCATCAGCATTGTCACAAATTCCTGCCACTTGCTCCTATCCTGAGGCAGATGAATCTGGGCCACATTCATATTTAAAGGTAAGTATTAATATTGCACTCTTTTCTAAGCGTGCATCTTGCAAATTTCGTCTATCTTCACGCTGTAAGAGTCCCCCCCCCCACCGTACATGCCACCTGCCTCTCCCTTGTAATAGTCCTTGAATTGTTCACCCGAATAGTTATTGTACAGTAAAAATCATGGTGCTCCTATCTATTTAATTTTCTCCATTGTCCTGTAACTTGTACCCTCTCAGGCTTAGACAGCTTCCTCAGCTCCTTACTATCGCGCCCCTTCAGCCTGCGTATATTCTCTCAGTGTGAGACTAAGTTCCAAACCCACAAAGAACAACAGGCAGCATATTATAGTTAGGCGTTTTTCAGTCCGCACGATTTGAGGTAGCAAATCGGAAAGCCAAAAATGCAGCAGGCATTCATTGAGTTCAGCCTCCTCTCGTTTCTTTACGCATGCAGTGCGGATTCGTTAATGTAGTTCACAAAATTGAACTTTTACATCACTTTCAAAGGATTTGTCTGTTGTCTGCATTCCGTGGTTTTTTCCTGCATTCTGTTAAAAAAAAACATTAAAATATACTAGGTTTTCCAGCACATGTCAATCGATCAATGTAGAGTTGCAAATACAGAAGGCACAGAACGACTTGGCACAACTGATGTGGCATTACGTAGTTGTGTAGGCTTCAGTGTGTCGCATAATTTCCAGTTCCTTATGAATGGCTGACACTGTAGGCTACTGTGTGTCGCGTTTCATTATGAATGCCTGGCACTGTAGGCTACTGTGTGTCGCATACCTTCCAGTTAATTATGAAAGCCTGGCACTGTAGGCTACTGTGGGTCGCATTTCATTATGATGCCTGGCACTGTAGGCTACTGTGTGTCGCATTTCATTATGAATGCCTGGCATTGTAGGCAACTGTGTGTCGCATACCTTCCACTAACTTGTGAATGGCTGGCACTGTAGGCTATTGTGTGTCGCATACCTTTCAGTTCATTATGAAAGCCTGGCACTGTAGGCTACTATATGTCGCATACCTTCCAGTACCTTATGAATTGCTGGCACTCTAGGCTACTGTGGTCGCAAACTTTCCAGTTCCTTATGAATGGCTTGCACTGTAGGCTACTGTGTGTCGCATACCTTCCAGTACCTTATGAATGGCTGGCACTCTAGGCTACTGTGTGTCGCTTCCCTTCCAGTACCTTATGAATGGCTGGCACTCTAGGCTACTGTGTGTCGCATACCTTCCAGTTCATTATGAATGGCTGACACTGTAAGCTACTGTGTGTCGCATACCTTCCAGTTCATTATGAATGGCTGGCACTCTAGGCTACTGTGTGTCGCATGCCTTTCAGTTCATTATGAAAGCCTGGCACTGTAGGTTATTGTGTGTCGCATACCTTCCAGTACGTTACGAATGGCTGGCACTCTAGGCTACTGTGTGTCGCATACGTTTCAGTTCATTATGAAAGCCTGGCACTGTAGGCTACTTTGTATCGCATACCTTGGTTTTGATAAATAATTTTCTCGCATTTTAAGGAAATGGAAAGATCGTTCCGTTTTTACTTGAGCCCTCCACTGGTCCTTAGTCTGAGGCAGACGAATCCAATTCCAAATATTGTTTTAATGTTTAATTTAATGTTATTCAGCCATTTGCGTTTATGTCTTCCACGCAGTCTTTTTCCATTAAGGTCTTACGACCAAACGTTTGTAGGCATTTCTCGTACCACCAAGACACATGGGTCCCATATAACAAAACCAACGCACACTGGTCTGTGTTTGTGCGTGCCATCAAGTAGATATCAAAGCGAAGAGACAGTGAAGATATGCTGCAGTCGGTATTGCGATGTCAACATTTGCTTAAAAAGTTTCTTGATACAACCCGTAGGTACATGCACCGGTAAATGCATAATTTTTAATTCCCCAAAATTTAGCATCTTATTACAAATATCGCTGTCTTCACAGAAGTTTTCAAGTTACTGTGAATGAGTTCAGCTTTTTTGATCCAATGCTCTGCCTTTTCTGAATAGATTTTTGAGAGTGTGGCATGATTCACTGCGGACTCCCAGTCCTTTACATGCGGGTTTTGCGGTGAACAATGCGGCAGTGGTACAGGGTTTTCTCCTGTATTTCAGTCTATTCCTGTTAGTATAATTCCACCAGTGCTCCATACTCATTCATTCACGTAGCACCGGCACTGTAGAGTGTACTCTTGTTAGTCACTGACAGCCTTGGTGAATAAACAACTTCAACATTCTCAGTGGAATTCATGCCTCATAATCAGTGATTCGAATAACCACAAAACCTTCGACATGTGTTATGCTAGTGTGTGTGGGGGGTGGGGTGTGGTGGGTTGAGCTATACACGTATGATTACTTACGAAATTCCTGCGACTGTTGGGACGGGGGTGGATTTTATAATTAACTTGTAAAGCCACGCGAACACTGTCCGCGGTACTCGGACGGCCTTATTGTCGGAACTAGACAGCTAACACCACGCTTCAGTCTTGTTCTTGAGAAGCTACTAGTTCCTCTGCTAATCAAGGCATTCCGTGCATTTGGTGGAATCCGAATGTTTGTGGCCGTGTTCACAAGGGTCCGCAAACTTGTCCCTATCGAGAGGTATATGAATCCAGTTCACGTCTTTCCATTCCACTGCTCTTAAGATACACTTCAGTACTGTCCTTCCATCTACGCCTAGGTCTTCCAAAAGTTTAAGTTTCCTCGCCATGAACCTTTACTCAGTTGTCTTATCCCCGTACTTGCTTCATGCTACGCCCACCTCACTTTATCCGCTTTCGTCACCCGATTCTTCTCCCTAGGCCCGAATATCTTCCTTAGAAACTTTTTCGCGAACAACTGTTGTTAACAGTGATTGTGTAAAGTGCGAAGTTCCTACGTCGACAGAACGCGCAAACTAGACACATGCAACGTGGGTACAAAGGGCTTGAGTGATTACAAAAATTTATTGACAAAACCATAAAAGTTCCTTCTTCATACTGTCACAAGTTCATTGTGTTTATTTGTTGCCCTCCATTCGTCAAGACGATGTTACACATCCTTCCCAAAAGTTTGCTGTAACGATTGTCCCGGCTTTAAAATCTCCTCTCGTGTTCTACCATTAATATTGCTCAGGGTTACAGGCATTGCTGGGACATAACCTTTATCTTCGACAACGACCCAGAGCAAAATGCTGTGTGGTCGCCTCTGAAGAGCGGGGTAAAGGGGAAGTGGAGCAACTTCGGAAGGATCATGGCTTAGGGAGCTGTGACCTGCATTTTCAAGAATGGTGTGTGTGTGTGTCTGTGTGTGTGTGTGTGTGTGTGTGTATGTTTTCATATATGTATGCATGTTTGTATGTGTATGTATGTATGTATGTATGTATGTATGTGTGTATGTATGTATGTGTATTTATGTGTGTATGTATGTATATATGTATTATGTATGTGCATATGTGTGTTTTTGGCACAAAGGGCCCATTAATTAAGGCCTAGGTGCATTGGGACCGTGATGTCGCGAACCCAAATGCTAATCAAATGTATATATGTGTGTATGTATGTATATGTGTACATATGTGTGTACGTATTCATATATGTGTAAGTGTGTATTATGTACATATGCATGTATGTGTGGAGTATGTGTTCGTTTATGTATGTGTACGTATGTGTGTACTACGTGTGTGTATGTATGTATGTACGTATGTGTGTTTATAGATATGTACGTACTTATGTGTTTATGCAGGTATGTGTGTATGTACGTATGAATGTGTGTACGTATTGTGTATGCATGTATGTGTGTACGTATGTGTCTACGAGTATGTACGTGCGTTTATATGTGTGTAAGCATGCGTGTATGTGTGCATTTTTTTCTATGTGTGCATCTGTGTTTTATGTGTGTATGTATGTATATGTCTGTATAACTGTGTATTGTGTGTACGCATGTATGTATGTATGGTACGTATCTGTAAATGCATATATGTATTTTTGTGTGTATGTGTGTACGTATGTTTGCATGTATGTATGTATGTATGTGTATATACGTGCGTATATATATGTATGCATCTATGTGCGTCAGTACGTGCGTTTGCGTGTGTGTGCGTATGTGTATGCAGGCACGTATGTGCATATGTATGCCTGTGCATATATATTCGGCGTGTGTGTTTGCATGTATGTACATATGTTTGTGTGTGTATGTATGTATGTATACATGTATACATATGTGTTAGTTCTGAAGTGAGTGCTGTAGATCAGAAGGCATCTTCAGTGTCTGTGGAGCAGCGCAGGTGACAGCTGGTTGCTCTTGCAGCTGTACACCCTATATGTATGGAGAATGATTCAGGAGTTATGGGCTAGACTGTAAGAGATGATTTCCGATGTCTTTGTGATAAAAAAATTAGTATCGACATGGACACTATTGCCAATTGTTAATGGTGATTTGGGTGTTTTTAATTCCCATAAACTCACTTATGTGAACCTCCCCTACACGCCGCGCGACCAAAAAGCGTCGTTTCAAGCACAAAGTGGCGGGCGATGTAAAAACGTGGGTCTTAATCTCGTTCACTTGCACACTGAACCGAGCGGAGAGGTGCTTGGCGAATAAGGGTGGTATTTTCGGAAAACTACCTTAAGCAGTGGTCTTTGTGCAGGAGAGACTCTTTTTTTCATGACGTTAATTTTAGACGTGAAATTTATCAGATACCGAGAGAGAGAGAGAGAGAGAGAGAGAGAGAGAGAGAGTAAGTAGCCTGAGGTGCGTTTGCTTAAACATTGTTGTCATGGAAAATAATGAGCATTACGTATTATGAATGTGTTCCTGTAGCGTTAGCTACCCAGCAAGCTAAGCACATGCGCGATACAATGTCATCACTGACCTGTCTGTCTGTACTATATTTTTCCACGTTGGTTGATAAAAGGCACGGTATACTCTCTACAATTTATGTCTGCAACATTTCCAGTTCTATTTTAATGAAACTTGAATTTTCCAGACAGCCTTTAAAAATACTTGGATATCAAATTTGATGAAAATCCTTCTATTGGAAGCCGAGTTGTTTCAGGTGGACGAACGAATAATCGGACATACAGACCGACGGGTGGACGGACAGACGGACGTACACACACACACACACACACACACGACGAAGCTATTAGGCGTTGTTCGCAATTTTTTCCAACGACCAAAAATGTGGTCATCTTTACACAGATTTTTAATACTGCACATCCCGATGGCCGCGATGTCTAAGGCGTGGTACTGCAACCTCTCGCATGCTGTTATTTGCGGGTTCGAATGCCTCCGGGAGCATGGAAGTCTGTCTCTTGTGAGTGATATATGTTGTGTGGTAAAAGGGTCTGCTTCGGGCTGATGACCCGTCGAGAGAGGCCCTGCTGTGCCTGGTGTGTCTGATTGTGATCGTGAAGCCTCGGTATTGAGGCTGACTAGGAGCTGTTGCGACTTGGAAAAAATATCAGTATCCTTAATTTTATTCTATGTTTCAAACGTTATAACAAAGACCGAGGAAATTATATCTTACATTAATGTTCATAGCTCATGAATCATCCTGTATATATAATCATCTAAGAGATCCCAGCTGTAGTTGTTTGCCAGGGAAGTTTAACTCCGATCAGTATGTGTTCCGGATGTTGGAGACAGACAGGAAGGCAGAGTGACAGGTCTAAAAATTATTAAACTATTGTCCCATGTCACTGCAACCGATTCATTGTATTTCATTTGTCGGTGAGACAAAAGACATATACGTTTTAATCATTATCATGCTCACTGAATGCAGTACTGGCACAACTCGAAAAATGCCGTTTGGATTTAATACTGTAATTTACCTCAAAAATATACAGCTACATCCGGCAGTACCGGCATACTTCTTAGTCAAAACATATCCTGCTAGATGTCATTATTGTCGAATGTGGTTGTTATATTTCTGAGCTCAGTCTTAGTATTAAATCCAAGTGGACAATTTATGGATTGTGCTACTGTTGCATTCAGTGAACGATTTTGATCGTAGATTCCATTATAATATAGCTGCTTCCCATTTTCTTAGTATTGTTCGCTTGAGTCATGCTGGCTTCCTTCAGCTGTCGACGCGTTTCCTCGTGGTCAAACAGTTTGCACTTCCCGCTCTACGCAGGCGCGCACAACGCCCGCGAAGCACACCACGTCACCACACTTCGTGCTGTCTCTCTCGACACCTTCGAATATTGCCCGGTGTCCTCTCTTGTCTCTTCCGTCATAGTGTTCCAATTACTGAAACGCAGGTTCAGCTTTGACTCAGCATAAATTTGCACTGAGACAACAGTGAGACCTGTAACTTGGGAAACACCATCTCTTCCACATGGCCGTTGGTGTTTTGCCACGTGTTTGTGGTGTACTTGACGGTGGGAGTGGAGTCCACGTGCATAGCTTATAATTTTACGATTATTAGTGAGTGACAGATTGTAGAGGATGATGTATAGGTGGATTAGAGGTGGCTCTACACATCCAGTCCTCTTCTTGATACTTGATTCAGGTGAGAGGTCACCTTTACACCCCGGCCGTCTTACCTCTGGGGAAAAGGGCACCCCGTTCCATAGGACGCATTCGGTAGTAGACTGGGCCAGTCCCGGAGCCGGTCTGGACCTTTAGGGAAGGCAAAATCCTTTTTCGCCCAATGGAATCGAACCACGGTTCCTAGGTCTTCTGCCTCAGTAACAACACGGACTGCGCTGTCTGTCTTCTTGATCAACAAACGGTGAAAATGTAATTTGAAATGACACTAGTCATTTGCACGTAGGAGCCGAGGAAAAGATCTTGATACTTGTGTCTGACCACAGATCCTAATACAAGGTGGACCCTCAGAACTAACCCAGCTGGAAATACAGAGAATATAAACTAGCCAGTTCTGACCGCCAATCTGTAATATATTGGGCAACACGGAAAACCCAGTGCCACACAAGTTTCACCGCATCGAGTGAAAGTACAGTAGCACTCATAATTCAGTAAACAATTTAATGGTAATATAAATTGTCCCAAGTGTCAAATGCCTACTTAAGTTTTAATCATTTTTATCTATGTATGTACCATATTTTACCTTGTACCAGGTTTTATATTTGTCTACAACTGTACAAAATTTTGGGATCCCAATTTTTTTAACTGCACCTTTGACTTATTCTGCTGGAGGCCTGATGATGACCTGTTAACAGGTCGAAACATGTAGCCTGTATGATCCAATAAACAATCGTTGTGCTGACGTATATTAGTGAATTTATTATAATTGAAAGGTCGCCATTTTTCGTCCGACGCGGAGGTCATTGCTACCGCGGAGACCTGATTGGTCGGACAACCTTCTGAATTTTTTTTGAGTGGCGTACTAAAGTTAGAGCAACGGGATAAGAAGTGTATTAAGCTTTGTGGGTAGTATGTTGAAAAAAATCCCGAGTTTGGTCGTTGTAGCTTGTTTCCTTCCTGGTCGGGCTAAGGACTTATCAGCACACCCTCGTATATTTTAAAGTGTAGTTGACCGCACACTCTGTCATGGTTCTTTAGGAATTCTCCTTTTTCCAGCATTGTTCATGCTGCAGATATGTGGTTCGATGTCTCGTCAAATTCTTGGCATAGTGTGCATTTGCTGTCCTACTGTTTTAACTTTTTGGCATGATACTTTGTAATACTGGATCTTGTGCTACTATCATTTCCGTTCCAGTTTCTACTTTCAGATCTTCCCTCTCCAGCCATAGGAACTTACCTTATTCACTAATAATCTATCTATATTTCTATCATATTGTCCATGCAGTAGTTTCTGCCCTCCTTTTGAATGTCTTCATTTGCTTTCGTATATTTTATGCCTTCTTTGATGTGACTGGTTTCATTTGTTTGCTTTGATTATTCTACGGCATTTGCTGTTATTTTAGTTGTGGAACTTGTATGTGGTTGATAGCATTCATGATTTTTAACAATATTCACAAACTGTCTTTAAGTTTTGTGTTCACATATTCTGCAGTACTGGTGAACTCTGATTTGTATGTCGCTTCATTTTGAAACGGGCCTCTTCCTCCTCCTCTCCTTTTTTACATATGTCATATTTACCTCGTATATCAGCATTTGGATTGTGAATTTTATACATGATTAGTGTCTTCATAGTTTCCCTGTCAATTTTTCTTATTTCTGCTAATCTCCAATTAATGATACCAAAACTGTATCTCAATACTGGCACGACTAACGCTCCAATTGCTATAATTTTATTCTTGGCATTCATCTCGGATTTCAGTATCATTCTTAATCTCTTGGTGTATTCCTTCTTCAGCCTCTCTTTAATTTCTTTATGTCGTGTACCTACACTTTCCTTAACCCCAGCGCACTTGTAGGTTTTTCCCTGTCCAAGCTGTTGAACTTCTTTGTTGATGTCAAGTATGAAATTTTGCGAATTTTCCTTTCCTTTCTTCAGTACGGTCTTTGTACACGTGCCAAATCCAAATTCCGTATTGATACCATTGCATAAGGTTTTCCCTGTTTGCAACTGTGTATGGCACTCTGTCTCCTGTTTGACTATCTGTTTGAAATCGTCCGTATTGGCTAAGTGTTATATTGCCTTTGTTATATGCTCTTCATATCCTGTGTTAAGCTTGTTCTACTGTTCCGCGGGAGGAATTAAAGTAATGAAAAATTTATTATTATTATTATTGTTATTAAGCCCGCGAACTTTTGCTTGCAGTACAGGACCTGGGACTGGTGATTTAGTTGCAGTTCGGGCGGCGTTCTATATCGGCTACTTCTATTATGCTTGGGTACAGCGTGAAGTCTAATTCACATTGGCAGTATCTTAGGCGGTGGAAACCATTACGAGAATTGGCTGAACGATACAGCAGGATTTTCATACTCACATATTGAAGCACCTGTGTTTTGATTCCTTGATTCACTGTATTAAAATCTCCTCAGCTGCTCATGTTACATGCGTTGTAAACCTGTCTTTTGCCACAGTAGGTCTATCCTGCCCACGTATGCGCTGTACAACCACATGTGTGCTTTAAAGTACGTCACACGAATTTCTGTCCAATCTTTCACAGTTTATGATCACACAGTCATACCTCTTTTTTCCCCTTAAAAAAAGAATCCATGTTATGGAATAGAAGTATGGATGAGGGAGGGGCACGGAACCCATTCGAATGTCGTGATTCAGGTAAAAATTCCAACCCATATTGTTAAGAATTCATAACAAAATTACCGTCACGGATCAGAGCCAATGTCATGGAGTTGGTTTTTTTTATATATATATAACATGCGAGTACTTAACGACGCTGCCTGTAGCTGAGACTGTGCAGCATCGAGGATTGGATGAAATGAAAAAAGGAATGTTCACCTGTTGAAGTCCATTGGTTACTCTATGTACCACCAGGTTTAACATTAAGAAATTCTGTATTCTGCCCACGCATTATATTTATGTGTTTTGCATGAATCTAGAACAAACCGATTTTTTCCCTGTACAGCAATAACTGACTTTTTTTATAACAGAGACGGAGAGTGTTTACAGCGCGTTGCGACCTGAATATTTGTGTGTGGCTCAGGTTAATTTCGTAATTAAATGAAGAAGTGACTTGGCAGGAAGCGGCCTTCGTTTAATTTGAGTTATGGTCCCGGAATTTACGCGGAGGGTCCAGGGAAACCAGCGACGGAGAGTCGAACCCGATAGCTTGAGAATGTAAGTCGAAAGCGGTGCCGTTTGGGCAGACTTGCCCGTTTATTCCTTCAGAGGTTGTCAAGTTCCATGCCTCCGCCCAGTACAGAGCACCACGATTCTTTACCGTACTCCCATCAGTTGTTTGGTCACTTCCCTGAATCCGTAGCATCCAGTCAATATAGTCACATTCTGTTTCTCAAAAATCCAGTTTAATATTACTGCGTTGTCTACTAAATGGTGTTCCTGGTTTTCCTTATTCTGACTTCCCGCTCCTCTTACTTTGTGCATGTCTCGTCCTCCGCACCTGTCACGTATTTTGCACATTTTATAATCCTTTGTCTGAACACCCTCCTCATGTTGTGTAAACCTTCCCAGTACGCAGAGAACGCCAGCTACCTCTAACTACCTCTCCATACGTTCAGCTGTTCCCTGAACATACCGTTCTGGTGAACTTCATTAATTGACGTGATACATTAAGTCAGATCAGATATAAATAGCCCTGTCTTCGCTTTGTTTTACTGAACTCGTGTTTCGAATTCAATTTGTAACGTTTAAGGGATACGATGTTCATACAACGTTATTTATACCCAAGGCATTCTGCATGCCGTACATTGTAAATTTCATACAGCCCAGCAACAGGACTTATCACTGTGCCTTTGTTCTAACTAACAGAACGTCACGTGATTAACTCACAAGTCACGTATTTCCATTGCCGTACGATGGTCAGAGTGTATTTAGAAAGATTATTCGTGTTCACCTCTACAGCCTTATATGTTCGTTAATAAGAGTGCCGAAAGCGCGGGACCACTTTTGTTCAGATTACCTCATGTACGGTAAAAGTATAATAATAATCATAATAATAATGTCGATTTGCTTTCATTTCGGTGTAATAGAGCTTTTTAAGAGCCATTTCACACAGCTCTGCACAAATATTTGAACCAAGTGTAGTTTCTTCACCTTCCAACACAACGTGCTGAACTCACGTATGTTATTATGATACACTAGTTTTGATTTTCGTTAAGCTAATAATTCTAATGGCTGATTTACCTCAATACCGAGTCAGGATTGTCTGCTGAGTATCTCGACAGATCTTTATTATTTTTGTGTACATGGCAGTTGTGTAGTAACGCCCACAGTGCTTACGTCTTACGGGCCAATGTCCACCATTTTCTCACTTTCCACCATTTTTTTTAACTGACACCCCCCCCCCCCCCCCCCTTCTTTTTTTTTTTTTCCACCCTCTTTTTTTTTATTCACTGTCTCTTTTTTCTCAAACAATACATATCACAAAAATTC
>Ga0123355_10003898_pt1 | contig 21581 bp, 19 predicted proteins | sample TergutEmb28metaG_3_FD_89872 | JGI IMG/M metagenome (GOLD analysis project Ga0123355, IMG submission 89872) | Embiratermes neotenicus P1 segment gut microbial communities from Petit-Saut dam, French Guiana - Emb289 P1 | ecosystem: Host-associated > Arthropoda: Insects > Digestive system > Gut ...
TGTTTTTCTGAACAGTATCACAATTTTATGTATTCTCAAGCACCCAGTCGGCGGCAGAGCGCATCAAAGTTTGGCATACCTCGCGGGTTTTTTCAAAACCTGCGTTTTTTGTCATGTCCTTGGAGTTCATATATAAACGTCTGTTGGTTTCGATCATGATAGAGTAAACACGTTTATCTTTTTGATAAAACTTCATAGGGGTTATCGCACCGGAAAACGGAGTGTTGACTTTTACGCTGTACCCAAACTCCCGAGCTTTATTACAAATTACACCACGTAGTCCGTTCGGTGTGTGGTACGAATCTGTTCCGATGTCAAAATCGGGTCGGGAAAAAATACCAAGCGGCTTGACAGTTGTCAGAGACGGGAAGGAATGTCCGTCGATTATAAGGCAATGACCGTATTGGTTAAGAGCGTTTTCGACTGCTACCGTAAGGCTTTCATGGTGCGGGTCATAAACCTGTCGCAGAATCTTATTACGTAATGTGTTATCGTGGTGTCGCAATCGTCTGCCGAGGGTAGTTCGGGTATACATCAAACCCTGTCCGAATTTGGCACGAGGCTCCAGCTTATCGTCACGAAAACGCTCAACATCACAAACAAAGCGGCTGTACTTGGCTATTATACGTGTAGAAAACTCAGGTGCATTATATAGCTCATCGCAAAAAGCGTCGGTCATACGACGCTTTTCCCGCCAAAGCTGTGCCGGACTCAATAGAATAGATGCCAGATATTGCTCAGGGATATCGACCGAAGCATGGGGTATATGCACCACAACAAACCCGTAATCACTCATCCCCAATACCCCCAGGGGCTCCAGTACGAAAACGGCGGTGGATTCATGATACGCACAAAGACGATATAGTAAATACAAAACGCTGCCACCAAAGCTATTATCCCTCTGGCGAACCAATCGGCTTTTGTAGGCTCACGCTCGCTGTACCAGGTTCTTTGTTTATGTTTGCTGAATCCCCTTAGATCCATTGCGTTTGCGATCGTTCCGATACGTCCGAAAGAGGTCATGATCAGCGGTGACAATATGAACACCGTCTGTTTTAGCCTTTGACCTATGCTTGCTTTTCTTGAGTCGAGCTCAACGCCCCGCATCATTAGTGAGTTTTTTATATCGATATAATCACGTGCAATATCGGGAATCGTCCGGAAGGCAAGCGATATTATCGTGCAAATCTTATATGGCATACCAAGTTTATTAAACCCCGCTGCAAGCTCCGATGGTGTTATTGCGAGGATAAAAAGTATCGCTGTTGAAAGGGAGCAGATTCGTTTAAAGAACATTGCTCCAACATACCAAAGAAGTTCCTTCGAGATGAAAAAGTGGTCTGTCCATCTGACAAGAATCGTTTCTCCACCGACATGTGTAAGCCCTGACGATGGACGAATCGCGATTATCATCACAGACCCAAGAAGCCCTGCCATTACCATGAGAAAGCCCAAAATCAAGAAGATTGGTTTCCAGTTAGGCTTCATCGAAATAACACCGATGGTGCAAAGAAGGAACATGGGCAGCATAACACGAGCGTCAAATGTCATGATGATAAACACAGTCACAACGATGAAACCAAAGACCTTGGTTGCTCCGTTTAGCCTGTGGATGGGCGTTGTGCCGGGTGAGTAATTGATAAGAAGACGATTATTCATTAGGTTTCACCGCCTTATTTGCCTGCGCTGTTATCTCAGCTTGTGCCGCTAGCTCAGCTTGTGCTGCTCTCTCTGAGCGCTCATGCAGTATATAATGCTCAATGCATTTCTCGGGAGCGATACCTATTTTAACAGCAAGCGTATATAGAGATGTCTGCTTTAAGTTTGCACGTCGGATTATATCATCATCGGAAAGGACTGAAAAAACACTGTCATCGGCAATAAGCTCACCCTCGGATAGAACGATTGCTCTGTCGGTGTTCTCAATAGCCAGATGCATATCATGCGTTATGAATATTATCGTTTTGCCAAACTCGGCGTTTAGTGTGTTGATAAAGTTGATGATCTCCATGTAATGACGGTAGTCCTGACCGGCTGTCGGTTCGTCCAGAATAATGACCTCAGGCTCGAGGGCAAGGATCGATGCCACTGTGATGCGTTTCCTCTGCCCGTAACTGACAGCATCAACAGGCCAGTTGCGCATTCTGTATAGTTCGCATGTCCGCAGTGTATTTTCGGCGCGTGCTTTGACTTCATCTTCAGGCAGTTTATTGAGTCGCAGAGCGAGTTCGACCTCGTCCTTGATGATGTCCTTAACTATCATTTGGTTCGGGTTTTGCATGACATAGCCGATCTCTTCACCGATTTCCCTGACACTCATCTTTTTTTGATTTTCCGTATTGATATATATCACGCCCGCATCCGGGCGGTCGATACCGCAAATGAGCCGTGCAAGAGTTGTTTTTCCTGCACCGTTTTTACCTATAAGCGCAACACGCTCACCTTTATGTATCTTAAAGTTTATATTTTGCAGCACATTTTTTGCCTTTGGTCCGCGGATATATGAGAAAGTGATATCCTCGGTTCGGATCGTTTCGTCACCCAAGGAAATCGGCTCAGAATCCGGTTTATGCGCAAAAAACTTACGAAGCTTCTCTGTATCAGATTCGGAAAGCTCCATTTCAAAAGGATCTTCCAGCCCTTTTATTGCAGCTAACTCACACCCTGCATATTTTAGAGCAGAAATATACAAAGGCTCACGTATACCGTACTGTTTGAGTAAATCACTGCAAAGCAGCTCCATTGTTGTTGTATTTGCTACGATGCGTCCTTTGTCCATCAAAACGATACGATCGACTGGTCTAAATAGAGCGTCTTCGAGACGATGCTCTATGATTATGGTCGTGCGGTTGCTATCACGTGTGATTTTGTCGATAAGGTCTATGCCGACTGTACCTGAATACGGGTCGAGCGAAGCGAGCGGCTCATCGAATATCAGAATGTTCATACTGTCGCCAAGCACGCCTGCAAGTGCGACTTTTTGCTTCTGACCACCCGAAAGATTAAATGGCAAAGCAGACAGGAAATCTTCCATGCCTACCTCGATGCTGTGTTTAAGCACTTTTGGCAGCATTTCATCACGCGGCATGTTGTCGTTTTCCATAGCGAATGCAATATCTTCGCCAACAGAAAGCCCCACAAACTGTGCATCGGAATCCTGTAAAACAGTGCCTACCATGGTGCTTAGTTTAAAAATCGACAAATCACGGGTCTCAAGTCCGTTTACTTTTAATGATCCGGTGATGTTACCGTCAAAAGAAAAAGGTATGAGCCCGTTTATACAATTTGCCAGTGTGGATTTTCCACTTCCCGACGCTCCGAGTATCAAAACCTTTTCACCTTCGTAGATAGTAAGGTTGATGTCATGGAGCGTCGGTTTATTTTGAATCTTATAGTGGAAACAGAAATCCTCGAACTGAATGACCGGTTTTTTTGCACTCACCGGTTCTTCTAATCCTCTTCTTTAAGGTTACTGCGCTTTTTATAACGGCTTGCAAAGAGGAAGAGGAGCGGGATGCCGACGATCACGAGCACTGCAGTATTGGCGATGCCGCCTGCGAATGCCTGGATGAATGTGATCTCGAGATCTGCTGCATAGAAGATCGACGTCATGAGTGGTGTCACAAGACCAAAGGCGACGGCGTTACCAACTACACAGCATGCTGCATAAATGATAGCGTGTTGCACCTTGAAGATACCTTCATCGATTTTTGCGCCATACAGTGGCAGAGCGCCGATGAAGAGACCAAGTACACCATTACCGACCGACCAGTCAAACCAGAAACCCCAGCCGCCGATAAGGTCAGCGACGAAGTTGCCGATGAGCATGGTCGCAAATGCGGGTACCGGACCGAAAAGTCCACCTACGATGACAGGGATGATCATTGCGGATGTCAAGTAGGTGTTAGTGAAAATTGGTATACTACCGAAGACCATGAGTACACCGAACAGCGCTGCACCAACAGCTACTGCTACTAGGGTCATTGTGTTCCATTTGCCAAGGATTTTCTGACATACACTGCGTTCTCTCATAAAAATACCCCCCATTAAAATTTCCTCCAATAACTTCCAATCGTGAAACTAACATTATATTGTGGTTTCACGCTTCGATTACAGTATAGTGTATACATCATATAGATGTCAATAATTATCGATCGCCAATACGCTCCATGTAAGATTATCCCAGCTACCTGAAGCTACGACTGCCACCCCGTCAGAGAAGTCACCTGCGATAAGGTGCTCAAAGGGTACGACTACTCTGCCGTTTATATCGATATATCCCCATTTTTCTGTTGTGCGGTTTCTGACAGCTAGCAATCCGTCGGAAAATGTGCCTGCCCAGTCATATTCATCTGCTGGAAGCGCCATTTCTCCATCTTTACCGATAATTGTTAAGCTAAAATTATCCCAGGTGCCTACAGAAATAGCTGCAATACCGTTTGAAAACTTCGGTGGAATGAACGAACCTTCATGCTCATCATAGTACATCGAAACGTTATAGTTAAAGGGGATTATTACGTTTCCTTCTCTATCTATGTAGCCGAACTTTCGGTTTTCCCAATCATCACCAACGACGACTGCAGCCATACCATCTGAGAAGTCTGAGGCTTCTCGGTATTCAAATGGTATCACGACCCTTCCGGTTCTGTCGATGTACCCCCACCTGATACCTGATTCCCAGTCGCCGACAGCCACAGCAGCCAATCCTTCAGAAAAGCCGCGAGTATAGGTGTAATCGAATGGGATAGCAACATTACCGTGTTGGTCTATAAAGCCGCTTTGTGCAAAAAAGCCTTCCTCCCACTCCATAAAACCGGCACCTGCTAATCCTTCGAAAAATCCGCCGACCCAAGTATAAGGAGTACTAAAGACTTTACTGCCGGTCCTATCGATGAAACTCCATGATCCTTCGCCAATCTCACCGTCATAGACATACGCAAGTCCATCACTGAAGTCACTTGCAAAATGATGTATGAACGGGATGACGATGTTTCCGGAACTATTATAATAACCCCATAAGCCGTCTTTTTGAGCGGCTAACATACCATCTGAAAGGCGTGGAAAGTCTCCGCTCTGCAACCACCAGTACTCGTAGGAGAGCTCTAGCGGTATCACTTCATTTCCATGCTTGTCTATATAGCCAACAGAGTAGTGCCCGGGTGCTTCAAAAGCTTCAACGTAGACATATACCGGAGCTAACCCCTCACTAAAAGTGCCGATTCCGTCATATCTTGCTGATATCTCAGTCGATATGGAGACGGTGATATCTCGCCCGGCTCGAGGTGCCTCCTCTGTAATATATCCATCATTTTCATCTATAGCATCCTCGTCTCCAAAGTTTTGTGATATTGAGAGTTCGGACAACAGATTATCGGCAGGTTCTCTTTGAAAAAATCCTATTATCATTGGAACGATAAACACCAGTGCCAGGATAAGTGCAATGGCACTAATAGCAAAAATCGCAATAATAGCATAAGGGGGTTTCTTTTTCTTGGGCGGATTCGTATATCCGTATGGGGGTTGCGGAGGTTGTTGCGGTGTGTATGGTGGCTGGGGTGCGTAAGGCTGCGGTGTGTAGGCCTGCTGCTGGGGTTGTGGCGTTTGCTGTGCTGATGTGTAGGGTTGTGGTGCGTAAGGTTGCGGTGTTTGTGGCGTCTGCGGAGGCTGGGGTGGCGCATAGTATTGCTGGGGTTGCGGCACCTGCAGAGGCTGCGCAACCTGCTTTGCTACCAATGGTGCACCGCAGTATGTGCAAAAATCGCCTTCATAGGCTTCTGCATGACATTTTGTGCAAATTTTCATAAAAATGACCATTCCTTTCACACAACTAACATTGCAATCATAAACCGGATATTCTAACTTTTGACTCTACTTCCACTACTCTTATTATGCTTGCTAAACCGGCTTCTGTTGTGGATCTCACAAAGAATGATGGTTATGTTATCTGTTCCACCACGCTCAAGGGCTTTTTTCATCAGCTCATTTGAGGCAGCTTCTATGTCACTTTCAGTTGAGACGATATCCCGGATCTCTGTATCCGTCAGCATGTCTGTTAGTCCGTCTGAGCATAGCAAAAATCGGTCTCTGTCGTGGTACAAAGACCTTTCGATATGTGGTTCTATTAAAAATTCAGATTCCGGGATCCCAAGATTTTGAGATAGAGTCGGTAATATGCCGGTGTTGCCCATATCAACATGATCGTGAGACATTTGAATGAGATCGTTTCCAACTAAGTGGTATATCCTACTGTCTCCCACGTTGCATATAGCGACTTCCTTTTTTCCAAACAATACTAAAGCGGCAGTTGTGCCCATATGCTTTACGAAATTATCACTTTGATACTCCAGTATTTTTCTGTTCATCTCAGAGCATGCCTCAAGCAAGAACGCATTCATATTGCCCTTTTCGTTCTTGTTGTAGACCTTATTGAAATTACTTGCAGCTTTATGGGCAGCCATTTCACCTCGCTGCTCACCACCCATGCCGTCGAATATGGCAAAAGCCGGGAAAGTTGATGATTCAAGGCTACCAGTCAGCATTTCGGGCAAACCGTCATTTTTACTATCAAGAAAAAAACCGTCACACCATAGATTATCTTGATTTATGGCCCGAAAATTTCCTCTGTGGCAAAGGGCAGCATATTTGATAGTAAATGCCATTTCTGTCTCCCGTATACATTGATACTCGTTCTTACACTTCACTACCTGCGGGAAAGCTGAGTTCATCCGGGAAAGCTGGATAAAAAATATCTGTAGAAATGCTGAAAGTTCGAAACGACATCCCGTTTTCAAACTTATAAGTGCTTGGTTTTTCTAAGAAATATTATACACTATTTACAGATGAAGTTCAAATATTATTCACATATTTTTCATAGATTTGACATAAATTTTCCTGACGAGCACACACATGAGAACAGTTTGTGAAAAGTGTGACATTGGGACCGGTTTTATGTTATTATGGGTGCTGCGAGTGTGCCGGCAAGTGTACACTCAGTGACCCATTATCGAAGGAGTATGTCTATGGAATGGAGTTTCAAAAAGCCAAAAGGTCCGAGTTGGCCGAATGACGAAAACGGCGAGCCAATAGCACCTGCATATTTGAAGCATATATCGGGTGGTCCGTTGGATTTGGAACTGGCTTTAAATCTGCTTGAAGCATATGGAATACCACATGTAAGCGAGTATCCAAACAATGGCGCATTTGGGAAAGTGATATTTGGGCATCCGCCGAGCGGTATGGAGGTTTTTGTACCTGAAACAATGCTCGAGGATGCTATGAATGTTATAAACGCCGATATTATTGAAAACGATGAAGATGGCGAAGCCTGGGAGTTGATCGAAGAAGACGACGAAAACGATGATAAAGAGGTGTAACAATGGATTATAGAAAACAATATGAAGCATGGCTCGCAAGCCCTGCATTGTCTGAATCAGAGAAAGAAGAACTGCGCGGTATTGCAAATGACGAAAAGGAAATTGAAAGCCGCTTTTTCAGCCGTCTGGAGTTTGGTACAGCCGGTCTGCGAGGTACAATGGCTGTCGGACTATTCAGGATGAACATTCACGTCATCCGCCACACAACACAAGCATTCGCTGAGCTTGTTAAGGATGAGCCCGGTGAAAACAAGTGTGTTGCGATTTGCTATGACTGTCGTATAAAGAGCGATGAGTTTGCGCGTGAAGCGGCCTGTATTATAGCAGCCAACGGGATAAATGTGCGCATTTTTGATGCGCTCAGACCTACACCGGAACTATCGTTTGCAATCCGTGAATATGGATGCATTGCCGGAATAAACGTCACTGCAAGCCACAATCCAAAGGAATACAATGGATACAAGGTCTACTGGTCAGACGGTGCTCAACTTCCACCTCAACATGCAGCAGAAGTTGCTGATAAGATGGAAAAGCTGGATGTGTTCACATCGATCCGCACAATGGATTACGATGAAGCTGTTTCAAAAGGTATGATAACGATCATGGGTGCGGAAACAGACGAGCTGTTTTTGGCAAAAGTCATGGAACAGGTAAACGATTATGAGGCGGTACGCAAAGTCGCCGACACATTCAAACTTGTTTATACGCCTTTCCATGGAACCGGGCACATACTTGTGCCGGAGGCACTGCGCAGACTCGGTCTTAAGCATATTTTATGCGAACCTGAGCAAATGAAAATAGATGGGAATTTCCCGACTGTGATATCCCCAAACCCGGAAAACCCTGAAGGTTTTGCGCTCTCCATCGAACTCGCAAAGCAGCAAGGTGCAGACCTTATAATCGGAACAGACCCGGATGCCGACCGTGTCGGTATAATGGTTCGTTCTGATACAGGTGAGTACATCACGATGTCAGGTAATCAGACAGGTGTCCTGCTTATCGATTATATTATCGGAGCAAAACGTCGCGCAGGAACTTTGCCGGACAAGCCGACAATACTCAAGTCGCTTGTAACAACAGAAATGGCACGCCATGTCGCAGAAGTAAACGATGTGGCATGCTTTGATACATTTACGGGCTTTAAATTTATGGCGGAAAAGAAAAACGCACTTGAAGCTGCAGGAGCAGGCAATGTGTTTTTTGCATATGAGGAATCTTACGGCTATATGATCGGTGACTTCGTGCGTGACAAAGACGCGGTCACAGCATCGATGCTGCTTGCCGAGATGGCAGCATGGTATGCAGGGCAAGGCATGACGCTGTACGATGCGATGCAAAAGCTATATGAAAAGTACGGGCAATATGGCGAGAGGACATTAAACCTCGTAATGCCGGGTCTTGATGGCATAGCAAAAATGCGTGACTTGATGAAAGGCTTGCGTGAAAATCCACCGACAGAGCTTGCAGGTGTCGAAGTCATAATGAGAAGAGACTATGACCCGGGGACGGAGCTTTGTGTTAAAACCGGCGCTGTGTCTGAAATAGAGCTTTCAGGCTCGAATGTCTTGCGCTATGGACTGGCTGACGGCACGGCAGTCATAGTGCGCCCGTCAGGAACAGAACCAAAAGTAAAAGTCTACATCCTCGCAAGCGGCGAAACCAAAGCAGAATGCGACGAAAAAGTAGCAAAATACTCAGCCTGGGCAGACAAACTGGCTGAGTAATACTTAAAATGATGCCGTTATTGCTCGCTCAAACGTGTGCCGTACTGTGCATTTGAGCGAGCAATAAGATTGTTATTCCTCAGCTTTCTGCTAATAGAGCAAAATTTTTCTGATAAACATCTGACTTAATCCGTCCTTGTCATATCCACGCTTTGCAAAATCGCAAATTCTCTTGAGCGTGACCGGAGGAAAAAATATGCTTGACTATTCGTACCGAATGTCGTATAATATCTTCGAGGGAAATATTTATGGAAAGACGTACTGCAAAAGTAAACATCAGTTCTGCCGGTGGAACAGCGTCAAAAGGCGCAAGAACATGTAAAGTAACATTACCAACCTCATGGATGGACGAAATGGGTATTGACATGTCGCAACGTACATTGGAGCTAAACTTTGACGGAAACAGCATCATTCTCACTCGAAATAGAAACGGTAGTGAGTTTGCGGCACAGAAGTTAAGCAAAAACCATGATGTGCGTTTAATTCGTTTATACGACGGGGACGAGTTATGCACTACCATTTATGCCGATTTTACTGATAAAACAGTTTTCTCATCTAATCATACATCCGATCAGGTCAAGACCGCTTTTGGCAACAATGCGCTTCCGGTATGGAATTCTTTTGAGGCGTTTCTGGAAGAGCGTTGCATACCGCGTCAGCGAGATGGATTAAGGGAGTACTTGGAAGTTATTGGTTTGGACGAATACGACCCGATAGCAATAATAAAAAAAACCGCCGGGCGGATGGCAGAGGATCATCAGTGGGTTGAAATAGAGGATCTATAAGTGGCAATACGACTTGTAACAGACGAAAAGATTGCTGAAACTTCTTCCAAAGGCAATCAAGAAAAGTGGTATGACAGCGATTCTGACTGTTGGTACAAGCTTGATCAGTTTGGCTATGAAGCGCTGGCAGAAACGTTGATATCTGTTTTATTGGATAAAAGTAATATAGAAACGGATATGCCGTTCACGTTCGTACGATACCGGATGGACAGGATGAGTGTACGTGGACGGGTTAGAAACGGATGTGTGAGTAAAAACTTTCTGAAACCGGGACAAGATATTATCACGGTGAACCGTTTATTGAAAAGTCATCTTGGAGTTTCTTTAAGACAAAAACTGATGCAGATGACCAGTAACAAAAAACGTATGGAGTATTTGGCTCAGGCAACGGCAGAATATACCGGTCTGAAAGAGTTTCCGAGATATCTGACCGTTTTGTTTGAGGTTGACGCATTATTTTGCAACGATGACCGGCATTTAAACAACATCGCGGTCATCAAACAAGCGGAAAAGTATGACTACTGCCCAATCTTTGATAATGCTGCAGGGCTGCTTTCAAACACACAGGTATCACGCATGGATATTGCCCCTAAAGCACTCATAAACGTGTTGCAAGCTAGACCCTTTAATACGACATTTAATCGACAAAAGAACTCAGTGCGCGATCTTTTTGGAAAGCAGTTGTCAATACAGAAGATAAGCATCAAGGATATCCGTGATGCTTTGTACCCGCTGTTACAGTACTACGCTGAGCGTGATCACGGCATAATCACCGATCGTGTAACTGACTGTATATTACTTCGATCGAAGGATCTTTAATCCTGGAATTCGGTTAGGTGTTTCCAGTAGCGTTTTGGCATGTTTCCCATTCGAAGCTTCGGGTTTATTCTGCTTTCGATCGCAATCGTATTATAGAACTGCTTCCAGAGCGTTCTATATTTTTCTTCTTTTTCGCATGCTTTCGGAAGCTCTATGTGCTCAAGGGGGACTATCTTTGCTTCGAAGTTCATATAAACGATAGCGTACTTATGAGTTTCATCGTAAATCAAAAACTGCTCGCTTGGAAACCTGTCGCAGTAATGGTCGACGATCATTGGTAACACAAAGTTCTTAGGCTCTATGATAGCGACCAAGGCGCCATTATAGTCGGAAAAACGCAGAAATTCCTTATAATACATGCTTTCTCTTGATACAGTTCGGGCAGTGTTGATAACTTTGCCCACGGTATCATCAGCAAGCATGTTTGTAACTTTTGGACCCAATTTATAACCCATGCGCAGGAAGTTCAGGATGACAAGTTCACGGTTTTCTGTACATGAGAAATAGTTCAAGCGGACGAGGCGTAAGGCTTCCCCTGAAATCGACTCGCGGATTGAATCCTCCACTTTTTGCGCATGTAAAACATCCGTAAAGATTTCCTTGACGGGGAAGAGGGTCGCCTGCTCCTCGCTGTGACTGAAAATCAACGAAGGTAATTCCTTACGATAATAGCTCTCATACACACAACAAAGCAGACCGTCGAAAGAGCCGTCATATAAGTAAGCTATATCTGACCTGTAAGACACTTGGCAAGCTCTCCCTTCATGAATCTGCTTCCCAACACACCCTTTACATCGATGTCTTCAAACAAGGAAAGCTGTTCCATCGGCGGACCTGCGAGTTCCCAGCTTTGATCTGATAAAAGCCCGCGCAAAACCGACTCGGGATTGTATTGAATTCCCAACACGGACTTTCCGCGGCAAGTGATAAAGTACTGTGCTCTCTTTAAGACGATACCCATTTTCTTCAAGTCGGGAAAATCCAACTTTCCTGTGCGGCGTGCCCGTAGGATTTTTTTTGCACCGATCACGCCAAGACCGGGTACGCGAAGTAAGACTTCGTAAGGAGCGGTGTTTACTTCAACAGGGAAGTAGTTGTAATGATTCAGTGCCCAGTTGCATTTTGGGTCGATAAGTGGGTTGAAGTTGGGGTTTTTCTCATCCAAAAGCTCCGAAGCTTCGAACTCGTAAAAGCGTAAGAGCCAGTCCGCCTGATAAAGCCTGTGTTCCCGCAGCAGTTGTGGTTTTGTGTTGATTGCCGGCAAGTTACTATCCTCTAAAACAGGTATATATGCAGAGTAAAACACCCTTTTAAGCTCGTATTTTTTATATAGAGCTGATGTTAGATTGATGATTTGATAGTCAGTCTCAGGCGTTGCGCCTACTATCATCTGCGTGCTCTGTCCCGCCGGTACGAATTTGGGAGTTTTTCTGTATTTAACAAGGTCTGTACGATTCTCTTGAATGCCTGTTTTGATCATTGCCATAGGATTAAGAATGCTCTCTTTAGTCTTTTGAGGAGCGAGTAACTTCAAGCTGTCATTTGAGGGGAACTCCAAATTTATACTCATACGATCTGCAAGCAGTCCAAGGGTTGTGAGTAGTCTGTCGTCGGTGCCGGGCAAGGCTTTGACGTGGATGTACCCACGGAATCTATACTCATTTCTTATAAGCGAAATGACCTCGATCATCTGCTCACATGTATAATCAGGGTTTCGAATGACTGCTGAACTGAGAAAAAGTCCTTCGATGTAGTTGCGTCTGTAGAACTGGATCATAAGCTCGGCAAGCTCATGCGGCTCAAAGGTCGCACGGGGGATGTCGTTTGATCTTCTGTTGACGCAATAGCTGCAATCGTAGACGCAAACGTTACTAAGAAGCACCTTCAGCAATGCAATACATCTGCCATCTGCGGAAAAGCTGTGGCAGATGCCGCATTTAGCGGCATTACCGATAGAGCCGGGAGCTCCGGCACGGTCAACACCACTGGAAGTACAAGCAACGTCGTACTTAGCAGCATCAGATAATATAGTAAGTTTTTCAATAATGTCCATCGTAAAACCCCTGTGGCTCTAAGGATATCAAAAACACTGTCCATTAAAACGGATTTTTGCAAGTCATGGACCCAAAAGAGTAGACAACTAAACTTGACCGGGAGGTGAAAAAAAGCTCTTTTTGTGATAATATGTATTATACCACACACATATCATCCAAGGAGTAAACGCGGTGAGTGAACAACCTAAGCAATCGAATCTCCCCGGACAGATGGAGTTGCCGGAGCTGTCTGAACAGCTTAAGTTGCCCAAACAGTTTAAGCAACCCGAACAGTTTAACCAGCCTGAGCAAGTTGAACAACCTGGGCAGCCCGGAAGGCGAAGGAAAAAGCTGACACCGGCTCAGAGAAAACGAAGATGGCAAATTCGCCGGTATATTCTTCTGTCGGTCTGTGCAGTCGTGCTGATAGCTTCTTTTTGGGGGATTTCGACCCTTATCTATAGAGCCATCATGGGACCTGCGCAAAACCCTGATGAAGTCAACAACGACTACCTGTCAATGGGTGAGTCGGCTGAGCAAATCGATATGTCGGAACCTTTACACAATCTTATATATAATGTAGTGCAATCACCAATCTCATTTTCACTGAGCAGATGCTTATGTGGAGCTGATATGGTGCGTGATAGACCTGCCCCCGATTTTACATATGAGCTTAATTATGAGCAGTATATTGCTGTGTTCCCGTACTTTGGATACTCGCTTGTCGCACATGCGTCATATTTTCTTGACGGCACTTTGCTGGACGTCTTAGCTCGTGAGCACGAAAACAACGAAGAAGAAGATACCCGTATAAGGATCGAAAGAGGGACGCTGATGGACTGTATAGAAGGTGTGCACATTAGATTGCCGCCCTCTCAGACGTCTGTGGTAAATGGTACTCGGGTAGCAGTCTTCATGAATGAAGCTTTGGAAGAGGATGACATTGTTGGCTTCCAGGCAGATTTTGTACTTGACGGTTTTGCCTACAGAATAAACCTTTCCGATACTGAAGAAGTAGGCAAACTGCGTATTGCAGAGACTCTCGATAAAGTTATATTAGGTGGGTCTAGCGGTCTTACCACTCTCGATAATCCGGTCATACCTGATATTTTGGGAAGTAATGCGCTGACACTTGAAGATGCCCGTCTTGACCCGGAGTTTGGCGAGTTTGTACCTTTGACGATCCCAAGGAGCTTTAACTTCACTTTTGCCAACAGGACTACAACCGCTTTTGAAAACAGCTTGTATCTGGAGTGGAGGAAGCCATTCGATGAAGAGTATTTGATCGATGCTCACACACGCTGGCTGGACGAACGCACTTTAGAATCCGATGTACTTCCGTTTGATGACATCATTTGGAGGGAAATGAGGATGACCTGGCGGATTTCTGAGGCAACAGAGTCTGATTTGGAGCGGATTGTATCTGCAAGCGACCGTGAAAGCTATGAATGGTCACTTTATCCGGTCGTTGAGCAACCCGGCAGACTTTCATTCTTTTTCGATATACCGACCGAAGATTTTGCCTTTTATGACAGATTCCTTGATCCGGTATTTAATGCTTCAGAGCTCTCGCTTGCTGTTATTCGTGCGAGGGAATGGGAGCGAGTATGGATAGCACAAGGAGCTGACAATATATATGCAACAAGCGAAGCGATCGATATATTTATCCCGACCGTAAACACGGAGATCGCATTTAGCGTTCTCTATGACGATGTGATAATATCTGTGCATATGGAAGGAATAACTCCGGAACAAGCTCGCGCTATGTTCCGAAGCTAAATATCGCATGAACCTCAAATGTGGTCGATGGAAAAGCGAAGGGAGAGTAAGGGGTGCAGCATAGGACAAATATTTTAGATATTGTTGTTTTAATCATTTGTCTGATCCAACTGATTGGGATTTTCATATATCTACTTATCGTTTGGGGCAATATACCAGATCAAATTCCCGGACATTTTAGTGGAGACGGGACAGTGACCAGATGGGATTCAAAAGGCACTATAATTATTTCGCCTATAATATCATTTGTGTTATTTATTGGTATGTCGGTTATCGAAAGGTTTCCGCAAGTTTGGAACACGGGTGTAAGGGTCACTGAGGAAAACAAGTATAGGGTATATAGAGCATGTAAAAACCTGTTACGCTCGACAAAGCTGGCGACAGTAATGCTGTTTACCGTAATCACATTAATTCAGTCTCTGTCGCAAGCTCTGCCGCCATGGCTTATACCTCTATTTACCGGCATATTTATAGTAGTGCTAGTGTACCACATCATTATACTGGTAAAAGCGAGATGATAATGGGTCTAAGCGCTTGGTAAGGGTGTTTTGGGCAGGTTTCACATGTTATACAGCAGAGAGCTACGCAGATTTTCAGCTGTTTCCCTGTCGCGCATAACAGCAACTAGCTCAAGTCCAAACTCGATCGACGCTCCGGCAGCTTGTCCTGTCACAAGATTGCCGTCCCGTACTACCGGGTCCGTTATATAGTTTCCACCGGCTTCCTTAATGACATCAGCTACTGTTGGATAGCAGGTAACAGGCAAACCCTTAAGCAAATCCAGTTTTGCAAGCAAAGTAGGAGCTGCGCATATTGCTGCGAGCTTCTTTTTTGCGCCCCATGTCTTTTTTATCAGTTCCATGGCAGCAGGGGATTCACTTATTGACTTGACTCCACCAAGCCCTCCCGGTAGAACGAGCATATCAAGTTTATCAAAATCAACTTGCTCCATCGTGAGATCGGCTCTTACCGTTATATCATGCCCACCGTTCACCTGTAGCTCATTCGATAATGCTACTGTCGCTACCTCTATATCGGCTCTTCTTAGAATATCGAGCGGTGCTATCGCTTCGATTTCCTCAAATCCCTCGCCAAGTAAAATGTAAACCATGATATTACCTCCAAATTATGACCATATTACGCGGTCGCGCGACTTAAAATATGGTATTGATGATCGCAACAGACAAAAGTGCACAAATAAACTTTTGCAATAATGCGCATTAGACTAGTAATTGCAAGGTATTTAGATGAACCTCATTTAGAATGACCGGCATATTAAGCTTCATTCGATAAAGTCTGAAACTTACTGCGAATTTCAATAAATCTCAATTTGAAAGGTTGAGTTTTTAGTACTATTATTATGGTAATTACCCTAATAATGTTTGATGGTCATCTGATTAACGTGTTTAAAATGGAGCGGTAAAACCGCTCCTGTATTTTTTTGCTAAACACTTTGGTTCATATCTCTTATATGACCTCGTTTTTATAATGTAATCTCACTGATTATGTATTTTCTGTTTTTGTTAGTCTGCGTAAATGCGACTATTTTATAAACAGCTATTTTCGGGTTTTAACGGATAAAAAAGCTATTTATTTATGCTTATGCTCAATTTCGCTTTATATGTGGGCGGCTTTTAAGCTTTTCTCTTTCATCAGCATCATCTTCAGGTGTCAATACCTCTTCTTCCTCTTCAGAAGTACCCTCAACACCGACAGCTTCACCGGCTGTCCCAACAAACCCACCCATATCTTCAAACCCGATATATCCCTGTTCCTCGGAAAACTCCGAATTCCTTACTATTCCTATTCCAGGCTCCGGATCTATTGCGGCACTAGGACCACCGGCTGCAACTGCTCGTTTTTCCAGTTCAGCATTCTTGTTTTCAAGCTCTTCACCTAGCTTCGTTAGTATATAACTGGTTACAATAACATTAACACCTGTTTCAGCTACGTTTTCTAGAACAACATCACCGCATCCGAGCTCAGTACTGACAACGACTTCGCTAAGTGCTTGCATTGCAGGCATTAGAGAGTCCTTAGGGATCTCTCCGTCCGTTCGAACAGAAATAACCGGTACGCCGGGAAACTTCGTTCGTACTGTTGTTGTGAGGGTTCTGGTGGGGTTTGTAGCCTCCACCTTTGCGAAATCATGTCCCTTTTCGCATTTATGCCCCTCTATCACCATATGATCACCGGTGCCTATGACAGTAATAGAACAACCGCTAGGGCATGTTATACATGTTAATTTCGTCATAGAAAACTCCTCTGTTACGTCTAAAAGAATTGAAATGTTTAAAATTCTATAGTTTGGTACTCATCTTTAATAAAATTACAGTGTAATAATGAGATATTTCATGAAAAAGCCTTATAGTCAACTGACCATAGAGCTAATAATTCATTTTTAGCTCTATCTTGCTATCCGGTTTAAGCTCTGCTGAAAAATCGACTGTTATCTTCTCCATCTCAGGAGGACGTAATGATTGGTACTCTTGAGAAAACAGCTCCTGCCCATCGACAAAGACTCTTACGACAGTTTGCTTGCGCACATCACGAGTTCTAAAGAACATGGTCGTCTCTCCGACCAATAAATCATAGTTTATATAGCCCGGAGTACAGTAAAGGAAATCCTTACTTACATTGATTGCAACCAAATTTCGTTCCATCGACATGTATCGCGCAGCTCCGCGACCGGCGATTTCACCACTTTCGGATACATAGTCAACGATGTCGCTTACATGCATGGCATTACCACATGTAAATATGCCATCGACCATAGTCATATTGTTATGATCGCAGATAGGACCGCCTGTTTCTTCAGAAAGTGGCACACCAAGGGACTCTGCGAGCTCGTTTTCCGGTATTAGACCAACAGATAGTATCAGAGAATCGCATTTTACACCGACTTCAGAGCCTCTGATAGGGTTTAAAGCTTTGTCAACACGGCAAAGCTCTACTCCTCTAAGGCGTTGATTCCCTGCTACACGGGTCACTGTGTGCTCCAAATGCAGAGGAATGTTATATTCATGGAGACATTGAGCTATATTTCGTAGCATACCACCGGGCGTAGACTTTGCTTCATAAACGCCCAAAACCCTTGCGCCTTCTAGGGTTAAGCGTCTTGCCATGATAAGACCGATATCGCCGCTTCCTAGAATAATGGCTCTTTTAGAAGGCATTTGTCCTAAGACGTTAATATAGTACTGAGCAGCACCGGCTGTCATTATTCCGGCAGGTCTTGTACCGTGTATTTTTATCTGTTTCTTTGTACGCTCTTTACATCCGGTCGCAAGAACGATACTATTAGCTTCAACCCTAACAATCCCGTGTCTATTACACAGGGTCAGTTGAAACCCGTTGGTACTCTTAGATATATTAGAGACAAAAGTTTGCAATAGAACATGAGTATTGGTCTGATCCAAGGTCTGAATATCCCTGAACGCGTATTCGGGTCCCGTGAGCCTCTCATTATAGCGCTCAATTCCAAACCCATCATGTATACATTGTTTTAGGATGCCGCCAAGGTGCGCAGCACGCTCGATCAAGAGCACAGAAGCCCCATCTACGGACGCAGCAATAGCTGCCGAGAGACCTGCAGGTCCTCCGCCGATGACAACTACGCTAAATCTACTCATCATCGTCGTCATCATCCTTTCGTACAGGAGCAGCTCCGGACATTGCCGCAGCATGTGCCCTCAAGAGCCTTTCTGTTGCAAAGTCTTCGGGGCTTTTAAATACGGGATCCTTACTTTCGATTTTTGCCTTCGGGGGTGGCTGCTTTTTCAGCATTGACTTAACTGTACCATATAAAAGTTCACTGCCGAGGCTGCATTTCTTTACATTCGATGGTGCCACTTTTGAATCAGAAGCAATCGCTTCCAGCACTTGAGGTCCACAAAAACCTCCCTGACAGCGCCCCATTCCGGGACGAACACGGCGCTTCACACCGTCTATAGAATCGCATGGGAGGTTGCGTCGCAAGGCATTGAGAACTTCACCTTTGCTGATCTCTTCACATCTGCAAACTATTATACCGTAGTCAGGATTTGTTTCTATAAGTGCATTGCGACTCTCTTCATCCATCTTTGAAGGACGAGGCGGTGCTACTCTTTTCGGAACAAAGCTTGCGTTAAGCCCGACTGCATTCTCTCCGCCGAAGAAGTCCAAAACCATCTTTACAATATCCAAGCTGATTGCAGGTGCTGCAGTCAGACCGGGGGACTGTATTCCTGCTGCGTGAACCATATTTGAGACGTATTTTCCTTTACAAACGACAAAATCGTCTTCATATGTAGTTGCCCGGATCCCGGAAAAGTACGTGATGACCTGCTCTTCATCAAGGCCCGGGACAAGTCTGGACTGTGCAGTTAAGACTTCTTTCACATTAAACGATGACGTCGAAAAGTCTTCTCTATGAATGGTTTCAACGGCGTCCGGACCTACAAGGACATTACCGTCGATCGTGCGGGTAACACCGCCACCCTTGGTGTGCTTTCTTTTTTGGGAAGCTGTGCCGATAGATGAAATTGCTGTCTGAACCAGGTCATCTGCATACTTCTTGTCAAGAATAGCTGTTGTGCCTTTGCGCGGGTGGATCGAAAAAAAGCGGTCTCCTGCTAGTGCCGCAACAGTATCAGAATACACACCTGCTGCATTTACAACGATTTTAGGCTTTACAGTACCGCGGTTTGTTGTGACACTCTTTATGACACCGTCCTCAGTCGACATGCCTGAAACCATTGTATCCAAGGAGATCTGCACTCCGTTTTGCACTGCGTTTTCTGCATAAGCAATAGTCAACTCAAACGGGTTTAAAACTCCTGCAGAAGGGAAGAAGAGTGCTGATCTAATACTAGGATTAATGCCCGGCTCATAGCTGCTAAGTTCGTCCCTCTTTACGAATTTGACGCCCTTGAGACCCTGAAACTTCCAGTATAGCATCGAAAGCCGCATAAAAGGCTCCCAGAATCGATTAGCAAAGCAAATAAACTGCCCTGTGCGCTTAAATTCAACACCAAGCTCGGCACAAAGCCTGTCAAACATAGGATTTCCTTGTTTATTATACAAAAACTTCTTCGTACCCTTTGGTAAATCAATACCGGTGTGTATTATACCGTCGTTTCGTCCGGATGCTTGCATGGCAACATCGTGCTCCTTTTCAACAAGCAGCACGTCAAGTTTGTATTTAGATAGCTCACGGGCAATGGCACAACCTATTACGCCGCCGCCTATAATGAGGACATCAGGTTCTTCCCACTCGATAGCACTGTCTTCAACTCGTGGCTGCTTCATTGGCATTGGAGTCTCTTCAGTGCATTCGATGTCGTTGACAAGCCCGACATACGGGTTTTTTTCTACGGCGATCCTACCGGCAAATACGATATCATTCCAATGCTCAAGCTCACCCGTTAGGTACAGGCAGTTACCTTCCTCGTGGGCTTCCACCTTCCCATCGAACTTCTTTTTTAGTTTCTTGTTAAGCTGTCCGAGAAATCCCATTTAGCTTCCGTTCTTTCATAACTTTAGGTAAAGCAGTCACTCGCAACGGGAAATGGACGTTTCACCTGTGTCAATTCTATCACAAACCACTTCAAATAGTCAATTCACAATGGTTACGCTATTTCAACATTTTTTTCTCATTTATAGAAATAAAAAAAGTCTGCCTAATGGTCAGACCTACACGTTATGCGCTCGTATGACTGCTACGACTTGAGGCATTGCAACTACACGATTTTCTTTCTGAATCGCGGTTCATCACGTTCAAATACTATCTTTATATCAGCGCCAAGTGCTGACAGCTTTTGGATCATCTTTTCATAGCCGCGTTCTATATAGTTTACACCCTCGATCACTGTCCTGCCATGGGCTGAGAGCCCGGCGATGACCAAAGCAGCACCTGCACGAAGATCGCTGGCTTTGATAGGAGCGCCTGTAAGATAGGGAACACCCTCGATAATGGCCGTTCTGCCATCCACACGAATCATACTACCCATTTTCGCTAGTTCATCAACAAACTTGAATCTGTTTTCCCATACGCCTTCTGTGACGGTACTGGTACCTTCTGCAAGGCATAAAACGGTTGATATCTGGGGCTGCATATCCGTTGGGAAACCCGGATACGGCATGGTTTTTATATGAGTCCTGTAGAGAGGTGATTCCCTTTGTACTATGACAGAATCCTCGAGATCAACGACAGTAACACCCATTTCACGGAGCTTTCCGGAAATGCACTCGAGATGCTTGGGTATAACATCCTTGATGACTACTCGACCGCCTGCACCTGCGACTGCAGCCATATATGTACCGGCTTCTATCTGGTCGGGGATTATAGAGTAAAAACCGCCTGTCATTCGACTTACGCCACGCACTTTGATCTCGTTCGTTCCTGCACCGCGGATATCTGCACCCATTGAGTTTAGGAAGTTTGCTAAGTCAACGATATGCGGCTCTCTGGCTGCGTTTTCAATGACCGTAGTACCCTGCGCAAGTGCAGCACCAAGCATAAGATTGATGGTAGCACCAACGGAAACAACGTCGAGATAGATCGTTGCTCCGCGTAGGTTATCGCCTGTGACTGCGGAAACGATACCGTTTTTGAGAACGACATTTGCACCCATTGCAGTGAAGCCTTTTATATGCTGATCTATAGGACGGACGCCGCCAAAATTACAGCCGCCCGGCATAGCAACATCGGCTCTGCCAAAGCGACCAAGTAACGCACCTATTATATAATATGAAGCTCTGATACGTCGCATCATGTCAAATGTTGCGTGTGATGTACCAATACGTGAACAATCGATATCAAGAGTTCGTTTATCTACAACGCGGATCTTTGCGCCCATTTCCTTCAGGATATGCAAAAGAGTCTTTACGTCGGAAATCTCCGGAAGATTCTCTATCCTACAAACGCCGTCGACCATAAGAGCAGCCGGAATAATAGCAACAGCCGCGTTCTTAGCGCCGCTGATTTCGACCTCTCCATGTAATGGCTTACCGCCGTTTATAACATACTTTGTCACAGGTCCACCCCTTACTTGCGGGAATGTTGAAATTATCAGACTTTGTAACTAA
>Ga0123355_10003899_pt1 | contig 21575 bp, 25 predicted proteins | sample TergutEmb28metaG_3_FD_89872 | JGI IMG/M metagenome (GOLD analysis project Ga0123355, IMG submission 89872) | Embiratermes neotenicus P1 segment gut microbial communities from Petit-Saut dam, French Guiana - Emb289 P1 | ecosystem: Host-associated > Arthropoda: Insects > Digestive system > Gut ...
CAGCCACGGCCAGAAATTTGATGTCATCATCACCAACAACTTTATAGAGTATGAAGGCCTGTTCATCATCAACAAAGAAGTGATCGGCCAGGAACCAGACCTCGCACATTGGGGCGTGGATGAAGACACGCTATTCTACGTAGGCGTCCAAGCGGTTGATTCAGAAGAGTTCTTATACTTCATACAGTTAAGCGAAGACAGCAACATATTCGTGTATGAAAATGCGGTCGGCATGGAAATCCCCGACGGTGAACCGCAATTTGTCATCCCGATTTCTGAATCAACGCCAGCCATTTTGGTTGGCCTGACAACGCTTTATTCAAACTATGCAGTCATTGAGTTCGATGACGCGGACGGCAACGAGTTGCGCTACCCATCGGAAATTGGTTTCGCAGCCATCATTGACGGGCCGACCTTAGACGACGGCAACTTGTACGCAACAGTCCTCAACATATTCATGCCGGGTAACTACGTCATTATTGACGAAGGCACGCTGACCATATCGAAATTGCTGGACGGCGACTATGAAATATTCGGAATAGACGAAACTTCCGAATTCTTCGTAGGCGTTATGCGGGATGACTCCGAAGACTTGTTGAGCTTTGTGTACTTGGCAGACAATGTCTACGTTTATGTAGGCTCAGTAAATACAAAAGTTCCCGTGGGTGAACCGCAAATTCAAATCTCAATTTTCCCCGGAACTGACGTGGTGTTCCTCGGTCTCAACATAGATTACTACGATTATCTGGTGTTCGAGCTGGAGCCCGACGGTACCATCATTGACACGATTTCAGAAGATGGTTTCTTCCATTCGTTCGTTGACGGGCCGGATCGAGACGGCGACGATTTGTTCGTCACCATCACCAATACGTTCTTCTGGGTGGACGGCACAGGTTTCCGCGTATTCTATCATGCCAACGGCGGAGATGGCGACGTTCCTCTCGACGATGCGATATACTTAGAGGGCGATTTGGTTCTGGTTTTGAGTCCCGATAGTTTGTACAGAGACGGGCACACGTTCATCGGCTGGAATACAGAACCCGGCGGCAGCGGCGTCTGGTATCTGACTGGTTTTGTCCCCTTCGAAACTGAAGACGAAGATTCAGGAACCGAAGCACCCGTTGATGACCCATCCGAGGCGGAGTCTCCCGAAACGGAAGACGAAGATTCAGGCGCTGACGAACCGGATGATGATAACGCATTTGAAATGACGTATGAAAGTTTGGCACCTTATGCCCTCATTGGGGCGCCCTATGCCCTCATTGATGATGGTTCATTCGAAATGCCGGGCAGACATGTGACGCTTTACGCACAATGGCAGCCTGTCAACGGCGGCAGCGGCAATGGTAGCGGAGGCGACAATCATACTCCCCCGCCTCCCGAAAATTACATCCCACGAGTTCCGCCGCCCATACCAAGGCCTGCGCCTGGTGAATTCTTTATACCGCAACATATTTGGTACGTTCGCGGCGACGATAACATAAATATGCGCCCCGATGCCAATGTTACCCGCGCAGAAGTCGCCATGGTGTTTTATCGCCTGCTCAGACCCGAATGGAAGCTTTTTGAGCCAGACGGTACACCGTTTTCTGACGTTGCTGGAGACGAATGGTATGGACGTGCAATCGGCATTCTTGCGAACTTCGGCATAGTTGAAGGTTACGATGACGGCACTTTCCGCCCTAACGCGCCGATATCACGTAAGGAATTCGCGGCGGTTGTATCGCGTTTTGACAATCTCGCTAACACCGATAACAATCCATATACCGACCTAGACCCGAACGATTGGGCATATAGATATATCTTGTCGGCCACACAAAAAGGTTGGTTCATAGGATACAGGGATATGTTCAGACCTGACGCACATCTGACCAGGGCAGAGATGGTTACCGCAATCAACCGTATATTTGATCGTATTACGTTGCTTGAGGATGTACCTGATAATGTATTCAGATTCCTTGATCTCGATGAGAGTCACTGGGCATACGCAGACTTCATGGAAGCCGCGCATACACACACATACCAGCGGCGCGACATCAACAACACCGAAGTTTGGATAGAGATTATAGAAACCGGACTTGATGCCCCATATAACAGATAAATATGAAAAACAGCCGAGGGATTTAATCCCTCGGCTGTTTTTTATGTACGCGCAGATTTGTTCCTTAAACAAACATTACGAACAAGAACAATCCCTACGCCGGGACTCCGCTGGGTGAGGTGATGGCGCTCGACTTCGCGGTCCATGAATTGGCGTTGTATCTGGACACGCACAAAGACGACAAGGATGCGTTTGATATGTTGAAATCAATGTTGGCCCTCAGCACAAAAGCCCGCAAAGAGTACGAAAGAATGTTCGGCCCGATTGACATCAGGGATCTGGAGAATGCGGACAAATTTACATGGCTTTCAGACCCCTGGCCATGGGAATATTCGGAAAGAAGGAAATAAGATATGTTTGTATATGAAAAAAAACTGCAATATCCCGTGAACATTAAGAACCCCAATCCCGCGCTGGCAAAGTTCATAATTAGCCAATATGGCGGCCCCGACGGTGAGTTAGGTGCGTCTCTGCGTTATTTGAGCCAACGGTACACCATGCCTTACCCAGAGCTAAAGGGACTGCTTACCGATATAGGTACCAAGGCTTCAAAAAAGCCCCGGTACCGCATTTTTAACTCTCAAACTTAATCTCATCAAACACGCAAAGGTCGTAATATCCGATCTTGCGATAAATCCCGCATGATATGGGGTTATTGGCATCAGCAAACAGGCAGCAGAATTTATTGCCGCGCTCCAACAATATCCGCGACAGTTCCGCCACAACTGACGACGCATACCCCTTCCCGCGATAATGCGGCGGTGTGTAAACGGCATTCACCACCGCGCCATTTTTCGTACTGCGTCCGTGAGCGGCCTGTGATACAGGATGACCATCCTCCCATATATAATGGGTGTCATTGCCAAGGCGCATTTTTGCCCGCTCAACATTTGTTGGTATATCATATGTTTCAACATCGCACTCTTCCGAAAATGCGCGCTCCCAATACGGAACGTAGACCAAATCATCTTCGCGCAGCGGGCGACAAAATCCCGGCGCTTTAGGTATGTCGGTTACTTTGTCGAGACGCATGATGTTCATTGATACATGCAAGTGAAAACTATTGCTATGTACCTCTGCAAATCGCCGCGCCAGCCCCTGCTCCGCCAGCACACCAGGTGGAGTAAATTCAAGACTTTTCAGTTCATCAGACAGCAGCTTCACCGCTACGTCATTCGGCTTGTTGCGTGTTTCATATAGCACGATATTAAAAGGCGGCGTACACGCGGCGACAAGCGTAATTTCTCCGCTTGAGTCTTTAACCGAGGCTAAAAACCAGTTTGACTTATCTGCCACTTTGTTGTTGATAAAGCTGATCGGCAGATTATTCTGCACCTCATTCTCAAGCAAAATCTCCAACGTGTCGGCGGCAAATGCTTCTGTGTTTTCATAATGTATAAGTTTCATTTTTTACATCCTTTCTCAATTCTTTTTCGTGCGATACCAATATGAATATATTGTTTTGTATCCAAGTTTAGTGTATAGATTTACAGCCTTTTCATTTTCTTGCACTACCTGCAAATAACCTGTATGCGCGCCCAACTGCTTCGCCGCCGATAAAAGCGATTCGCATATTGCGGTGCCGTGCCCCCTGCCGCGTTTCGATTCGTCAACGACAATGTTCAGCAAGCCCATGTATCCGCGTTCAATCACAGCCGAGCCGCAAGCTACGGATACTCCGTCTTTGACAATTCGTCCGCAGATCATGGTGTTTTTCACATTTTCAAGTATCTGTTTTGTTGTCGATTTCTTAACATCATCAGTGTAATTACTAAACGAAAAATATGCGTCCAGCCATTCTTTGTCGGCAAAGCTGGTTGTAATGCAATCATTCGACAAAAAGCTTTTATCCGGCAAATCCATACACATAACATATGTATGGTCAATAGCCGTATAACCTAAAAGATCAAGAGCCTTATTAATATTCGAATCACTGTCTTCAGTCAATTTATACAGTGCAGGCAACCCATGTGAAAAGTACCGCTTTTCACATTCAGTTATCTTTTCTCGCAAGTCAAGCGTTGACATATAGAGCGGATTGATTGAATTCGCCCTGTTTGTATAGCCATTGGCAAATCGCAGAACCCATCCGTCATAAATCTGCGTTTGCAATGCGGGATGGGCGTTTAGTGAAAGTTCCTCGTACATCAAAATAGTATTGTTCATGGTGTCTCCTCCGTTTCATGCGTTTTCAGCCGATTCAGCAATTTGTAATACGGCCCGTATTTATCTTCTCCGTCGAAAATAATCTCGTCAAACCCTTTGCGTTGAAATAACCGCAGCGCGCCTTCGTTATCTTTATTCACGCCGACAGTGATCTCTTTGTATCCCATCGTTATGGCTTTGCAAATTATGTAGTCGATTAGAATGCCTCCGATTCCTCGATTTCGACAACCGTCTTTTACGATCATGCGCGACAAATATACACGCCGCCCCGGTACGCTGTAATCGGGATCATTTTGCTCGTATACAATTGAGCCTTCACACAAATATTCGCCGTTTACGGAGTAAACGTAGATCTCACGATTGCCGGAAACAAGTTCGTCATAAAAGCGCTTCGCCATCTCCGGTCTTTGGGTCATATCCCAAATGTTAGCGCATTTGTGGTAATCTTCGGGTTTAAGTTCGATAATTTCATAGTTCATATTTAATCACTCCAATATATCAGGCTGTTCTGCAATCATATCAGGAATATTGTCAAGAACATTTTGCAGACAATTCGCCTGGTCCAGTATTTGCATTGTTTCATTATGCGGTGCAGCATATATGCCGGGCCAGAAATATTCATTATATTCCGGGCGGCATTTAAAAGCTAAAATCGGCTCATCAATCGAAAACTGCGCATTTACCCCCGGTTTGTTACCCCGCGCATCTATTTTGATCCATCGGACATCAATAAATATGGCATTGTAGCAATGCACAGCATGTGCGCCGTTTGACATTATTACACGTTGGAAACAAAAACCGACAGGAATACTTTGTGACCGTAACAGAGCGGCAAGCAAGTTCGCCTTTGCGTGGCATATGCCGGTTTTGCGTTTTAAAACGTCTGAAGCTCTGGCTGTAATAATGTCAGAGTTTATATCGAAAGTATGGGGTATTTCGTCACGAACAAATTCAAAAGCGACTTGTGACTTTTGAATATCGTCTTTTAAATTACCGAAAAGCTCCGCCGCTTTTTCTTGAATATTAGGCGAGGAAAAGTCTATGTATTTGTGTTCTTGCAGGAATAGATTCATAATTATACCTCTTTCTTCAGCCATAACAGCGTCTCCCCATGATTATTTCGTATCATAGCCTTTTCCTCAAAATCTTTCTTAAGCGCGATAAGTCCGGTTTCATAATCTGCATCTTTAATCAACTGGAACATTGAATATCCCTTGTTCTCAACCAATTTTACAAACTCCTCCGAAATAGTAAATTCATCGTCACTGTCGGTGATGACTGTTCTGTATTCAGCAAGTCCAACAATTTGGGCAGCACTGGCAATGTCTGGTATGTTTAGGATAACGACGCTTTTCAACTGCGACGGTGGTCGGGAAATATTTGACCCAAAACCGTGTTTCAAGTTGTTGATGAGATTCGGTAAGTATGCAGATAAGCCCATCAGATTTCAGAACGCGGCAAAGCTCCGAAAACATCATCTCTAAATCAGGCACATGGTGAATGACGTCGGTCATATAGATAAAATCAAAATAATTATCTGCGAACGGTATTTCCCTATGATCTCCGTTCTTCACGTCTAATCCTTTTGCTTGCGCCTGTTCTCTCATGCCTTCGGACGGCTCCACGCCATATATTTCTGAATTAGTCAGCTTTTTTAACGCATACATAAAGTTGCCCGTACCGCACCCAAAATCGAGAATGGTCTTTCCGTTAAGCGGCAACTCTGACGCAAATAGATTGATAATGTTGATATTTGTAATACGCGTCAGGTCATAATCCTTTGCCAAAATGTTATAATTTATCGTCATACCGATTCCCCCTTCTCCGATATCGTCAGCAAATGCGTTGAAATACCCATGATGCTTTCCTCTCTCTCGCAGAGCCGTACAATACGCATTATGCTCTCACGTTTAACTTCATCTTTCCAAACTTCATCCAAGTTCACAACATAGGGACACACGGGGCCGAGAATGCCGCGCACGTCCGTATTGCAAAACCCCGCGGATTTGGTTTCCGCTTTAAGTTCGTCCGGCAGATGAAAATATGACCTGCCTATTCCGCTGTATTTTGACGCGGAATTTTTTATATGATGCCCTGTCTTTATCTCATGCTCAATCATTCCGTAAAACTCCGGCTCATCAAGCAGAGTGTTTTTCTGCCCATATGACATTACCGCCCAAAGTATGGTTGCGTAACGGGTAATCGCCGCTGTGAACAACAGTCCGCCTGATTTTAGCAAGCGGTAACATTCCGTGAGGGCAAGTTGTCTTTCAGCGTATTCGACAATGTGATAAAGCGGGCCGAATAACAAGACTGCATCAGCGCTTTCATCAGGGCGGTTAATGCTCCGCGCGTCGGAAACTTCCATTGCTTTCAACGGATGTTCTGTTGTAAATTCCCTTGCCATTTCTATGTTTTTCTCAGAAAGGTCATACAAGTAAACTTCATATCCGAGCGAGCTGAGCCAAAACGAATACTCACCATATGCGCCGCCGATGTCGTATATCACGGCGGGAGCAGGGGGCAGCTTTTGCCGCAGAATTTCCTTAGTTCGTTCAAATTCTATCAATCCCAATCCGGAGCGCAGGCGGTCTTTTTCGATTCCCGCGTTATATCCGGCAAGGACGTCTTTATCAATTGTTTTCATGGTATACCCTCCAAATCAAAAATAAAAAACGGCCGAAATCCTTCTGATCGGACTTCGGCCGTTGATCGCAATAGTTTTGTAAATATCACATCTACAAATGCAACAGCAAAAGCCCGTCACCGCGTACGGTCACGAGTTCATATCGTTGCATAATCGCTGTATTTGCTTTGAACATGACGAGCTTTTCCTCCCGTTTGAAATATGAGAGTTATTATAAGCATAACTCGATTGCCTTGTCAACCCCTAAAATTTTTATTTGACAAATTTACAGTGAGATGCTATAATTATATCGTTATTTTAAAAAATGCACTCGCGAAAGGAGTTGTAAAAGAATGTCGGTTGTAATGGTGATTGTAACTTAAACTGCATATTGGCGGCTCATAGCGTGTTTTTTACGGGTAATATCCCCGCGTTTTGTTATGCGTCGCGATTGAAGTAACCTTATCAACTTTTACTGCTTTTTGCGGGATACGATGTAGGTCGTGTCCTTTTTTGATTTCTACACCGCAAAACAGCAGCTTCGATGGAGGCTGCTTGTTTGCGGTATTTTTGCGCCTAAAAATAATTTTAATCCACAAGGAGAACCTAATTTGATTGATTTAAAACAATACGGCTATATCGAATCTGACCCCCCCACTGACGGGTTGATTCCCGGACGCGTTACGGAAGTTCAGCGGGATCAATACACCGTTATCACCGAACATGGCGAAGTATCCGCCGTGCTGAAGGGCGCGTTTCATCACAACGCACAGGCACGCGAAGATTTTCCATGTGTTGGAGACTTTGTGCTGCTGCAATACAATGAGAGCGGCGTTTCGCTCATAACAAAATTGCTGTCGCGCCGCTCAAAATTTTCCCGCGCTGACTTTTCCGGTCACGCGGTTGGATATGCTAAAACCATTCTGGAACAGGTTGTCGCTGCTAACTTTGACTACGTATTTATCGTTACATCGCTGAATCAAGATTTCAAAGTCAGCCGAATCCTGCGTTACCTGACGCAAGCACGGCAAAGCGGCGGACAGCCTGTTGTGGTTTTGACTAAGGCAGATTTGGCTGAAGATTTTGACATGCAATTACTCAAAGTAAAGCAAGCCGCACCGGGTGTGCCGGTACATGCTGTTTCCGCCCACACCGGATTCGGGTTGGAGGCATTGAACGGATATTTGCAACCCCGCAAAACCGTGGTATTCCTCGGCATGTCCGGCGTAGGGAAATCGTCGCTGTTGAACACGCTGATGGAGCAGGAAGTGATGGCGGTGAAGTCTATCCGCGAGGACGACAGCCGCGGTCGCCACACGACCACACATCGCCAGCTTTTCATGCTGCCCTGCGGCGCGATGGTTATCGACACGCCGGGTATGCGCGAGCTCGGACTGTTTGCTGTGGACGAGGGTATCAGCGCGGGATTTGCTGATGTGGAGGAACTAATCACGCAATGCCGGTTCAGCGATTGCCGACACCAAACAGAACCCGGCTGCGCGATTCTCTCAGCGCTCACTAACGCCTCACTGCCGCGTGAACGTTGGGAACTCTATCTCGCGCAAAGGCGGGAAAACAAGTATGTCGAAGATAAGAGCGCATTTATGCGCGAAAGAGAAGCGTTTGCGAAGTCTATCGCGAAGTTTTCGAAAGAATATAATAAACATGGGAGGAGAATGAATGGGAAATAAAAAAGATTCCACACGCGAAAAGAACCAGCGAAAATTCAATGAAGAATTAGCGTTTATGGATAGAAACCGCCCTGATTATCGGAACACAGCCTGCGAGGAGAGGTTCACATGTAAAGTTTGCGGAGCTCTGGTTTCCCCAGAAGACGCGGGTAGCTTGCATCGTAACCATTGCCCCAAATGCCTCTCCAGTGTCCATGTGGACATTGAGCCGGGGGATAGGTTATCTGTGTGCCGTGGGACTATGGACCCGATAAGCGTATGGGTACGCAAAAACGGGGAATGGGCAATAATCCACCGCTGCCGGATTTGCGGCGAGCTTATCTCAAACCGTATAGCAGCGGATGACAACCCCGCCCTGCTTATGTCCATCGCGGTAAAGCCCCTGGCAATGCCACCATTCCCGCTGGGATTGCTGGGGCAAGAGACTATGAAAGGAAGATAGACAATGAATATCAATCTACGTTTAGAAACCCCCGCCGATTACCACGCGGTCGAAGCACTCACCCGCGAGGCGTTTTGGCAGTTTTGGAGTGAGGAACAGCAGATTTGTGACGAGCACCTGCTTGTGCATCGGCTCCGGAATGTCTCGGCTTTCGTGCCGGAGCTAAATTACGTGGTTGAAATCGGCGGCAAAATCGTTGGACATATCATCTACACCAAAAGCCGCATTGAGGATGATTCCGGACAAACGCATGAAACGCTGACCTTCGGCCCACTCACTGTGTCGCCGGAATTCCAAAACAGTGGCATCGGGCAAGCGCTGATGCTTCACACTTTCGACGAGGCACGGCGCTTGGGACACCGCGCGGTACTCATCTTCGGTTACCCCGATTACTACCCCCGCGTCGGGTTCCGGCGCGCGGCTGAGTTCGACATCACCACCGCTGCCGGAGAAACTTTTGATCCGTTCATGGTGTACCCGCTTTATGATGGCGCGTTGGACGGAATTCAAGGACGTTATTACATTGACCCTGTATATGAATCGTTGACACAAAAAGACACCTTAGCGTTCGACAAACAATTCCCGCCGAAACAGCCGCATATCCCCAGCCCCATCAACGTTCTGTTGGATCGCTTGGAACCCCACGCGGCGGAAGCCATTCAAGGCTTGGGGTTCCGGAATCTTGAAATGCTGAGATCAAAAAGTGAGCGAGAAATATCGTCCCTGCCCGGCATGAATGCAAACGCGGTCGAAATCATTCGCGCAGTGATGCGGGAGCATGGATTTCGTTGGGGGGAAATGAGATGCAAATAATTGACTTCACCATCGCACATATTGAACAAGCAACGTTGATTACAAAGCAAAATTATGCAGAGGCACGCAGGTTTGTTCCCGTGCTGCCTCCCATTGATAAAACGCCGGATTTGACTCCGTTTGCGGAAAACAACTTCGGCGTGGCGGCGTTCGATAACGGCAATATGGTCGGATTCATGTGTTCAGTTTCACCAGTCGAACGGCCGTTTCAAATTCCGGATATTCTGGGAGCGTATGTCCCGCTTCTCACGCATGGAAGCGATTATCATAATCGCGCCGCACTTTACGCTAGTATGTATGAATCCGCATCAAAAAAGTGGGTGGCGGCTGGCGCAGTAAATCATACTATTGTGCTCTATGCCCATGATATAGAAACTCAAATGCAGTTCTTCCGATATCGTTTTGGAACACATGGCATTGATGCTATAAGAGAAATAACTGGGCTAAATGCTAAAGCTCCCCCTGAATTTCAATTTGCCGAACTTACGCCCACTGAGTTTGACATGGTATTTCCTCTCCACAATCTCTTGCGGGATCATTTTCTACAAAGCCCAATGTTCATCAGCTTCCCACATATCACGTTGGACGAATTCCGACAAATGAACGAAAAAGAAAATGCCCGTTATTTTGTGGTAAAATCCGATAGCGAGATCGTTGGATATATGAAATTTTCTGAGCATGGGGAAACGTTCATCAGCCGTGAATCTGATATGATAAACCTTTGCGGGGCATATCTGCTATCAGAATTTCGCGGGAAAGGCGTGTATGATGCATTGTTGAGTTACGCCGCCTCTACATTGGCTCTTGACGGATATAAAAGAATAGGCGTTGATTTTGAAAGTTTTAACCCAACCGCACGCGGCTTTTGGCTAAAACATTTCACGCCATATACCACCTCTGTCGTTCGCCGCATAAGCTAGTCAATCCGACTTAATGTCGTTATGTCATACGAACAAGCTGCACCCCATATACTCCCGTAAAGGGGGGCAAACACATGGCAAACAAACGGCGAACTCCGCGTGAATTTGTGCTCATAAGCAAACCACCTCCAAGGATTGATGCGCAAGAATTCCCAGAGTTTTACACTTTGTATCAGCAAGAGATTTTCAGAGCGCTTGAACGGCGCGGACTAATTAGCTCCGCACAGCGCGACGCGGCATTGAGTGTACTTGATGGCATCCCACGCGGAGATCCCAGCGTATGACCAGATACGAAAAAATGCGTCAAGGCAAACGCAAAGTTGAAGAAAAAATTCTCCATGTCGGCGCGTATTGCCGTGTATCAACCGACAAAAACGACCAGGCAAATTCGTTTGAAAGCCAGCAGCGATATTTTCGCGAATATATTGAGCGTCAGCCAAATTGGGAGTTAATCGAAATTTTCGCGGATGAAGGCAAATCCGGAACATCTACAAAAAAACGCACGGCATTCAACCATATGATTGACGCGGCAAAACGCGGGAAACTGGATTTGATAATCACCAAAGAAATCTCACGCTTTGCCCGCAACACGCTCGACAGCATTTACTATACTCGCGAACTTAAACGACTCGGCGTCGGGGTTATCTTTCTCAACGACAACATAAACACTCTCGACCCGGACGCGGAACTGCGGCTGACAATTATGAGCTCAATCGCGCAGGAGGAAAGCCGCAAAATAAGTGACCGAGTCAAGTGGGGGCAGCGTCGGCGGATGGAACAAGGCGTGGTATTCGGGCGCGATATGTTGGGCTATGACATCAACAACGGTGTGATGACACTCAACGCAGACGGTGCCAAAATCGTGCGATTGATTTTTCACAAATTTGTCACCGAACGCAAAGGATGCCACACTATCGCGCGGGAGCTTCGTGAGGCGGGCATTCAAACTTCGACACATATGAAAGAATGGTCAAACACGGTGATTTTGCGCATTATCCGCAACGAAAAATATTGCGGCGATTTGGTGCAAAAAAAGACGTTCACGCCAGACTATCTATCGCATGAAAAGAAATACAATCGCGGCGAAGAGGAGTTCGTAATCATCCACGATCATCACGAACCGATTATCAGCCGTGAAATATTTGATCTCGCGAACGCTATGCTCGACAGCCGCGCCATGTCTCCGGAAAACAAGACAAAGATCAGCAACCGTTACTTATTTTCCGGCAAAATCAAATGCGGAATCTGCGGTGCAACATACGTAGCAAGGTACAAAAAACGCGCGGATGGCAGCGTATATAAATCATGGCGATGTCTCAACGCACAGCGTTACGGCGCACCGCGTATTGATCCCGCCGGGAATCACATTGGCTGCTCCGGACAGGGATTCCCGGAAAATGACGCACTGTATATCGTGAAGTTGCTGATGAAAAGCTTGAACATCAACCGCAAACTAATCCGTGAAAATACCACGAAGTCTATTTCGTCGATAGCACCTGGCACTGAGTCCGCTATTGACGCGCTGATCTCAGGCGATACTAGCGATGACGATTTCTACCGGGAATTCCTATCCCGGCTTGTAATAACCAATCGTGACCGTGTTGATGTGATCTTGAATCTGCTGCCATTTTGCTGGAGTTATAATTCCGGGGCTTCTTCGCCTCGCGGGTAGGGACTGAGGAATTGGGGCACCTTGAAATGGTCGGCACTATTGTCCACCAACTTACGCGTAACATGAAAATCGAGGATGTGAAAAAAGCCGGCCTTGAAACGTATTTTGTTGACCACACAGCCGGGGTGTATCCGCAGTTCGCGTCCGGATTTCCGTGGAGCGCCGCGTCAATCCAGTCAACCGGCGACACGATCGCCGACCTCACGGAAGACATGGCAGCAGATGCTGCTATCACGTAAAGACAACATCTATGGCAAGGACTGCTCTGCACGGCGGAAATTTCCCAACCCACGGCCAAAGACTGGCTAAAGCTGCTGGAGAGTTTGGGGATTGTTTATCTGCTGCAGCCATACGCTAATAACGCGCTGAAGCGCTTGACTAAAACACCGAAACTGTATTTTTGCGATACGGGACTTGTGACGAATCTATCAATGTGGCCGACAAGGGATACGCTGGTGAACGGCGCGGCAAGCGGGCATTATTTTGAAAACTTTGTCGTAGTCGAGCTGTTGAAAAACTATGCATACGTACAAAGCAGATCCAACATGACCTATTTCCGATATTCCAATGCAAAGGAAATAGATATATTCGTGGAGCGCGGCACTTCCGTTCATCCGCTTGAAATCAAGAAGTCTGCTAATCCAGACCGGCGTGAGGTGAAGAAGTTTGGTGTTTTAGATAAGACAACAACCGAAAAGAGCTACGGCGGAATAACTTGTATGTGTGAAGAGGTTATACCGATGGGTTCAAAAAACAGTTTCATACCATGTAGTTTGATATAGCGATGTAAATACGCAAACAAAAAACGGGGGGATGCCCCGTCACTTCAAGCGAGGTGACGGGGCATCCCCCGCTTTTTTTGTTTGCCCAAAAATTCAAAAGGAGGATGTGCCGTGACCCCATACACGTGGATTCAGAATCGCTTTGCTTATCACTTTGAAGACACCGTCTGCGAATCATGCCTTTACTACAAAGGAAAAATCCGGGACTGCACGCTCACAGCTTGCTGTTGCAAGAATATAAAACGCGACGCTATCAGTCATGGTTGCATCAAGCGAGATCGGGAGGCGGTTCCGTGCCGAGCGTGAGTGCTGACCAAGTCAAGCTGGTGCGCGAGGTTAACCTGCTCTTGTACCATTAGTTTGGAACGTGAGAAAACAACTAAATCGCAGAAATGCGGATATTTTATTATGAGGAGAATCACAAAATCATGAAAAATCAAGTACAAAAGTTCTACAACGAAGAATTCGGACCCCTGGAAATTCTGCTTATCGATGACAAGCCGTATTTCCCAGCTACTGAATGCGCGAAAGTTCTAGGATACAAAGATCCGGCCAAAGCAGTAAGAATGCACTGCAAAGGGGTGGACAAAATGGCCACCCCTTCCGCAGGAGGTATCCAGATGACCAATTACATCCCTGAAGGCGACCTCTACCGCCTGATCATCCGATCCAAACTCCCTGCCGTCGAGCGGTTTGAGCGCTGGGTGTTCGATGAGCTGATCCCCACGATCCGCAAGTATGGCGCTTACGTCACAGCGGATACCTTGGACGAAATGCTCCGCAATCCTAAGTTTGCGGAGTCGCTCATGCGTAAGTTGAAAGAGGAACGCGAGAAAAATGCTGAACTCATGGAGCTTAACGAAGAACTGACCGAATTTGCAGAAGAGCTTGCGCCGAAAGCGCTGTATTGCGACACTATCCTTCAAAGCGAGAATCTGATTCCAGTTAGCCTGATTGCGAAAGATTACGGCTATTCGGCAGTTGGATTCAATAATCTGCTCCATGAGCTTCGTATCCAGTTCAAAATCGGAGGTTGCTGGCTTCTCTATCAGGAGTACGCCAAGAAGGGATACACGCAGACACGTACATATTACGTGAAAAAGAAAGCCAGCGTTATACATACTTACTGGACTCAAAAAGGCCGGTTGTTTCTGTATGAGACTCTCAAAAGACATGGGATATTTCCGCTGATTGAAAAACATGCGGTTGCGGGTTAGATGAATGCCATGAATGAAATAATCAATGAACGCACAAACCCTGATGATGGTGATCGCATCACAGCCCATCTTCCCCTGCGCGTGTACATTGGCAACGTCCACGACGAGCGCATTGGCGGCTTCACCATACCTCTGCCAACAACGCCGGAAACTCTACAACCATTTCTTGATGGCGTGGAGATTACGGGCTGGCAAGACATGGAAATAATAGAAGTCACAGCAGACAATGGGGATGTGGGCGACCTTCTAACCGGCGCCGTTAAGCGGACCATGTCGCCTGACGCGCTGGACGAACTCAACTATCTTGCCGCGAAGCTTTCCGAAATGCCTCCTGTGGAATACGAGTTCCTTGCCGCCATCACACAATCCGGGCGGCATTGCAGTAGCGTCGCGGAGATTATCAATGCCGCTGAAAACATCAGGTGTTTTGATCTCCAGCCCGCGTATACTGCCGCGCAATATGGCGAGTTTCTGGTCAACATGGCAAAGGATAGCTTGTATGGTGTTTTTGACAGGCTCAGCAAATCAGAACACCCTGATGACCGGGAGTTTGCAGAATACATACAGCGGCTCGAAGAGCATGTTAATTATACTGCCTATGGAAATGCAGCCGCCGCAAGGGAAAACGGCGTTTTCACTGAATATGGATATCTGACTGAGGATGAGGCCGAATTCAAAAGCATCTATCGTACCTCTCAGGACATCCCCGATGAATACCGCATATTCACAAACCCTGATGAAATCATCAGGCCACCCTTGAAGCTTGACGGTGTGGACATTGGCGCGACGATTGTGAAACTACACGCGATTTGCACCGACAGAATGTCCAACACAGCGGAGAATCTGAAAGTCCTTATGGGTACAGGCGCCCGGAATTATCTCCTGATGATCAACCGAGAGAGAGTTTCTGTTTTTCCCGCGCTTGACGCATATAAGAGTGGAGATATTGCTGAGAAGGCCGTCGCTCACGGGTCCCACATGCCCGGCACGACCTTTTTCGCCGTCCGAGTCACGGAGCGCGGCGAAACCATAACAGGTGATTTTATCGAATTGAACACTGAGGCGCTCCGTACGAATATATCGCGGCACTCCGTTGAGCCCAACAGAATCGAGGCTGTGAAGCATGATGGGTTCAGTAAATCCTACGATTTGGAAGCATGGAATAACGTCACGGAAAGCCAACGCGGAGAATTGAAGGAATACAGGCAGCATTTCGACGAGAACAGGTTGGAGGATACCGCACGGCGTTGGCAGTCGCTCGTGGGTGCGCATGAGCAGGTCAGCAATACGGTTGGCTTGGATGTGTTCCTGCCTGATGTTGCCGCGGCGTATACGCACGTCAATATGTGTTATGGTATGCTCCGGGTCGCAGATGATGCTGCAAAGGAGATTCTCGCGCGCGGTGATGCTGATGTCTATCGGTTAGTGTTGCCGGAACCGGTAAAACTCGCGCAAATTGAAGCAATGCGACCCATAACTCAGCATAATGGCCTTGCCATAAAACGTGAAGACGTCGAGTGTCTTGACAAGTGGGCGCGACGCAAGGCAGATGATATCATGCGGAAGACAGAGCGCGGTGAGCGCGATAAGTCAAAAAGCTGTGAGGATCGTTGAATGAAACCGGGAGAAATAATTGACGGCTATAGGGTGTTACATAACATCAGACTGGGTGGCATTGAACACATCGTCGCGGAAAGCGACGCGGATCATTACAGAGTTTTTCAAGGCAGCGCCAATAACGCATTTGGCATAGTGGAATACTAGGAGGTCTGTGCAGATCACGATTATTTGCAAGTCATGCGGGAATTCGTAAATCTGCTTGGCGCGAGGCTTGACGATATTGATCATGACAGGGGCTCCAGCGGTTCGCCGCTAATTGAATACGCACCGCTCACTGCCGGGGATTGCATCCCCGGCGGCATGGATTCTGATTTGACGAGCAAGATCATCGTAATTAAATCCGGCGTATTATCACCGGAATACCGTACACTATCGCACACCTTATATGTCGCAATCGGCGGGTTCGGCACATCGCCAACGGCGAGAGGCCGGGCAGTTTTCGCGACAAATGTTTATTCCGGTGAAAGCAGCCGTTTCGATCGTGCCGATATCCTGGGTGTTGTATCGCCGGAACGGATTCCGAAATGGGCGATAAACTCAATGCGATAGATGAATACAATCCGGCCCCTGCTAAGAAAGAATCCACGCTCGAAAAGATCAGGCAGGGAAAGAAAGAGATCGCGCAGCAACAGCCGAAATCCAAAAATCAAAAGAAAAGCGGCCCGGAGCTTTAGGTGTTTACTCGGTGAGCAACGCGTTTCCGCTTGTCAAACAGCACCAGGCTAAACCCCAGCAAAGCAAAGACAACCGCAATAATGCCAAACCAGACGAATGTCATGGGCCAGCCTATGTACGCGGGATTCATGAAAAAATACGGATGAAAATCAATGGCGCCACCGATGGACATGAACACAATCCAGTACACGATAGGAAAAATCATGCCGGCAAGCATGTGTCTGTATGTAAGATTACCTTTGCGTTCAAAGACAAAGTAGTTCACGAGCGCCAGTATCATGGACAGCAGATGCGTCACAAAGTTTGCATAGTCGGAAAATATCATCGGTGCCCCGCCAAACGGTACGAGTACAAAGTTGTACACTAAGCCTGTGACGGTTATGGATACCAATGCGCTGACTGCTAGATATGGTCGGAATACACACTTTCTGTTGTATACTGCGAAACTTTGCACAAAGCTGATAACGACAAGCAGATTGCTTTGTATGGTGAAGAACTTGAGTGCAACAGGATGGAACTGCCCGCCCATTGTCATAACCAAGAAAGTGCCGTGCAAGATAATCCCGGCGCTTATCAATAAGTATAGTTTATGTATGGTTTGCTTTGTTGAACCGGTCACTGCCACACCCCTCCCGCACGTGCTTTTTCACTATTTTATTCCTTATTTCACATCCCGTCAAGCGGACGGCATCCGAAAATCAAACGAAAGGCAGACCGGCTCTATATCCGGTCTTAAATTATGGGGTGATAAAAAATTGATACATAACATTAATCACGATTTCGCTGGGACCGACGTCATACACGGCGACCTGCTGCGTGTGCTGCCAACGCTCCCGGATAATATATTCGGCGGGATTATCTGCGACCCGCCGTACTCCTCCGGTGCAGCAGATCAGAACGCAAAACAGAAAGCCACATCGCAGAAGTATTCCAGCGCGAAGCCCGACAACATGCTCCCCGATTTCGAGGGCGATTCCAAAGACCAGCGGTCATGGACGCATTGGATGGCTGAGTGGCTCTCCGAGGCCCGGCGCGTGTCGAAAGACGGCGCGCCGATTTGCATGTTCATCGACTGGCGCCAGCTACCAAGCATGACAGACGCGCTCCAGTGGGCCGGATGGCTCTGGCGCGGCGTGTTGGTTTGGGACAAGATTTCTTCCCGGCCCCAGCGTGGGCGGTTCCGTCAGCAGGCGGAGTTTATCGTTTGGGGCAGCAATGGCCACATGCCAGTGGACCGCGTGGCGCCGATATTGCCCGGAGTGTTTCGGCAGTCAATGCCGTCGCATGTTAAGAGGATACATCAGACGGAGAAACCTCTCGGTGTCATGCGTGAGATCGTGCGCATTGTTGAGCCCGGCGGGATCATCCTCGACCCGTTCGCCGGCGCGGGCACGACCATTCTCGCCGCGAAGCTTGAAGGTTACTCCGCTGTCGGGATTGAGCTGTCTCAGCATTACGCTAAAGCCGCAAAAGACCGCGTTAATGCCGGGGAGCCTGACGAGGTAGCATAGATGCAGGAGGAGCTGGAAAACAGGAGTGTCGTTCTGGCCACAAGAGCGACAAAAATGACCGCGCAGACTCTGGCAAAGCTTATGCGGACCGCGTTACGTAAGACGAACGAGGCCCACTACACACCCAAAGCGGGCAGGCAATCAATGAAACAGCTCTCTAAAGGCGGCGAATTGTCTAACGTCGAGATCACGAGCAATAACATCAAGGCTTTTGATCCATATGCGCGTAAATATAATGTGGGGTACTCTTTGAAAAAGGACGCCACGACAGACCCGCTGCGCTGGCTTGTTTTCTTCCGGTCGAAAAGTCTTGACTCTATGAATGCCGCGTTTAGTGAGTTCACCGCAAGAATGATCAAACGCGAAAGAGACAAGCCATCCATACATGAAACCATGCGTGAACACCGCGACATCGACAGGAACAAGGTTCGGGAGCGGACGCGAGGCAGAGATCGGGGGCCGGAGCTATGATGAAGATGGCACCGTTTCTGAAAAAGCACGCCGTGCCGAATATACCCTACGTTATCATTTTCTTCATTGCGCGTCAGGTCAGTTCGCAGTTTGATTGGCTCCAGTTTGATGATAATCTGGTTGCCTTTGTTTTGGCAGTAATAATCCGAATCGCTGTTGCTGTCAAAAGTAAAAACGCGAAAAAATATCGCAAGGATGTCGAATATGGCTCGGCAAGATGGAGTGCATAATATTAACTGTAACCAAATATTTTATGGACGGAGGAACAACCCATGAACAAGCAAAACAAGCTAACTGCACTCTATTCGCGGCTTTCAGACGGTGACGAGGACAGGGACGGCGGCGAGAGCAACAGCATAAAAAATCAGAGGGCATTTTTAGAACACTACGCAGGGCAACAAAAGCTAACCAACATCAAGCACTATGTAGACGATGACGAAAGCGGGCGTTTCTTTGACCGCTCCGGCTACGTTCAGATGATGGAAGATGTCGAGGGCGGCAAAGTCGGCGTTGTCATAATGAAAGACATGACCCGATGGGGGCGGGATTATCTCCAAGTGGGGAACGCTATGGAAACATTCCGCAGAAACAACGTGCGGTTTATCGCCATCAATCACGGCATAGACAGCGCAGACCAAAACACGTTAGAGTTTGCGCCGTTTATCAATATCATGTCAGAGTGGTATGCAAAGGACATCAGCAAAAAAGTAACGACAGGGATTAAGACAAAGGGCATGAGCGGCAGACCCATAATGACCGAAGCCCCTTACGGTTATGTTAAAGACCCAAACCAAAAAGACTACTGGCTGATAGACGAACCCGCCGCCGAGATTGTCCGATTGATTTACCGCTTGTTCATTGACGGAAAAAACAGAAACCAAATCGTCAATCAACTGCGGGAACAGCAAATCGCCACGCCTACATTCTACATGAAAGACCAAAACAGAGGAACAGCGAAAAGCAGACCCTTGAATGAAGCCAACCGCTTCAAATGGAACAAGGCGAGTGTAACCCACATTCTCACAAGGCAGGAGTATTGCGGCGATGTAGTGAACTTCAAAACCGCCAAACATTTCAAAGACAAACATTCCACTTACGTTGACAAAAGCCAATGGCACATCACGGAGAACGTCCACGAGCCTATCATTGACCGAGAAACTTTTGAGAACGTGCAGAGAATACTTGATAACGCGCCTGTGAAGCGACCCAATGGTGACGGTATCATTCACCCGTTGAGCGGCTTGCTTTACTGTAAAGACTGCGGTGCAAAACTGCATATACGCACAGACCGCAGAAAAGACGAGTACAGGCACATTGCCCGTTGTTCCGAGTACGCCAAAGGGAAAGGCGGCGGGGCAAAATGCTTAACGCAACATCAAATAGATTGCGATACCCTCATGGAGAATATCGCGGAACTACTCCGCAAGATTGCCAAGTATTCATTGGATAACAAGGCGAAGTTTGAAGCGTTGGTTATGGAGAACCTTGCCCTACGGCAAACGGACGAAATGAAGAAACAGCGCAAGCGTATACCGCAAATTACGGCACGGATTGAACAGATTGAAATGGTAATGAATAAGCTGTATGAGGATAACGCCCTTGAAAAAATCGACCAAGACCGTTATGAACAGCTAACACAAAAATACTCCGAAGAATATTTCCTTTTGAAAAAGGAACTGACCGAAGCCCAAGAGAGCATATCAAACCGCGAAAGCGCAAGCCAACGGGCGAAGAAGTTTATCAAACTGGTTGAAAGCTACTGCGATTTCCATGACCTCACCCCCACCGCCATCAATGAATTTATCAGTAAACTTGTTGTGCATGAACGCCACGCAAAATGTGCAACGAAGTATGTAGTCCAACACGTTGAGATTCATTTCAACTACATCGGCACTTTTGAAAACGAATTGACCGACCTTGCAGAGCCTACCGAACAGGAACTTGAACGCATGAAAGCGGAAATCGAAGAAGCGAAGAAAGAAGTAATCCGCGACTATCACAGAGCCTACCGCAAACCGTACAGGGAAAGAAACATTGAAAAAATGCGTGAGTACGAGCGCATGAAAGCGAGGGAGTACAGGGCAAGGAAAAAAGAACAACCCGCCCTGCAAGCCGCCTACTAAATCCGAATACCGACCACAGCAATCAGAGATTTCCTAATCACAGGAAGTCTCTTTTTTTGTGCCTAAAATGAAAGGAGCGATTGAATGACGAGAGCCACGAAAGCACCGACAGGACAAAAGAAGCCTGACGGAACGCTGACCAAGCAGACGGAAAAACACACCTATGTTATGCAAATATTTTTCAACCACGACAGCAAGGAAACATTCCAAGACAAGCTGTTAAAGGTAATCCATGCCGAGGGGCTAACCACGCCCATCACAACCGAAACCGAGCCGCCCAAGCCAGCATGAGCAAGGGCGGTTTTGTTAATACAATAATCTAAAATCTGAAAGGAGAACACACAATGCCAAAAAGTAAACTCACCATCGCGGAGCAAATCGAAAGAGCCAAAGAGGACATCAGACAAGAAACAAACAAACTGAAACTGCTGAACCAAAAGCAAAAGGAACAGGAACGCAAGGACAGGACGCGCCGCCTTATCGAGCGCGGGGCGATAGTAGAAAGTCTGATTGACGGAGCGGAAACCCTCGACAACGAGCGGATAAAAACGATATTGCAAACCGCTTTATCTTCTCGCCAAGTTACGCCGAGAGCTGCCGCGACAACAGGGGGAACGGCAACCACCGAAGCGGAGTAGCGTCCTATTCCCATTTTTAATGGGCGCACTTATACACCGTAAACGGTGCGTGCGGTCTGCCGACGGCGTTTTGCCCCTATCGGCGGCAAAATCGGGGAAACCCCGAA
>Ga0123355_10003901_pt1 | contig 21573 bp, 4 predicted proteins | sample TergutEmb28metaG_3_FD_89872 | JGI IMG/M metagenome (GOLD analysis project Ga0123355, IMG submission 89872) | Embiratermes neotenicus P1 segment gut microbial communities from Petit-Saut dam, French Guiana - Emb289 P1 | ecosystem: Host-associated > Arthropoda: Insects > Digestive system > Gut ...
AAAAAAAAATAAAAGCTCTCTCTCTGTTTGTGAGATAGATAAGAAAAGCCGAAACAAACAACCAAAATAAAATTAGTCCCCCCCCCCCCCCCCCCCCCCCCCTCACACGTAGGCCGGGTAGCTCAGTTGATATAGCCACTAACTACGGGCTGGGCGGTCCGGGATCGAATCCCGGTAGGGGACGAGATTTTCCGCCCGTCCAGACCGGCCCTGGGGCCCACCCAGCCTCCTGTAAAATGGGTACCGGGTCTTTCACGGAGGTAAAGTGCGGCTGGAGTGTGCTGCTGACCACTCACCCCCTTCTAATTCTGGACAACTTTCCTGTCCTTCACTTGACTTGTAGTCCACAAAATAGCGCGAGTTCTTGTGCAACTAGGGACATCACGAAACACGAAAGGATTTCTTAGGAAATCTAACCATTAGCAAGAAGATCTGTCCATTGCTGTCACCAGATTTATTTTGGTGGAGTTTCTTGAAATATGGGGTGTTAAAAAACGACCTGACAATGCTACTGCAACATTATAAAAACAATGTAATTGCCATTAGTGGTGTCACAGAGAAGTTTTAAAATGTGTATTAAGTAGAGAGTTGAATGCCTTGCCAGAACATGCTTAGAAGCCAGTGGAGGACGGTTTTTAACATCCTTGAAACTAAACATTGATATGTGTATTGTGTATGATTGTCACTCTTTACAAACTTACACTAGATTGTCAATTATGTCATTTTGTGGTCACTTTGTACTGTAAAATGGATCTTAAGGAACTTGGGTATGAGGGTTTGAACAGGATTCACCTCCGGTTTTGAGGTTTTGGCTGCAATGTAGCTGAGCATTCTGTTTTTGTGGGATAAGACGCTGCATTAATGGGTAGTCATATCCCAACCTTTTCAGGCAAGGTAGAGTCATCATCTTCAAGGGTCAAAATGTCCTCGAAGTGTTGGAATCCAATTACCCATTAACGCAGTGTCATATCCTAGAATAACAGCATACTTGAGATTTCTCTTGCACATGAGACAGTAAACTTTCAGGTGCTATAAAAGGCTGATAATTTCATGAGTAGCTGAACAGGCTTGCCAGAATTATGCTGCCTCTTAGAATTAGACCTAAGTGATTGGTATAGCATAGAGGTTTTACACTTTTTTTTCCCCAACAATCTGTCGCGATAATTTGGGTTTCCTCAAAATCTGACAAGAAAAATGGGTACTTTACATGAATACCAATATATATTTTTGACATGTCGCTCAATTCTTCTTAGAATGAGAAATATTTCAGACAAAAGTTTTGGAGAAAATCAGGACACGTTTTATGTTCAACAACGTTTCTTAAAAAATTGTACCGTTTATGTCATAACTTGGAAGAATACTGTAGAGCCCAACAGGCCACAGATGACAATATGGTGTATGTGCATTGCATGATTGATATGTAGGGCTACAAACACACTCAGAATTTGTCTTATTTCTTGTCCACTGCAACAACGGTTGCACGAACATGCCTCAGTGTTATGTTAAACATAAATTGTCTCTCTTGTTAAAAAATGGGATCCGTAGGCCTGAGTCAAAAATAAAATACCATGTACACACTAACCTTTGTTACTGATTGTGGTTGCTCCCCTCCAAATATGAACTTGCATAACACTTGTCACTATAAGAAAGAAAGACTGCAAACCCAGGAAACACTTCAAAGTAATCCACAAATACTGTTACAGATACTAAGGATAATTATAAACAGCATGAAGAGATAAAAAATTTGCAAAATCTGTAACTGCCCCCACAAATGTCACACACACTATTGCTGGGCCTTGAAACGCAATGCTGTATTTAAATGCTGGTGGCTGTGGTGGCTAACCTGTTCATGAGGGAGTGAAATGTTTATTTAACCCTTTCCCCTCCCTAACGCTCCAAAGTGCTCGGAATTTAAATGTCCCCTCCCCCTCTAAACGCTCTAAAGCATTTCTGGTATAGTACGTAAATTTAAATGCCCCGTGAAAAAACTCGGCTCTTCTGCCCAGGCACTAGCGATTTAAATTGAACGGGGAAAGGGTTAATGATACTCTCAACTTCTAAGAATACATTGCATTGTTGCTAAATGAATAGATGCATAGCATTGTTGCTATATGAACGGAATATTATTATATAACACTGATGGAATTATACGGATGGATAAACTCAAGTACTGTGATTAATATCTGTCCCAATACCACTTTGTCTATCACAAATCTCACATGCGCTGACTTACAAAAGCGTCCATGCCCTCACATAGATTTATTGATGAAAGGGAACAATTAAATTTATTTAATATGAAATTAAGGAAAGAATATGATATGTATATGATACTGTAGTAGGAACATTAATGGTTTCATGTTGAACAACTTACTTGATTTGTAGTGTTGTATTTTTCACAAAACTTACAATAATGGTCTGAAGTTTTTAAAATATATGCACAGCTTACAATTCATATATATATTGCAGTACCCATTAATTCTTTCTAATGGATAACATACAGTGTCCATAAACAAGTTTCAAAAGTTTAGAATCAACACCTTCCAACATATCCCTTAATATGCCCTTAGTGGGTGTTTGACCTGGAAGTAACTTGCACTTAGAACTTAATGTGAAGGAACTGACATTGTGAATCAAGGTCAATTTCAGCTCTTAATAAAAATCACAAAGATATTTAGCAGCAAAGATATATAAGTTACTTCCAGACCAAACAACCTGAACCTACCGTAATTTGAAAGTACAATATTAATCTAGAATTACACTGCCACAGCGTAAAGGTGCTCAACAAATTCAGACACACACCTTACTAAAAGTGTTTAAAAAAATAAGTGGCGGAAGGTACTGTAAGTTAAACGAATACCTGCACTTCAATAAATGAACAAAACTGTGCTGTAACAGTGGTAACCTAGATTTATAGTGCTTAAAATATGATGACATGTACATCAATAACAAAACTATTTTTCAGGAATAACTAAGATAATTTCATGCGTTCATAATAATAACATTCTGTAAATTCCAAATATTTAAATCCATTCACATTCCACAGATATTTCCTATTATTTTGAATTTTTCAAAAAGAAAGGAAAAACTTATTAAGTGGACTAGAATTTGTAGTTCTGCTAATGGTATACATTTCAACTCACTTTAAACACAAATTCAGTTACCTTTACGTAACTTTTCTCTTGTAAACTATCATCCCATTATTTTCAAATGCAATTTAATCATTAAAAGAAGCACTTTCTCCTCTCAGTAATTATGATCTTTTTTATCCGTTACGATACTCTTAACATTTGCAATACACACAACAGAACACATCATGTGTTGTTAAGGCTCATGTACTACATTATTTCAATATGACTGCTACCTGACAGCTGGAGCCACACATTTATGGATTACACACAATTTTCAAACTTTCTGAGGCAGATGTATGCCACAATTTACAACGATATTTCAAGATATTCTGTACATATGTACAATGAAAGAGTCAACAACCAGTTTTTCCTTATACTTTTGCATGTTTGATACACTCAGACACAGCTGGAAATTCATTAGATTAACCCTGCAGTCTGAGCAGTTTGCATCAAGAGACAAGTTTTTATACCTTTACCCAGCTCTTCACCATGAAAAACTAAGAGAACATATGTGAAACCCTGTATCTCATCTGTAATTTCAAAATTCTAATCAGTGTTATGCAAGTTTGATTCCTTCCCTGAATGATAATTCTTCACTAAACTAATCTCACATATTAAAGGTAGACTTGCATATTTGTTTAAATGTTCCCTTCATTTTCATTTTGTACTAAATTGAAAGAATGACAGCAGTAACAAATGTGATACCAATTAAAAAAGATGCATGGTTAAAATAAGGGAAACTTTCTATAATATGGATACACATTTTTGTTTTGTGGGAAGGAATATTTGTACAAGATTATCTGTGTCCGTGTTATGCATAGAAGTTCTTATTTGTGCCACTGCCCTATGGCCAAAATGAAAGACTGCTGGTTGATGTATCTATAGTGTGCTTATCTCTGGAAGCTATACAGTACAGCAGAGTCTCCATTCTCTGTATTAACTACAACCAATACAACCATCGCCAACACTCAAATCCATTCTCAATGTAAACACCCATTTGCTATGAAGAATGTACAAAATAACAGCAATAAAAATATAAAATAACCTCCAAAAGCATAAAAGGCATAAGGTTATTTCTAATAAAATATTTTTGGAAGCATAAAGTACATTAAGTAATTGAAGAGAGCTTTTTGCATAAAGCACAAAAGAATTCAGCCTCCCTCAGTGAAAGACAAAGCATGGCAAAGCATGAAGTGATCTCTGTAACAGCATGAGATTGCAGAAAGCTGCCTCCAACTATGTGCTCTCATCCAGTTTGTTGGAACCAGTCACATAAGGTTACAGTGGTATTAAAACTGACAATCATGGAAGGGTCATGGATTTTGAGACTCTACTGTATGTGTTTCAGACACTGTAAGAAAAACTGGAAATATGGATGACTTGGGTGAGGGTGTGATGTGAGGAGAGATAATGGGGTTCACATGTCTCATCAAGGATTCATAGAAACCTTCAGAACATTACAATAAAGATGAAATTTCAATTATCAGTGGCACTTAGTGGCAAAGGAAAGAAATTACAATGCCGTACAACTACAACAATTTTCATATATTTACATCATGAGAATTGTTTGAAATATTCTTTTTATAACCAAATAAAATGTGTTTACATTTGAATTTTAATCCTTTAAAGCACACATTAGGAATAACTGTCTACTGAAAAACTCCAACACACCACGATGACAGTGGACTTTAAAATAGGCAACAGTAGTAAGAGATCTGTACTAAGATAAATAAAATAATATAAAACTTCAAAGTTTCATAACCTCAGTTATTTGAAGAAATCAACTGAATAATAAGTTATATGCATCAATGAATAACTTATACTTTCTTTTATGGAAATAGATTTTGGTAGATCTTTCAACTGACTTAGATCTAAAGGCACTCAAGGAATCACTAAGCTGAGGATTACCATAATGTGTTCCTTATCATTCAACTACAAGCTTATTAGTAAAGGCATTTTAAGCAATGTGAGATATTTTCCATAATATCATACAGGTACTGATGGCTCAGTAATTGTGCCTTTCCATTTCCTAGTGCAATACTAGTCAATGGGAATTATTGTGGCTTAAATTTTATATTGTTCATTCTGAGCAATATATTTCAATTTCCACAATTTCAACCAACAAATGCACACAACTGTCACAATTCACAATAGTATTTTTAAAAACATTGAACGCCTGCATGTTTTGGACCTTACTGGTCCATCATCAGGGGAAACATTACTTGATGTTGTACAAAGCAGTTACTAAACAGTATTTTGATCTGTTGTATATATGTAAGAACTGGTGAGATTCTTCCAAGTGGACTGAATATGTGTAGTGTTACACAGTAAATTGGAGCAGCATGTGGCTGTATTCATGGTACTACACTTCTACATGCTGCTCCACTTCGCTATGTAACAACTGTTGGTTACACCTACTCAGTCCACATGTAAGAATCCCAACCGTTCTTCCAGATGTGCAACACATCAAAATATTGTTTAGTAACTGTTTTGTAGGAGTTTAATGTTTATAAAAATATTATTGTGAATTAAATGACAGTTGTGTGCATTTGTTGGTTGAAATTGTTGAAAAATGTGGCTTAAATATTGACCCAGTGAAAATAAATTGTGGCCATAAATGAGTCTACACTTAAAACTGCAGAGTTCTAAACTATCATAAAGGTTTGCCAGAGACATAAAAAAACGTCCTTTATCAATTAACACAAAACAGTCACCCAATATACTAACCAAGCTACTGAAGTCAAAAGTGGAATCTTTGACTGCATACCAAATGCTCTTTTTGTAATTATGAAAGAGTAAAGATGAAATTAATAAATTACGCAGATGTAAAAACTCCAAGAAGTTCCCACGCAGAAATATTTGGTTGAATTTGTCATTTGGTCAGAGTGTTAAGGTTTTCATGGTGGTCTGATGAAACTTGTATGAGTATTACTCTTGGTACATTTTTATGTTATATTAATATGATCAATGAATATAATATGAACATTTCTACCTCAAAAACATAATTACTTTTAAAGACAAAAAACCCATAACAGTAACAACTGTTGTAGATAATACAGTACTTGAACAAGTGAAGAATTTTCAGTACTAGTATATATGTTGCAGTATAGGCTACATGACAGACAAAGGCATTAATATCCAATTAAGTACTTCAAATGGTCCTGTGGAATTACAAAATGCATACTACTAGAGACGTGACAAAAGTAACGCTTAAAAAAACTGTCGCAGGTTCTGGAAGGTTGATTTTCAGTTTTACAGATACTGAAGTTGAAGAATGTAACATCTCCAAAATATCAGCAATGTAGCTCCTACGTAAGTGGCATCTGTATTTTATCGAAGACAATAAAATAATACTGAATATTACACATTCAATATTCTTTCTTATTCTTGGGGTGGGATGAAACTCAGTTTCTTGTTACTACAGCCATTCATAACCTACTGCCCCTCCCCCCCGTAAGAAATTAACAAATACGAAGCACTGATGGAATGATGGCTGACAGGAATATGAAATGACTTGAGATAAGCCTGTCCCAGTGTCACTCTATCCACTACAAATTATACAGGCTGTACAGATTAAAACTGTGTTTCTTATCTGTTGAAACTACTTCTAATCCTCATTACTTTACCATTCATCTTCCCTTCACACATGTATTATTCATGTCTTTGTTGTTACAGGTTTGCCCCTCACTAATAATACTCAACTGTTCCTGATGTGCAGCTATACCACAAGGTCACGGTGAAGTCGACCCTATGCATTCTGTTCAGGCATAAAGGAGGAGCAGAGGTATAGTTCCACTCATTCTTAAACCTCATACTTAAACCTGGCACTTGATGGAGGTGAGTGGTCAGCTTCATGCCTGGGCTGCTTTATCCCCAATATAAGACAGTACCCTTCAAATAGGTGGGGAGCAAAGATACTCTGGGTGTTTTTGGAGTAGAAAAATGTCTCTTGCCCCTGCCAGGAATAAAACACCAGATCATCCTGCCCATACCGTAGCTACTACACCAACCATGCTACCAGTTCATACACTGTCTATCACAAGTACTAAGTGATGTCCATGGTGGTGTATTATAAATTAAAAATGCCTCCAATAGTGATGCCATTTAGTACCTTTCATCTCACATAAAATATACTTGGATAATCAAAATACTGGACTCTCATAGAAAAATACTCACCTAACTATTTGGTAGGTAATAATAGCACATTTCTAAGTTTTCTGTAACCTCTGTCCAAGAAGTGGTATGTTGTGTTAACTCTTTTTCATGAACTTTATGGAAGAACTTGGTATTGCAGAGAAAGATAAAATACTGATTAACACAATATACAAAAGTGAATGTTTCTGTGACAAACAACTTCTCCACCATGTTCTGTCACATTCACACTACTACACTGGTGGCTTAATAGGATGACAGGTAGCAGCCAAATTAACAATGCAGCATAACATCTAGTAACTAGTATGTAGGTAGATACCAAGCCTTAGCCTTGTCACAAGGAGAGTTTCTGTACACTTCAAGTTGATGTATAAAGAAATATTTCACATTTACAACCCCATAAGATCCATTTTAATCAAATTCTCTTTATGCGAGATAGCCGTTCACTTTCATACAGGATCATGTAATTGAAAATTCATTTCATTTAATATTAACAATGCATTATGTAACTATTTACAATTACTTATATACATATAATTTTTTTTCAGCTCTCAGTCTTTCTTTTTATATTTATAATGCAGCTTGTAGATGAATTGAGTGTGCATATAAAATAATATATAATGGAGAATCTTAGTACTAGTTTGTACAGGCCGGATTAATCTATCTGCACACAAACAATACTGGAAGTATGGGTGGGGTCACTGGCTACATACAGTCGGCAATATAAAACACACCAACACTCACGCAACGGCAACGTAAAAAATGTATGTGACTAAAAACTGGCATATAAAACAGCAGGGTGATTAAAAATCACAGCTTGAACTATTATAACATAAATCTAATTTCCCTCCACTTGTAATCATCAAGATGCATATCATCAGTGCACGAGATATGCTCACAGAACTGAGACCTCATACTACCTGTTGTATTTGTTTTTGTTATAAGCAATGAAAGAATGCAGCTCAGTTTTTGAACCATTCTTTGCCTAGAAGTCCAAGCTGTACTGTGCACCTCAACCACAGAGCTGACTCTTTGATCATCACAGTATTTACTGTTATAGGTGAAACATTTTTCCTTTTCATTGACTTTCCTTCATATCACTACAGTAGCAAATAAAATTAAAGAATCTGTACATACAGTGTTTTAAAAACAGCAAGTAAGTGCTTTTGTGAACACCCTGCTTTAAAATACTGTATTTAATATCCTACAGTGTGAAACAACATAAACTGCACATCCTACGATAAAATCACATTTAACTATGGAAGAAATTCTTCCATTGCTATGTAACTGTGTTGACGTTTATACGTCCGACTGTAGGCACACTGCTGCACCATTCTCTCCATCTCACACACAAGCACACTTGACAAAGTGTGTGTTCTGACACATGCAAAACTATTATCACGACCTCTCTATAATGAACCTATAAAAATTAGTTCAGTTTAAAGTCCAATTCCACATCTGTTGTTGGCACAGCATGCAAGCAAGGCTACAAATACAAACGTCTTCAATACAATGAATGTTTAATGTCTATAGTTGCCTGTTTCTTGGAATGTGATACAACATCGCTCATTCCCTGTCATGGTCACTATTCACAATAAAATTGGAAGAATTAAAACCCCGATTAAGACATATAATAATTAGCTGCCTTTTGCTGTTCCTAAAACATTCTTTTCTTTATGAGAGTCTCACTTTACAAAGGTATACTACTTGCCATGCTTTGTGACACAGATCACCCCATAATGGTTCTCTGCTATGTCATCTTCTCTAACTGCACTAGGAAACAAAATCACAGAATCACTAATCACTGCACTGCGAACCTACTGTTCTTCATCTTTAATGTATTCACAGTTCTTTGACTTTCCTCAGCACATTTTTTAGCAGTGTCTTTGTAAAACGAGTAACATGTGCCCGCATCAGGAAAACAAACATAGACTTCTGCTAAATGTATGTCTTCTTAACCTTCTGAATTGGTTTGTTCTCTGCTGAAGAATTTGCATTCTTTCCATTGGCATTCTTTGGTGGGACATTGAGCACAAGGTTGATGGCAGCTTTGTTGTTTGCACATGGTGGATAGGCAGCATCTGCATTAAGTCCTCCTTCTGTCAATCTGGCAACACAGTGTCAGCATGTCACAATTTGTATGTTAAAACAGCACCATTACCATAAGACAATGGGTTACGACATTTAAAAGGTTAAACCTTAAATGAACATCAAATCATCAATATTTGATATCAAACAGTACTATGTTTCTGTAATGCCACAAAACAGACGATACAGTATTTGGATAATTTAATGCACCAAGTACTGTTACTTTCTTTCCAACTTTTTATTTATCAGAATATATTCTATGATCCAATCTCTATGACTGTGGTAGTTTCTATCTCCAGTACAAGAAGTTGGCATGGAGTCACACAGTGTCTCACCTGAATGTTAATCAGTGATCTAATACCTTATACATTACATTCAGTCTGATTGTAAAGGCAAATGAGTACTGATATAACATGAGACATGGGACAGATATGACATTAAGGTAGATTTATATGGTGAGCTCTATACCTGTACAAATTACATTACCTATCGATCTTAATTTCACACCAAATCATGTTGCCACTGTCAGTGCTCAATTCAAAACATAATCATATGAAAGTACAATACCTAGCAAGATGCTTGAACAGCATAATTAGACAATATTTCTTACACTGATATCTTCCTATGTCAGTGGACCAACTTTCAGTCAAAATGAACACTTTTTAAAAAATGTAGTCATAGTTGTGCACCCATATTTCAGTTGGGTGTAAATGTCTACAGGGACAATCAGTTCAGTATGTACACATCACAAATAACACACCAGGGTTCTAAAGATTAAGTTTTTAAACAAGAATTATATCACCCGTATTTGAAGTTCTTATGAATTTCTTCTGCAGTCCTATAATACAAAGTTCCAGTAAGTTCCAGGTACATGTCTTGACCAAAAGGCTGACTATCCCAACAGGTATTTTGTGAGGTTCCTCAATTCCTCCATTCAAAAGTATGTCAGAATTAGCCACAGTCACTATTTTGCATCAATCACAATTCACTCACAGCTACATAACCTACACATTTGCAGTGGCATTGAAAGAGATATTTAAAAAAAAAACTACCACTATACTTCCATTTCATAATCAGAAAAATAAAAAAAAATATGAACTAAATATTCCATTCAGAAAAACTATTTAGCCCTAGAAGCAGGAGGTTGTGTTCTGTTGGTAGCAGGCATGATAATGCTTGTGTTCCAAGTTTGCAGAAGCTCCATCTACCTTCAGGCAACCCACACTGGACTACATGTGATGTTAAATTTGCAGTTTGCTTTATACTACTGTTTCACAGACATCCATTCTTTTAATACCAGTGTCCATATGTTTGTCACCTTTTGCTGTAATTACATCCTGTGTATAATATTAATGTTAATTAAGTGTCCTTGCATTGTGACATAACTGTGACTTCTGTAAAATAACATGGGTACAGACATGTTCTTACAATTTAAGTAACTGAAGACAGGTGTGTGAGCACTTGTGGTCCGTTTCATGTTTGAGATGGTTGGAATAAGGGGATGTAAGGGTCAGTGGCATAGCTAGGTTTGTTGTGTGCCCTGGGCAAGTAATCACAATGGCCATCCCTGACAGAAATGAAAAACTTTAAAAGAATCACGATTACTTATTGAGTTTCCTTCTATTTGGCTAAATAATTTAAAATCTGTTCAGTGCATACTATCAATTTTTTATATTTAAACTACTTATTTTGTGACTCACTTTGCTGTCACTTGGACTCTGCTGCCTGGGGTGGCTGCACCACTTACTCCCCTCTAGCTATGCCCCTGGTCAGGGTATCAGGATGTTAGATATAATCATTTAGGAAAGATCAAATTCTTTGCTTAGGTTCATGCTAGTAACTGCAACTATACTACTATAAAAAAAACCCAGTTTTCTCAAGTAATTGTTGGTATTTGTATTGATAGATACCAGTCAGGAAAAGCAGGCCTCTCACAACAGTAACAAGACTATCGTCGATAATTCAAATCTTCTAAGGTTGTTAGACTGTGTTCACTGGTGAATAGTAACAGGTATTTTGAAGGATCCTTATGCCTTCAGTCAGCAGTTCAGGAACTGAAGATGAAGGCACTACAATCCTTTGAAGTGCCAGTAACTACTTCCCAGTAGAAACAGCAAAATATACCAGAAGGATTAAATCTTCCAGAACATTGCTGTGAGGTCTGAAGACAATCCTTGTGTAATATTCCACATTCAGTGCAAGCTTTAAACAAAGTTGAATCTCAGGGTCCTAATAACATGCATGAGAAATAAAATATTATTATTTTGCCAGGATTTATGAGGCTCAGAAAATAATACAAAAAATTTTAGGTGGCTAGGAGAATAAGAACCAAGAATTTTAAAATTTACATGGTGAAAAGTTCCACTTCTTGATATATATATATATATATATATGGTATAAATAAAAATGAATTACATTATAAGGTACAAAGTTTCAAGTAGTAGGTTAACAAATTCATCATTTAGCATATAACATAGTAAAGAAAAAAATACATAACAAGAGAAAGTTGAGAGGACTGGGGTATAAGAAATTATGCCAGTAAACAACGTGTTAAAACTTGATTCAACCTGGTAGTACGGAGGACAATGGCCTTACTAATAATCAGTTAAGCATCTTTCCCCCCCTGCAATTTGTAATAGTTTTCAATCACAGTACATCAGCACAAGGATAGTGGGAAGGCAGTGCTTAAAGCATTCTGTTTTGCTATTTGCTAAATGATGAAATAAAACTAAAGACTATCCAAACAGGAATATTCACCATTGCTTCAGAGGAAGGGACAGTCACTGAAGTACTGGCAATTGTGATGAATATCTAACTGACTAATTTGGATCTTTGTCTTTGCCTCATACACTACATGGATATGTACATTCTTGTGACAGAGCGTTGCCTTCTATAAGTCTCCACACCATTAAACAGTCTTACACTCCAAACAGGACCAAACTGCAATGTCACCATAATCCATTATGTAAAGACAGAATAGGCTGCAAACTCTAACAAGTCAGAAACATTTTCCAGTGATCTTAGAATATTTTATTTTACTCCATGGACTAAAGACCCAAATAGCTGTAAGAATACCAATGGAAACCTAATAAGAAGAATAAAAACAAGTTAAGGGAGGAAGTGAGAAGCACTTCTATAACTACAGTGGGAAATGTGGAAGTAAATGACACTTGTCAGAGTATGACCTAGCATAGTATTCAGCCTCTCCTTCTCTTCATATTCTGTACAACATGCACAAATTGAACAAGAAACCCCATGACTATGAAACAACTCACAGACATAACTTCCATCTGATATGTGACCATATGACTGTCAGGTCAACAGAAGCCTGCCAAACTCAAGATATGAATGGCAATGAACCTAAAATCATGATCCTAATAAGAAAAAAGTACTAGTTCAAAAAACATAGTTCCAAGTATAGTAATGTTAATGACGCTTGTATTTTCACAGATTGCATTGTTTTGATGTAAGCATTATTCATTTGCAATAACTGCATAGTTAAGCTGTTATCTGGAATAATCCCACCTTACAGAGATATCAAGATGTAATAATTTATGTCTTCAGTTTATCTCTCACGGCATATATCTTTTCTGTAACATTTTAAACTGATGTGCAGATACTATCACTGCACATTCCTCAAATGGAATAAAGTGTATTTTCCTACAATTCAGGTGTAGACTAGTGGCAAACTACAGAATGCCCCAGTGTTTTGACCTTAGTATTAAAAGTGTCAAATAATAATGACGTTTGGAGCTGCAGAATCTCTTCATATTCCAAAACCTGATAAAAAGTTAAGTTTATGTAAATAACTACAGTGCAGTGTAACAAGAATTCTGCATACAAGTTGAAGTAATATGCATCCAAAACAAAGACATGTGCAACAGGGCAAAATGTGGTTTTCAGTGATTTAAAGTAGCTGACACCATGATTAATAACTTGAAGTATATATGTTACACTTCTTATGGCCTTTGTAGTCAGAATTCTGCTTAATAAATGACAGAAGACAAATTTCGTGACAAAGTTTAAGTATCAGTTCCTGATGTTCATAGTACCTATTGAGTTGGTGGCGCTGGTCAGGGTAGGGCATGTTGCTATACTCTTCACCTCTACAGCGTCGTGAGAAAAGAAACCCCGAAACGAATCCCACAACCAGAGCTGCCAGACAAGATGTTGTTACAGCAATGCTCAGTGTTTCTGCCGTGTATATTGGAAGTTTTTCCTGTGATGATGGCAACTTGGCTCCTACGACAGAAAACACATAGTATTATTAACATAATGTTAAAACAAATAGCTTAAAATACATAAAAGCCCCTACTTAATTAGACTGTCAGGGTAAATACTTGAAGCCAAGTGTTCATAACAAATTAGTACATTCTTATTATAGTAAAGTCTGTGGGAAGACTAATGTCATAAAATTAATGGTGAGCCTGAAACACATTATACATGGATCCTACACAAATATAAAATAAACAAGCATCTAATTCCATGTTGCAGAGTCATACTCTGAAGTTACTTTGTGGGTTATTCTGAGATCAGTAACATTAGTCAAGACAGATTTTTCCATAACAAAATGCTAAAATGGGGAGGGTAATTCCAGTAATCTATTTGAACCAAAAAAAAATATATATATATATATGTTCATACTTAAGAAAAACTGACAAGAAAATATGAAATGACAAACATATGATAATTTACAGAGGATGCACTTCCTCTGTGTGAATTCAAGCTTCTGCCATGGTGTAAATGAGATCCTTGCTCCTCTGGGATGCTATGCAACACAGACTGGTTGTCACAGACGTTTCAGGACAACCTATTATTCCCATCTACAAGTGTCAAGCAGTCCCAATCTTCCTGTGCTGAAGAGGTTCATTTTTTCAGCACAATACTATACAGTGAATTGAAAATCCTTTCTCTGCACAAAAATTTCTGAACTGATTGAGCTATTTATTTACACAACCTTCAATATCTATAAACCAGCAAAAAATATATAACTCCAACTTCCTGTAAAATAACAATCATCCAGTCAGCACTTAACCTGAATGCCATATCTCTTATCCACAAACTGCTCACACGTAAAGAACCCTCCACTAATAACTGTTAAAGACTATATGGATGCAAGCCTCCTCTAACACAATGCTAATCAAATCAGCACTTAACTTGATTATCTCAATTCAGAATCTACAGAACACTCAAGAAAATTCCCCCTAACTACGTACTTTCTGACCAAGACTACAGTATAACCTGCATTGATATATACACCGTAAGTTATCCCTCAGTGTAAAATGGTTAATTGTGAAAATGAGATATCATTTACATTCAGACAACTTATAGTGCAATAATTCTTTCAGCAGATATATTGTGATATTATGTCTTTACCTGACAATGGCCCATTTCAGCCAAAACATGTTGTAAGCACTCTCTTGATATCATAAATATGGTTTTAAAATGTTTAGTAAAATATTATTGCTTATGACTGATGGTATTGTCTCTCCAGTAATTGTTATCTGTGGTAAATTCTATGAGATACACACTGCAATAATTGATTTTTAGGTTATGTAATATTGCTATATCGACTGCAAAGTTACACAGCAATAAATGAAATGGGAAATTATCATGTATAGCAGGAATGTGACAGCCGTGAAGAAGAGAGTCATGGTCTTTGATGTACAGTGCTGGCACAGTATTTGCCTGCAGACAGTATGCAGGACTGCTTACAACCCAGCACAGTCTAGACAAAATAATACCTTGTTACCTCTACACCAACCTGGTCACTGAGATGTTCGGTTGTGTTGTAAAGTGCAAAGGTACTGGACTACTGTCACTAGACTTACTATAGACCAAAATGGAAAATTAACTATAATAAACAATGTTACATCCCCGGAAGCACTACAAATTTATACCACACATCAAGAAGTAAGAATCCTTAGTATCTTAATCTGCTATTTCAAAATGATTTGCAAGTTTATGTTTATTGCCTTCTATGACCACGAATAATTTTTGGTTCTAGGTCTGATCACACTAGTTGCATGATGTAAGGCAGTGGTATTCTGACTGAGTTCCATGGAATTCTGGGGTTACTTGGGCAACTTACAAGGATTCCACACGCACAGTTCCTCTATAATGAAACTGGTACACATAATTCTGATACTTTTATAACTTTTTTTTTGTTTTCTCCATCTTTGTGCACGATCAGTCTTGAGTTTATTTTCACTGTAAATCACCAATAATAATTTTTCTTTTCATAAACATGTGTATTTATTTGAATAGTTTAAATAAATTTATGATTTTAATGATGAATTTTAATCCCACTTAGAATACAGATGTAGGTCTGCACTTTTAGGCGCATTTGCAAAATCGCAGAAGGTGACTATGAGCTTTGTCATGTCTGTCTGTCTGTCTCCATGGAACAAATAGGCTCCCACTGGATGGATTTTCATGAAATTTGATATTTGAACATGTTTCGAGAATCTGTGGAGAAAATTAAAGTTTAATTAAAACTGGACACGAATAAGGCTTTTTTTACATGAAGACCAATATACATTTCTGATCATAACTCACCAAGTTGTTCTTAGAATGTGAACTGTTTTAGACACCACTTTTAGCGAAAATCGAAACACACATTTTATGTTCAATAACTTTTTCTAAAATTGTGCCATTTATGACATAATGTGGAAAAATATTGTACAGTCAGGCAGGCCACAGATGACAATATGGTGCATGCGCATTGCATTCTGGATTCCTAATGCCACAAATATGCACTAAGAATATGTAATACTCTTTGCTTTCCCACTGCAACAATGGTTGCACAAATGCGCCTTGTTGTTACATAATACACAAATTACCTCTCTTGTTCATTTGTGTTTGTGTTGACTTGTGTAGGTACAGGCTGTGTGAGACCCATTCCCTGTGGTGGAAGTCCTTCCTACCAGATGTCCACAAAACAAGATTCATATACCCCAGAAAATTGGACACCCTGTGCCACACTGGCTTGTAGTGCCATGAAGATTGATAAATAGTCCCTTTTAATGTGTCTTTTTAACTCCATATTTCCAACTTCCTTTTTCTGAACTCATGCTTCTGTGCTTTTGTATGCAACTATCTTTTTTGATAAACATAAACAGAAACCAATACAAGAAATTATAAACAATGCACTGAGTGCAATACCACGAATATTTTCTGTAAGTTACAAAGTTACAGGCACAACACACTTTGTTTGTGTTTATAATATGCAAACGATAGTTACAAGTTAAATGTGGTGACTACGATGATGAACTGTCTACACCACACTCACATATTTTCCTGATTGAGACATTTATGCTTGTGCATATTGTAAAAGACAAAATGTTTTGCCACTATACAGGAAGTTACATCCATAACATTAATACAGAAGCATATTATGATCTCTACTTAATAATGTCCACAAAATATAAAATACAAAAACAGTCAAAACTGTATTAAAATCAATGCCGGTACAAAACCTCACTGTTCTGTTGATGAACATAAACTACTCAGATATTTGATTAATAAAGTTTTATATAGGATTGAAAAATTTTAGAACCCATGGAAGAGTTTACTGTAATTTTACTGTAACTGTAGAGGATGTATGACAATTTCTGTCATGAATCCTTACATACCATATATCACTTATTCTTACACCAAATTCCATTGCAAGTAACTAACAATTATAGGCACAATTTTGCCGTATCTCTGATGTCACTGTGAATACAGATTCCAAATGTTAGTTTATATGGAATAAACTTATAATAAAATCTGTGGACCTATAACACCTTAAAAATACTGTGGCAACTCTAAACAGTCTGCTTTGACGTTATAAAACTCTGTATTTTGCCCACTAAGCACATTTATTAGCAAAATACATAAACAATCAAACATGGAATCAGCATGCAGCCATCAAATAAATCCATTAACATAACCCCTATATGTTTCAACCTTTAATTCGTCATACTCACAGGGAACATCTGTGTCAATACATAATTGTATAGTTTAAAATATACAGTAAAGTTAAAATTAACTTGCATCTGTGATTAGTAATAAAATAAAATTTCCTGAATGTAAATTAAAATTGGGCTTACTATATGAGAACCATGAGCTGGTTAAACTTTGCTATTCATTCAGAACACTTGCTGCCATTTTGGACGTTATCTTGCAGTAGGTTTATGTGTGTGTGTGTGTGTGTGTGTGGAGATGCAGGAGTTTTGTACCACTTGGTGGTTGAAACATGTTACAGATATGTCAGTGGCTTTATCCAACGCACACACATATTAATGTTGTATTTTATGGTATATTTATTTTGTTAATAGCACAAAACATCTTTGGCAGCATGGATATGACATCTGAGATATATTTTTTGGTTTCTTGAAATTCTCAGAATAAACCATAATTATTTCCCTAAACAGCAATGAGTGACTGGTCTTTTTAAAAGGAAACACAGGGAATTTTCCATGCAGAAGGAAATCAATTTTTAAATATTTGTTAGTTGAAATTCGTATTTCAGTTGGTTACATGCTATGTTCATATACAGGTTCAAAGACAGAATTTAATTTTTACTGCTACCTGTAATGTCCACACCAAATCAACGAAAAACAAAATGCATGACTAATTTTCTTAATTATCTTAAAAAGTCAGAATTTAAAGAGAAATATTACACTACACTTAAATAATATTTTAAAACATGTGCTGAATCCACACACACAAAATGCAAGGCCCAGAATGAAGGATATCAACATAACAGAACTGGAAGGAGTAAGCATATGAGGTGCATAAATAGGAATATAATATCAAGAGGTTCATTTCCAGCCCCGTGCCATACACTTTCACATGACACCCTGAGGACAAACAACATGCACACAAACTGATTTAAGAAAATTGTGATAAAATGTCAATAATAAAACAGTATTCAAGAAACTGTGAGATATTAAAAACATCCACATGGCAACCTCAGTGGTCATGTGACCATCACCTTACCTGCGTGGTTGATCTCGGCCAGAGTGTTAGGTATCACGTTGCTTTCGTCCACTTCAATCACTATTTCACTGTTGTCATTGATGTCAAAATCTGAATCGAAATCGCTGCCTGGGTGGTTTGAGTGAACGGGATCGCCTGCCAGAGGTCAACACGCAGGTTAACAGACATGCTGGTTGTAAATGGGGCACTGATCACTTCAAGATATTGGATGCTACTTAAGTCTTCACAAATAACTATGGCCATAGATATTTCAATACAATATTTACTCTCAAGTTTACAGTTTCATTGGCTGAAGATAAATTTCAAGATAAATATTTCAACTAACTCCAGACAGCAAAACCTTCTTGAGAAGCTAAGAGTAGCTCAGCTTGTCAATACATTCCCCACCTTCCATTACTGTGAAGACTCATTACTGTCTTCATGAAAGACTACTACCTGACCTTTGTACATATTTTACAATTTTTATATTGTTTGTCTGCCATGAAGAGCTATATAATGTTTGGAAGTACCTAGTACTTCAGTAGTGACAGTGACAATACTCACATGTCAACAGACCAATGTTAGTAACATTTTATTAAGCAGTAAGGGCTGAAAGAAAGGCCACAGTTAAAAGTGTAAAGAATACTGACATAAAATTGTTTTTATTTTGGTGACCAGTGCTTCCATTCTTCACCATACTACAAATTTATTCAGGCAATGTGTCACTGATAGCGTATATAAGAAATAAGAAATATTAGTCTAAACCCGACAAGCATAAAGCCCAACTGTCTTTGTTACTCTTGACGTAAATTCCCATCTCCATACCAGACCCATGCAAGCATTTTGTTAGAACAGAGCAAAAGAGAGCACAAAGCTTCATTTCACAGTATGACCATTATCTTAAAAGTCACATTACAAAACAAACAACGCCATACACCAAAGTCATTCCACTAACAGACACTCAGCTAATTAAGAAATTCTTCACCCTTCAGGGGACCCAATTTTCATTACCAAGTTCACAAGAGTCCACTAACAAAATAACAGAAAATATATTTACAAGATAATTTGTGTGCTAATAAGATGTAAATAAACTAACATTCAAAAGCACTGTACTAGGGATTAAGGGGTTATATGCTTGATTTCACACTATTCTTTTTCAGCTTATTCCACTTTCATGTCATTCACACACACACACACAAACACAAACACACACACACATTTATATTTATTTATATTTACATTAAATGTGAGTTCCATTTCAAGTAATATTCATGACCAATCCCTTGGAAAAAGAAAAAGGAATAGTGACCAAGGAAAAGGACATAAGATTGACAATATGAACTCAGTACAAGAGAATGATTAACCTGCACAAAATTACTTGTCAAAATAGAACATTTTCTCATAGATGTATTAATATTACTGAAGGACTATTCATAATTTTTAAAATGTCTGAACACTGCCCATATTGTAACAGCTGATGCGACAAAATTCAAGATTCATCAGTCATAACAGAGACAGTGTATTACCAGCAGTTGATAATAACATACACATAGCGGACGAACCAGGGAAAATACAGTGCATTCCTTAAAAGGCATTACAAAATACCCCCAGTGAAGAAAGAGTTTTCAGAAAATTCTTACTTCTTTGTTTGTTTCACTGCATCATTTTGAAACAATAGGGCATATTTCAAAGTTCATTTGTATGAATCACCCAGATGTGGACTGCCCATCTAAGCAGAGGCACAGAAATCCATTCAGAGGTGGTGGCACTCATGACAAATTCTGTTACCCTTAACTATATGGAGTGGTCAGTAAAGAGGGTCCATAGCTTAGCAGGGCCTCAGAATCATTCTATAAACTTTAACACAAAATGGAATATTCTTGATGTTCCCAAAGTTGCAACATCATACTCAGATTTACTAGCTTTCATAATGGTTCAGCTGAGTTCTCCATGTTTCTGGGATATTGCAATGCATCAGTTTTTGAATTGTATGCTATGTTTTGGGGCAGTGTGGTGGTTCTGAAACATCAGACATGGCACAATATCCTACAAGAACAGAAAACACGGTCACACCCAGGCATCTGCAGGGTTGAAATGAACAACACAGACAAATTCCATATCCAAAGGACATGTACCAGTATGGATCAATGAATGCAAATAAATGAGAATGAGACACTGCAGAGGGAACACTGCAATTATCTCTAAAACATTCCCAGAAATCATAAGATGGATCGTTATAATCTCTGATACTAAGTGTTACAGCATATGTTTGCCTTACTTTAGAATGTTACGTATGATCCATTTAATGTCATTTTTATTCTATAATAAGCTGCTATATCAAATTAAAGTTACTCAGGTGCTTGCTGGAATATACACTTAAAGTGCTCAAATCAAATTAACCTTTAAACGCCGAATGGCCACTAAAGTGGCCGCGCAGTGGTCCCTTTAAATAGCCAAACGGCTGCTAAAGTGGCCATGCAGTGAGCCCTTTAAATAGCCAAACGGCAACTAAATTCCGGCATCAAAGGGTTAAGAAACTCTGAATGTCATTTCTTATTTCCATTGTGTATGTATTACATTTACAATGACCTTGAAAGAACCTTCACCCCTATTTCATTTACTCATTCACAAAACTTAAAAATTCAAATTTTCCTCTCAGAACTTAGAAATAAAGTTGGAAATTCAAATTTCCTGTATGCTTAAGCTAGCATAAGGACACAATAGATTAACATTATGCTACATTATCAGGGATGTGCAGCTTTGAAACAGAAATTGCTGGTCACAGATCTTTCCATCTACAATCACTTAACCTTCATGCATTAGACCTCTGCCAAATTTCCAGCAACTAGAATATCAAAAACACGCACAATTAGCCCCATTAAAAAGGACCATAACATAGATTATACTGTATGTGATTTGGCAAAATTACAGTACATAACAATTAAATGAATGAGAAATACTGAGTATGTAAAAGCGTAAGATGTATCTGTGCCCAACCTACAGAATATTTGTTTATATTTTCACATCACATCTTATTGGTGAGTTTTTTTTTGGAATTTTAAAAACCAAAGTCAAAATTTGAAAGGAAACATTCTTTATGGAATCCTAACTGTTAACTTATTATAACATAAGTGTACGTCAGCACAATCTAATTATTTATTTATAGTGTAGTTATATTATTGCTACATGTTTCGACTAAAGACTAGTCATCTTCAGGCCTCTACAATTCTGTGCCAGATGC
>Ga0123355_10003902_pt1 | contig 21573 bp, 12 predicted proteins | sample TergutEmb28metaG_3_FD_89872 | JGI IMG/M metagenome (GOLD analysis project Ga0123355, IMG submission 89872) | Embiratermes neotenicus P1 segment gut microbial communities from Petit-Saut dam, French Guiana - Emb289 P1 | ecosystem: Host-associated > Arthropoda: Insects > Digestive system > Gut ...
CACGCCCACAAACATTTCCACAAAGTCTGAACCGGAAATGCTAAAAAACGGTACACCCGCTTCGCCGGCTACTGCACGGGCCAGGAATGTTTTACCCGTCCCAGGGGGGCCAACAAGCAAGACGCCGCGCGGAATACGCGCACCAATATCGTGATACTTTTGCGGGTTTTTTAGAAAGTCCACAATTTCGGAAAGTTCTTCTTTCTCTTCTTCCAAACCCGCAACTTGGTCGAATGTTACCCGTTGTGTGCCCAGTGCTGACAGCCGTGCACGGGTTTTGCCAAAGCTCATTGCCTTGCCGCCGCCTGCGTTGTTTTGCATGTGGTTCATTAACACAAAAAAGACGACTATAAAAAGGCCGAATATCAATAAAGTCGGCAGCATTTGCATAAAAATACCGGGGCGGCTTGGCGGCAGCATGTTTACGGTTAGGGCTGGGTTTATTTCTATGGCTTCGTCTACCCGTGCCTGAAACACACCTAAATTAGGTATATTTACAGTGTGCGTTATACCGCCGTGGCGCAGCCTTACTTCTGCCGTACCAGACATTGCCGCTTCGTTGTCGGGCAGTATTGTAATTTCGGATATGTTGTTGCTGGCCAGGTCTTGCAATAGATTGGCATAGGTATATATTTCCTGTTGCACGGTTTCGGTGTTCCTGTTCATTACAACGGCAACAAACACTATAATTATAAGCATTAAAAGCCATAGGCTTAAACTTTTTGCGTATCTGGGTTGCACGAGTTCACTCCTTCGTTTTAATGAGGGCTAACGCAAGCCTCGGGCGAACACAGTTCGCCCCTACAATAGACCACGTTTCATTTTCGTAGGGGCGAACTGTGTTCGCCCGCAAATTACGAGTTGGCTTAGCTTAATGACACTACTCTATCACCCCTATGTAGGGTAGCTGACGATACTTCTGGTTAAAATCTAACCCATAACCGACTACAAACGCATTTGGTATGGTAAAGCCAACATATTCGCAGTGCAGGTTAAGCACTTCCCGCCTTTCGGGCTTGTCCAGCAGCGTACACATCACTACAGATGCGGTATTCTTATCCGCAAGGTAGTTGCGCAAGTATGCGGCTGTATGGCCTGTGTCAACAATATCCTCTATAATAACAACATGCTGCCCCGCAAGGTTCCAGGTAGGCATATACTCCTCTTTTATTTGGCGGGTAGACTCCATGGTGTCGCCATAGCTGGACACTTTAATAAAGTCGATTTGCACGTCTCCTGTAAGCTCCCGCACAAGGTCTGCCAGGAAAATAACCGAGCCTGTTAATGTGCCCAGCACTAAAATGGGTTTACCTTGGTAATCTCTGTTTATTTCCGCCGCAAGTTCTTTTATACGGGCGGCAATTTGCGCTTGGGAAAGCATTACTTTGGGGTTGCTCAACGCTCATCACTCCATAAGGAAACCCAAAATGGGTTTTCGTATTTTCCCTCTACAAGGGAATATTTTGCACTGGTTGGGCCTTTTTGGTCCAGTATCCACAGCACATCATTATCGCAAGCAAGTATGGGAACGGTATCCCGCTTGTGCCTGGGTATTTTTGCGTCTGTAAAATAATCTTGCAATTTTTTAGTAAACGGCTTTGCGCCCTTCAAAATAATCTTATCACCGGGGCGGCGCGCACGCAAAATTAGCATTTCTGTTACAATACCATATTCGAAAGCTTTCGTACAGTGCAGAATCGGTTTTTTAGGGTTTGGAGGCTGAAATTTATCCGGCGCAGTGTGGGAAACGGATATAGTCATTCCAAGTTCTGGAATATCCGTTGTAATTGGGAGGGGTAAAAGATACGTGCCAAACTTTACAGGCCGGGCGGGAAGCGCAATTGTAATATACGCATATGCCTTGCACGCGACTAGCCCCGGCAGGTGAATTTCCTTGCCGGATTTTATGGGCAACAGGTCTAAAATAGCTTGGATATGGCTTGTGGTGATATCGGATAAGCCCACTTTAACATGGGCTATAGCCATGCGAATGACCCTGCGGGAGAGTGATAGCGGCAGGGCCGCAAGATTTTTTGCATGAAGGGAGACGGATTGTGATTGCAATATGTCTTGGGCGCAATCTGTAAACGCTTGCATCGCAACACTTTCCAAGTAATCTTCATCTGCACGCAGCCAGGTGGCGTTTTTTGCAATTGTTTGTACCGCATTGGGGTTTATGGCCGCTTCTATAGCAGGCAAAACCGTATGGCGTATGCGGTTGCGGGTGTATTCATGGGAAAGGTTGCTTGCATCGGTGATGTATTCGAGCGCGTTATCAGCAATGTACTTTTCTATTTCCCCACGGGAAACGTCATGAAGTGGCCGGATAATTCTACCATTTGAAAGTGGAATGCCGCACAGCCCGCGCAGGCCCGCACCACGGGCAAGGTTCATTATAACCGTTTCGGCATTGTCGTTTTGGTGGTGGCCGGTGGCTATTTTGGCACTTGGCGCACCAAATGCGCCGCAGGCTTCATTAAAATAAAGGTAACGCAATTTGCGCCCGGCTTCTTCTATAGATAGGGATTCTTTTTCTGCAAAACCACGAACATCTGCGTAGTACATTTTAAGGGGAATGCGTAAACGGGAACACAAATTTTGAACAAATTTTTCGTCACTTGCGGCGGCGCACGCGCGCAAGCCGTGGTTAATGTGTACGGCAAATAGCTGCGCAATGCCAAGTTCTGCTTGCAGGGATATTAAAACATGTAGCAGTGCAACAGAATCCGCGCCGCCAGACAAGCCAACGACGATATGGTCCCGGCCTGATATCAGGTTATGTGATTTTATTGTTTGCAGAACTGTTTTGCGCATGGTGTATACCCTCTTTTCGAGTTGTCCTGTTCGTTAGTATAATAAAATGAATGCATTGTGACAATATACCTGGTGCCAAGTATTTTTCCGCAAAACAGATTTGCAGCATATCACATGACGGTCATATGTTGTGGTATACTGGTGCAAGAGACAACTCAAGGTAAGGGAGCTATAGATAATGAAAAAGGCGCTTATACTGTCCATAGTGATGATAATTGCATTGGCTTCGGCACTGATTGCAAGCCTGCTTACAAATAACACGGCACCATCAACTACCAGCCAAGACACGCAAAGCAATTCCAATATCACACAAACGGGAAACCCATCTGCAGATGCTGCAACGCACCCTGCCGATATTGCTACAAATCCCTCTAACCCAGATGAGCCAAGTGTGCCTACACACGAGCGTGTTTACGACTTCTACTCGTTTCATATAACAACAATAGGTGATGGCGTGCCATTCACCGTCCGTGAATTATGGATAGACAGCGTTTTCACCTTAGTAAACAACAACGGAGACGTGCAATTCGAAGACGCGGATGGCAGAATCCGCGGCCGCGGCAACACGACCTGGCGCAATAGCTACCTGCGCGAAAAACGCCCACTGCGTGTGCGGTTTGATGGCGACGTGCGTCAGCGTCAAATGGCAGGGTCGGAACACGCCGCCCGCAATTGGATTTTAAGGTCTAACCATATGGACAAGTCCCTTATGCGCGACTACAGCGCGTTTTTCCTGGGCAGCCTGCTGCCCGGCATGTACTGGTCCCCATTTGCCAACTTTGTGCATTTGTATGTAAATGACGAATACATGGGCGTTTACTTGCTGGCAGACGAACGCGATGTAGGCCCAAACCGCGCCCAATTGGTATCCAACTCAAACCCGGCTGTGTGCGAATTTTTCCTGGAAATGGACTGGCGCAACTACCGCAACGACGCGGTGGAAGGCGTGGATTTTATACGCGTAAACACCAGCCCGGACGGCCCGCGGGAAGACTACCCCCCCAGCAGCGTAAGAGCCGGGGTATTTGATAGAGACCACCTTTATGAAATACGCTGGCCGGGCAATGATGTGCTGACAGAAGCACATTTTGACTATGTAGTGGACTATTTAACTGCCGTGGGCGTGGCACTTCGCGCAGGGGACATGGCAGAAATTGAAAGGCTCGTGTGCATAGATTCCCTCATCGACTTTTATCTTGTGCAGGAATTATTCCAAAATGTAGACGCCGGTTTCTCTAGCATTTTTATGCAAATAAGGGGACAGGGCGAAAGCCGCCGCCTTGAGCTTGGCCCCCTATGGGATTTTGATGTGGCTGCCGGCAATGCCGATTGGATGAGCAACCAGACACCGTATAGGCTTTATGTATCCAGAAGATGGTATTGGGCGCGCGCAATCCACCAAACACCGGCATTACGTGAACACATGATACAACGCTGGAACGCTATTTTCGTACCGGCCACCTTGGAAATGCTTGCCCATATCCAGCAAATAGCTATAGACTACCAAGCAGCTTTCGAACGCAACTTCGAACGCTTTGATATTTTGGGGGTATACGTATGGCCCAACCCGCCGCAGGTAGTAGAAATTGATACATTTATGGGACAAGTGGATTATCTGGTAGACTTTTTGTACAGGCGAATGAATTACTTGGATGAGTATTTTAACCAGTAAAAAAGGTACCCCCTGACAGCACATTGTCAAAGTGCTGTCAGGGGGTACCTTTGAATTACAACGCCGACAAAACTTCGGCAACTTCTTTCAACTTCTCCACTACATTGATGCCTTGCGGGCACTTTTCATTACATATTCCGCATTCTATACATTCAGACACAGGCGCACCATGCTTTGCATTCCACATATTTTTGGCTTGATCCGTTAAACCATATACATTGTGATAGGTGTACGCATTAAAAATTTGCGGTATGTTAATATCTTTTGGGCATGGCAAGCAATAATTACATCCGGTGCAGTATAAGTCGGAAAGTTTTTTCAACTCTTCCATCATTACTGCTGCCTTGCGGAAATCTTCTTCTGTCATAGGCACTTCCATATTGGCTACTTTAAGGTTGCCTTCAAGCATTTCCATATTGCCCATGCCAGACAGGGCGCAGGATACATTTTTATTGCCAAGCACAAAACGCAATGCCAATTCCGGTGTTGAGATATTTTTGCCCAGTAACTTTTCCGACAATACAGACGGTACAGAAAGCCGCCCTCCGGCAACAGGCCCCATAACTACAACGCCAATGCCTTTGCCGGCTAGGTAATTAATGCTTTCTTCGTGCGAGCGGTCCAGCAAATTGTACTGCAGCAACGCGGAAGAAAACATCCCAAAGTCTTCCACGATATATGGGATATCCTTAACATCGCCGTGGTAGGAGAAGGATATGTGCTTTATAAGCCCTTCGTCCAGTGCTTTTTGCACCTCTTTTTTTATGCCGAATTTCACGATTTTATTATCATACCGGTCTTTGCTAATGCCATGGAGATGGTAAAAGTCGATATAATCCATATCCAGCAACCCAAGCTGCATCTCAAGCATCCGCCGGAAATCGGCGGTGCCGTTTACTTCGTCCATAGGGATTTTGGTTGCTACCATTACCTTTTCGCGGTTCATCAGTTTTACGGCTTTGCCCACGGTGGCTTGGCTTTTGAAGTGGCAGTAAAATTGGGCAGTATCAAAATAGTTAACACCTGCGTCATACGCCGCCTTTAGCAAGGGTATGGCTTTCTCTTCGTCCACAACCCAAGTATCATCTCTTTGGGCCTCGTACCAGGATAGACTTTCCCTTGCGCGTTTTTCTTCTTCACTCATTTCGGCTATTTTAATTTCGGGCAGCCTCATGCACCCAAAGCCCAATGCCGAAATTTTTTGTCCGGTTTTGCCAAAATCACGATATATCATTTTGTGCCTCCTTCTAAATGGGGCTCTGCCCCAAGCCCTCTCGCAAGCAAAGCTTGCTGGCCGGGCGGCCCGATGCTTCGCATCGCCGGCTATGCCGGTGTATGCCCCGCCGCTCCGCAGGGAGTGAATCCCTGCTACGCTTCCTCCGCTACGCTGCGGGAAACGGCGTAGCCGTTTTCTTAGCTGTAGTATAAACGACTGCCAGCACACTAGCAATATATTCCTAGAAATTTTGGCCGTAAAATGTTATAGTAATGTGACAAGAACGTTGATGATTAAGGAGTATGAATATGCCAAAACCAATAGTAGCCGTAGTTGGCCGCCCCAACGTAGGCAAATCTACATTGTTTAATAGAATTGTTGGCGACCGCCTTGCAATAGTAGACGACACGCCCGGCGTAACCCGCGATAGGCTTTATGCAGATGCCGAATGGCTAATGCACGATTTCACTTTAATAGACACCGGCGGGCTAGACCCGGACACAGACGACATTATGGCAAAGCACATCTTCCGCCAGGCAGAGGCGGCCATAGAAAGTGCCGACGTTATTTTGTTTCTGCTGGATATAAAGTCTGGCATAATGGACGCAGACAGGCATGTTGCAGACATGTTGCGCAAATCTAAAAAGCCTGTGGTGCTGGTTGTAAACAAGGTAGACAGCCCCAACAAAGACAACCACGAGCTGTACGAGTTTTACGAGCTTGGCCTTGGCGACCCTGTACCTATTTCGGCCGGGCAAGCATTGGGGCTTGGCGATATGCTGGACGAAATTGTTGCACATTTTCCACAAGGTTTAGAAGACGAAAAGGACGACGAACGCATTCGCGTAGCGATAGTGGGCAAACCGAATGCGGGCAAGTCGTCACTGATAAACAAAATTTTGGGCGAAGAACGCCTCATCGTAAGCGATATCCCCGGCACTACCCGCGACGCCATAGACACCTACTTGACCCGCGACGGCAAAGACTACGTGTTTATAGACACGGCAGGGCTGCGGCGCAAAAGCCGGGTAAAGGAAAATATAGAACGCTACAGCATGATACGCACTATTGCCGCCGTAGAGCGCTGCGACGTATGCATTCTGCTTATAGACGCAGAAGAAGGCATAACCGACCAAGATACGAAAATTGCAGGCATAGCCCATGAAAGCGGCCGTACCGCCATAATAGCCGTAAACAAATGGGACAAAATTGAAAAAGACGACAAAACCATGCGCAAGTTTACAAAAGACCTTGAAACAGAACTTGCGTACATGCCCTACGCACCCAAAATATTTATTTCTGCGTTAACGGGGCAGCGGGTACACAAATTGTTTGAGCTGATTTATGCGGTATATCAAAACCATGCATTACGCGTAGGCACCGGCGTGCTTAACGACGTTATATTGGAAGCCACCGCCATGCATTCCCCCCCAACAGACAAGGGTAAGGCTTTGCGCATTTACTATGGCACACAAGTTTCTGTAAAGCCGCCAACATTTGTGCTGTTTGTAAATGATAAAAAGCTCATGCACTTTTCATACACCCGCTACTTGGAAAATAAAATTAGGGAAGCCTTTGGTTTTGAAGGCACGCCCATACATTTTATTACCCGGGAAAAAGGCGAAAGCGGGAAATAGGGAGGTTTCAACTTGTTTCGCATTATTTGTTTACTCATCGGCTACCTATTTGGCATGATTCAAACCTCGTACATTGTAGGGAAAATGTCTGGGATCGATATCCGTGAACATGGCAGTAAAAACGCCGGGTTTACGAACACGAACAGGGTGTTGGGCATAAAAAAAGGCGCGGTTGTTTTTATTGTTGATATTGCTAAGGCAATGTTGGCGTTTGCGGTGGCGACTATTGTATACAATACTTTTATTGTGCAAGAGCATATCAATTTTTTTAGTTGTCACGAATGGGAAAATTGCCTAAATTACGGCACTTACATTTTTGGTACGCGTATGTGGCCTGCATGTTCACCTACTTCGGGGTTCTTTTTTGCAGGAGGCACATTTTTTGTATCAAGCTATGTGCTACCCGGGCTTTATGCCGGCCTGGGTGCTATCTTAGGTCACGTTTTTCCATTTTATCTAAATTTTAAGGGTGGCAAGGGTGTTGCCTGTGCGTTAGGTGTAATTATTATGCTGGACTGGCGTATTGCGGTTATTTCATTTTCTATTGGGCTTATAGCGGTTGTAGCTACACGATTCATATCTCTGGCATCACTGCTTATAACGCTGTCTGTACCATTTCTGATGTTTTTATTTGAGTATGGGCCAATGAGTGAGTGGCCTATTTATGTGAGAGATTGGGCATATTTTGCAGTTCGGTCGGAAGTCTTATGGCTAACCATTATTCTTTGCGCCCTAATTTGGTTTTTACACCGTGAAAACATCAAACGGCTTTTGTCCGGCACAGAAAATAAGTTTTCGTTCAAGAAGAAGTAAAAGGAGGCCGCTACTGTGAGCAGCTTAATCTATATAGCTGATGATGAAATTACTTCCCGCCAAACGATCCGAGCCTTTTTGGAAAAAGAGGGCTTTCAAGTAGAATGCTTTGAAAATGGCGATATGCTGTTTTCTGCCTTCCAGCAAAACGCATGTGAATTAGTAATTTTGGATATATTAGTACCCCGCGACGATAGTTTTATGATCGTCGCAAAAATAAGACAAATTTCTAACCTGCCTATCATTATGCTGGCCGAAGAGGACTGCGAGGAAGACTATATCTTTGGCATTTCCTTGGGGGTTGACGCCTACCTTATAAAGCCCTTTAGCCACGCAAAACTTATTGCCCATGTTCGGGCATTGCTTATTAAGGCCGAACTCAGCAAGCATATACCTGTAAAAGAACAACATTCCGAATTAACATATGCAGGCATAACCATTTACCCAGATGGTCTCACTTGCCACTGCAATGACAAGGAGCTAGAACTGACCAAAACAGAATTTCAGCTGCTCAAGTTTATGATTGAAAATAAAAACAGGGCTATCTCCAGGGGCGAGCTGCTCAATGAAATATGGGGGTTTGACCACCCGGTAGAAACCAGAGCCACAGATGATACAATTAAACGCCTACGGCGGAAACTAACCATAGCGGGCAGCCACGTTTTGATAGATACCGTATGGGGTTTTGGATTTAGGCTGGGGGTTAAAGAGGAGTAGATGTGCCGCCCCTCTGGCACGCTTGCACTTTCTATAACTTTCGCATAGAATTGCTGTACAACAAATTACCCATAGGGAGGGTTAAAATGGCAAAAATAACATTTATGGGCGCGGGGAGCACCGTGTTTGCACGCAACGTACTTGGCGATTGCATGGCAACACCAGCCCTAGCAAGCAGCGAAATTGCCCTGTACGACATCGACGGGCAACGCCTGCAAGAGAGCGAAACCATTATTAAAGCACTTAACGAAGGCTTGGGCGGCAAGGCAAAAATATCGGCCTACCTAGGCGTAGAAAACCGCAAGGAAGCGCTTCGCGGTGCAAACTTTGTGGTTAATGCAATACAAGTAGGGCTGTACGACCCATGTACAATAACCGACTTTGAAATCCCCAACAAATACGGCTTACGCCAAACCATTGCGGATACTTTGGGTATCGGCGGTATCATGCGCGGGCTGCGTACAATCCCGGTGCTTGCAGACTTTGCCCGTGACATGGAAGCCGTATGCCCAGACGCGTGGTTTCTAAACTACACAAACCCAATGTCTATACTTTGCGGGTTTATGCAAAGGTATACTGCTGTTAAAACCATTGGGCTGTGCCATAGCGTGCAAGGATGTTCCGAATGGTTGCTAAAAGACCTTGGTATGGAAGATAAACTGGAAGGCCGTAAGGAGCTTATCGCAGGTATTAACCATATGGGATGGCTGCTGGATATCAAAGATAAATTCGGCAACGACCTTTATCCGGAAATCCGCAACCGCGCCGCCGCAAAAAATGCCGCAGGCAAACACCACGATATGGTGCGTACGAATATATCAAACAAATGGGCTACTACTGTACAGAATCCAGCGAACATAACGCAGAATACAACCCGTGGTTTATCAAAAAGAACTACCCGGAACTCATCGACAGGTTTAATATCCCGCTAGACGAATACCCGCGCCGCTGTGTAGAGCAAATTGCCGCATGGGCAAGAGACTATGGGGAACTTTCTGTATCCGCAAAGGCAAAGCCGCACCACCGTTCTGGCGAATATGCATCATATATTATGGAGTCGCTTACAACGGGTGTACCAACAAAAATTGGCGGCAATGTAATAAACAAAGGCGGCTTAATCGAAAACTTACCGCAAGATGCCTGTGTAGAAATCCCATGCATGGTAGACAACTATGGGATTAACCCATGCTATGTAGGGCGTTTGCCTGTGCAACTTGCCGCCATGAATATGACCCATGTAAATGTACATCAGGTAACAATAGAAGCGGCCGTTACCCTAAAGAAAGAACATGTATACCAAGCCGCAATGCTAGACCCCCACACAGCAGCAGAGCTTTCTATTGATGATATCCGCGCTATGGTTGATGAATTGATAGAGGTACATGGTAACTGGCTGCCGAAATATAAGTAGGAGGCAATATCATGCTTAAAACCAACAAAGATAAACTCCCCATAGTATCCGTTTCTGGTGTAGTATGGCACCCAAAAGGCGGTACACGGGGCCGTATTACCATTGATGGCCAGGTAGTATGGATCACCGGCACAGGCGGCATAGCTTACAATGTAAAAATTGGCGACTGCTGCATGAACTGGGTTGCAGACCACTTGGAGCCGGGCGTAACCACACGCAACAAAGATGACGACTGCAACCAAGCCTACAATATGCTATCCTGTATCGGCAACGAAGCAACAGTGCGCAGCGGGGACGCCAAGGGCGCAAAAGGCATAGTCACAGGCAAACACGGCGGCTGCGAGCACCTGATGATCCACTTCCCAGACGATGTGCTGGATAAACTGGACACAGAGGATAAAATAAGCGTAAAAGCAACCGGCCAAGGACTGGAACTATTAGACTACCCGGATATCAAACTGCGCAATGTAAGCCCTATGCTTCTTGAAAAGTTGAACATTACAGAGGCAGATGGCACGTGTGCGGGGAACGCTGCACGCAGACTAAAAATAGGCGTGGCCAAAATAGTGCCCGCAGACATCATGGGGTCTGGCTTAGGTTTTGTAGGCACAGCCCACGGCGACTACGATATCACTTTGTTCTGCGACGAAATGATAAAAAAATACGACTTGGCAGACCTTCGCTTTGGCGACATTGTGGCTATCCAAAACGCAGATAACCGCTATGGCAGGTCTTACAAAACGGGTGCCTGCACCATTGGTGTCGTGATACACGGCAACTGCATTATTGCAGGCCACGGGCCTGGCGTAACAACGCTAATTACATCCAACTTACCGGTAATCGAGCCAGTTATAGACAAAAATGCGAACTTAGCAACATACTTTTTGTAAATATACTTCAGAAAGCGGCTTCGCCATTTCCCAAAGGAAGCGAAGCCTCACTAAAATAAAAGGAGGAAGCAAAATGCATGAGTTTAACAAAATGTACAAAAGAGGCATTAACCTGGGCGGCTGGCTAAGCCAATACGACCATAATGTAAAAGTAGGTGACCCGCGCTTCGACGAATTAGTTACCGAACGGGACATCGCCTTAATCGCCAGCTTCGGCCTGGATCACATCCGCCTGCCGTTGGACTATCAGTTTTTTGAAAGCGACGAAAATCCCGGCCAATACGACGAGGTAGCCTTAGGCTATGTAGACCGTTTTCTGGATTGGTGCGAAACCCATAACTTAAAAGCCATCGTCGAAATCCACCATGCACCGGGGTACAGCTTTGGCAGCCAAGGTAAGAACAGCCTTTTTGAAGATAAAAAACTGCAAGACCGTTTTTCGGACATATGGCTGCATTTAACCAAACGCTATGCCCATATTGGCGACAGGTTAACCTTTGAACTGCTAAACGAAGTAATGGACAAGGACTCTACCCGCTGGAACGCTTTAGCGACCCGCTTGGTTGCAGATATCCGCAGCGTGGACAAAGAGCGCTATATCATGATAGGCAGCAACGAATACGGCTCTATCCGCTGGTTAAAGGACCTAGTCATTATCCCAAACGACGATAGAATCATATACGCCTTCCACTTTTATGAGCCGCATTTGTTCACCCACCAGTTTGCCAACTGGATAGACTTCTGCACAGACTTTGACCAAGCGGTAGCATACCCAAGCATTATCCCAGGCCTTACAGAGTTTATGGAGAAATTCCCAAAACATGCCAATGTGCGTGACGTAAAAGAATATGTGGGCACACAAATGGGCCGTGAGCATATGCGTGGGCTGTTGCAACCTGTTTTTGATTTTATTAAAGACACCGGCAAGCCTTTGCACTGTAGCGAATTTGGCGTTATAGAAATGGCAGACCCAGAAAGCCGCCTGAACTGGCACAGGGATTTTTACAGCATTTTGGAAGAGGGCAACATCGGTTATTCTGTATGGAACTACAAGCTAATGAACTTTAGTTTTGTAGATGAAAACAGCGATGTTGTAGCAAAAGAATTGTTTGAGTTAACCGGCGGGAAAGCATAAAAAAATGGGCTAGTCATCACATGATGGCTGGTCCATTTTTTATTTCTCCAAACGCTGCAGTTTCATCATATCTGTGTGATTCCACTTTTCATAAGCTTTTTTTAGGGCAAAATTTGTTTGATGTCACAATTGTAAACATGTAGGCTGTAGTGTTATAGTTACAAAAAATATAAGGAGTTGGTTTTTTATGAGAATGGTTTGTGCTAACGTACAAAGGACATTCCCACGGTTTGTAGCCCTTTTGCTGGTATTTGCCTTGCTTGTAGGCACGGTAAACGTAGTCCCGGTACTGGCAGATTATGACGAAGGGGCAGATTACGGCTACTCAGCCGCAAGTGAAGAAAGTTATGGTGAAGACGACACCGCCAACGACGCGTATGAAGAAGTTATTTACTCTTTATACGAAGGAATTGCGCCGGCTTCCGGAGGAACTCTGCCGGATTTCAACCAATACTCTTACCGCAATGCGGTATTTAGGTTGTACGGTGCGCAAGGCCTAGAGCTTGACGGGCGCGCCCGTTACCCGCATGTGTACACACCGCAGGTAGTACTTGGTGACGTAGCCGATTTAATGGGTGCATACACAAATCAAGTCTATGGTGTGAGAGTTTATGCACGCTATCACCATGCATCGGCACGCGGGCATGTTGCTTTGGGTAACCATATTTTTAACTATGGCAACTCCCCGTATCCACAATATGTTTTCGACAACAGTTTCGTTAGGCTGGGTGGGCCTGGCGCATGGCATTCACTTGCATACCTGTCGCTGTTAAATGATGCACCACTCTTCCCAACAGGTACAGAGCCAAGCACATTTAGTTTTAATGAAACGCATGAAAGAATACGCATTATAGGATTTTCTTTCTTAGATGTTCATGGTGACCCCATCCCATCACCAAACCCGCCAATTACGCTGCAAAGTTTAGAAATTACGCGGGACAGCTTTAGTGTTATCCCCGGCTACCGTACTTATATGAGAGCTATTGCACTTCCGCTTATTGCGACCAACAGGGGTATGCACTGGTCTTCCAGCGACACTAGTGTTGTGTATATTACCAATTGGAATGGCCATATGATAACGCGCAACCCCGGTGTAGCCACTATTCGGGTAACCAACAACGCTACCGGTTTATTTGATGAAATAACCGTTACGGTTGTAGAAGGCGAAACCGTATTTGCCGGCCCGCAATTCCCGGCAAACATAGAGCTTTACTTTGGTGCCCCTCCGCATGATAGGGAACGCACTGTATCCTTTGCCAATGCGTACAACTATTTAGGTGCCAATGCTTTGAATGTGACGGGTATACGCGTTTATTTCCGGAACAGGTCGTATGGTTATGTGTCTCCGCTCACTGCACCGGTTGGTGACCCAAGCCGCTTGCGTTACAGCGGAGCAATTACAAGACAGCGTGACGAATACCATGGTATCTACCGCTATTTCTTTGTCCACCAAATGGGGACACCGCTGTTTACACAAACCGATATACAAAACAACACCGCCATGTTCCGAATCGACTACACCGCAGGCAGAACAGCCATTTTAGGCTACACCTTTATTAACGCAAACGGCGGCGCAATTTTGCCGGCCGGCGCGGCGGTAACGTCCGTTTCGATTGTGGAAAATGATTTTACAATAGAAGTGGATGATACAGAAAATATAACCGCCGTTGTATTGCCGAATAATGCCGAGAACCAGGGCATTAGCTGGTCTTCCAGCGACACGAGCGTAGCTACCGTAGTTGCAAATGGTGCCCTTGGCGCGATTGTTACCGGCGAAGGTGCTGGCACAGCTACCATTACTGTTACAACGGATGACGGTGGTTTTACCGACAGTATTATTGTTACTGTAGAGGCGCCTATAGTACCGGGTACGCCGCAATTTACAACCAATTTCCCGGTGTACAGCAATACCCCAGCACCGTTTGCTAACGCAGGAGCGCGTTTGGGCACAAATGCTACATTGGTTACGGGTATACGTTTTTATGCAATAGAGCGTTATACAGGGCATCATGGACGGATAGCGGCATATCCAAACAACCCATATCCAAACGGCTGGCAGTATAATGCCTGGACTTGGACAAGCCACGGCTCCGGCCTTGATTCGAATGTTTACCAAACAAATGAACTCCTTTTTACAGAGGGACACATAGCAAGCGGTTCGGCTGCTTTCTGGATTCGTTCCAACTGGAACGGGCCGGGTAACCCGCATGGAATGCGCCTTGTCGGTTATACATTCTTAGACGCCGCAGGCAATGTAGTACGCCCTGCGGAAATGATAGAAGATATTGCAGTAGAATCCGTAGAAATTTCTGATAGCAACTTCTCGCTTGGTGTTGGCCAAACAAGAACCGTAACGGCAGTGGTGTTGCCGCTTACCGCAAGCAACCGCACCGTAACATGGGAATCCAGCAACAGCAGCGCAGCAACCATATCCGATGCCGGCGTTGTTACTGCCGTAAGCATTGGTACTGCCACTCTAACAGTTACAACCGAAGATGGCGGCTTCACAGACAGCGTCACTGTAAACGTGGTTGCACCGCCGGTACAACCGGGCACACCGCAGTTTACCACCAACTTCCAATTAACCCCGGGGCTTCATTCGTTTGCGAATGCGTGGGAGCACTTGGGTACCAACGCTTTGCTTGTAACAAGCTTGCGCTTTTATTTTACAGATTGGCAGTACGAAGGGCACAACGGCAGAATAGGCCCTGCCTCTGCCCCGGTTGAAGCCGGCGGCGGCGCAGCCTATGAATACCGCCAATGGAACAGAGTCACCCACGCAGGTGGCATACAATCGCTCACGTACTTGCACCCAGTTAGCAATTTAAGAGGGCAGCCTCTGTTTACAGAAGCGGATTTGGCAAGCAATAACGCATTTTTCCAAATTCGCGGCAACTGGTTTGGCCCGGACGGAGGCGTACCTTTTGCGTTTAATATGGTTGGTTACACCTTCCTTGGCGCAGACGGCAACCCTGTTCTGCCAGCCAGCGATAACGACCCGGTAACAGGTGTTTCCATTTTGGGCGGCAACTTTACATTAGGTGCCGGCGGAACAAGGGCATTGTCCGCACTGGTTGCCCCAATAACCGCAGGCAACCGTAGTGTAACATGGGTTTCCAGCAACACAAATGTGGCATCGGTATCCGCAACAGGTGTTGTTACCGCAATAAGCGGCGGCACAGCCACCATAACCGTTACAACGGAAGACGGAGGATATACCGACAGTGTTGAAGTAACCGTAAACGCACCTGTATTCCCGGTAAACCCGGCCATGCGTTTTGCACTTTTACCAAACTATGTACACGGTTTGCAAAATGCAACCATCGGCAATGTGGCAGAACTCATGGGTTCTGCAGTAACGGAAGTGACCGGTATTAGATTATACGGCAGATATCCTGTTTACGGCGGTGCTGTAGGGCAGTTCTTTATGGGTTCGCAATCATTGGATTTTGGCGGCGATGCCGGTGCAGGCCAAATTCCTTGGAACCGCACAAATTCTGCGGCAAATGGTTTTGCTACCCTCACACTGCAATGGGGCACACCATTATTCCCGGGCGGCGAAGCCAGCGACTTTGGCGTTGCCGATATGTTCTGGGGTTTCTTCTACTTGATTGGTTTTTCATTTATAGATGCGGCGGGTAATGCCATACCTACACCGGTTGGTTTGCCTGTTGTAACCAGTGTTGAAATTGACCATAACGATTTTAACTTGTTTGTGGACGTTACACGTCAATTATCGGCAACCGTACTCCCTGTACTGGCTCCAAACAGAGCCGTAACATGGACATCCAGCGACCCAAGTGTTGCAACAGTTAGCGCAACAGGCTTGGTTACGGGCGTATCATTTGACGCTGTGGCGGGTTATAGCAATGCGGTTATTACAGCCCAAACTGAATGCGGCGTTTCCGACACGGTAACAGTAACCGTGGTATACGGTGCGTTACTGGAAAGCCCACAGTTCCCGGTAGACCCATCAATGTATATTGGTATGGGTACAACCGCACACCCGGGCATTAGCCCAGTTACCCTTGGTATCGTGGCAGACCTTGTAACCCCGGAAGTACTTGAGCAAGTCGCGGGCATTCGGTTGTATGCGGTGGCTCCGGTTTATGGCGGTGTTGTAGGCCAGTTTGCGTTTGGCGATAATTTAAGGAGCTTTGGCGGCAACCCGGGATACACCCCTTGGGACCGCAGCACACAAACAGCAGACGGCTTTGGTACATTAACACTGCAATGGAATGATCCTCTGTTTGCAAACGGAGAAGACAGCACCTTTGGTGTTAGCCAAATGTGGTGGGGTTTCTTCCGCCTCATGGGCTTCTCTTTCTTGGATGTAAATGGTTATGTACTGCCGGCACTGCCAGGCGGAATTGTGGTAACCAGTGTAACCATTGAGCAACCCGACTTTACCATGATGCCAACGGGCACACGCCAGCTATCTGCATTGGTACTGCCTGCATTAGCAAGCGATAGATCTGTAACATGGACGTCCAGCAACCCAGCGGTTGCAAGCGTAAGCGCGACCGGGCTTGTTACGGCACTAACCATTGGTGAAACGACCATTACGGCCGAAACAGTAAATGGCTTAACCGACACTGTGGAAGTGACCGTGGTAGACGGTGTTGTCATAGACGGCCCGCAATTCCCGGCCAACTATGTAAGAAATTACAATATGGTTCCGCGCCAGCTCTCATTTGCAAACGCCTGGGAATACTTGGGCGAAAACGCATTGCAAGTCACCGGCTTGCGTGTATATGTAACCAACCGCTACCCAGGTTTTACTGGTGCAATGTCGCCTGTAAACCCAGATGGTTCTGGCCCTTCCGGCAGCGACCGTGGTATGGCGCTTAACTCTGGAGTGTTCCAAAACGAAGGCGGGCACCAATTTGCCGTTTATCAAAACTATGAACAGCTGTTTACCCTGGCAAACTTGATGGCAAACAGAGCATACTTTAGGATGGACTTTTTCTGGAGATATATCACTATTGTTGGTTACACCTTTATTAACGAGTTTGGCGGCGTTGTATTGCCAGCAGAAAACCTAGGCCCGCAGCCTGTAGCATCTGTTATTATCGACGGCGGCGACTTGAGCCTTACAGAGGGTGGATTTGCGGATATAGTAGGTATTGTACTGCCTCTGGCTGCAGCAAACCGTGGCATCACATGGGCATCCAGCGACCAAAATGTTGCCACAATTGAACCAACAGGCAACTCAACTGCCAGAATTACCGCAATAAACGCAGGCACCGCCACCATTACAGTAACCACAGCCGAAGGCGGCTTTACAGACAGCATCGAAGTGACTGTATCGGCACAAGAATTTGATTATGAAAACGGCGTGTTTACACCGGTTCCCCCAATCCGTTTATATGACTTGCCTGATAATGACGAATTTATTTTCAACGTTGGCAGGATGCTGGGCGACAGAGCACTTGATGTTGCAGGTGTCCGGCTTTATGCAGAAATAACAGGGCCTGGTTCGCATGGCGGTTCTATGTCTTACGGGCAGCGTCACACCTTTATCGCACCGGGCAACTACGGCCCACATGCAACCAGATGGGGTTCGACCGCAGGTGATGTTCCAATAGCCAATGGCATTCTGCCATTCTCAAGAAATTATACGTTCTTTACCCAAGAAAACTTGGATAATGATGCGGCATTGTTCTTTGTGGAACTTTGGTGGGCAAGTTCACACCAATTACAAATTAGCGCGATTACTTTCCTAAATATCGACGGCAATGTGATTATGTTGGGCGAAACTGTAAACCGTACCGCCCTCGCAAGCGCAATTGAAGACGCAGAGGCCCTAGTTGAAGCAGACTTTACACCTATAAGCTGGGCAGCATTCCAATTAGTACTGCAAGCCGCACGAAACGTTTATAACAATGCAACCGCAACACAAACGGAAATAGATAATGCACGCACCAATTTGCTTGCAGCAATGGCAGCACTTGTACCGGTACCAACCACACCAGAGTTTGTAGTAAACCCACCAACACAAATTGGTATGGGCAGCGCAGAGCACCCAGGCGTTGGCACCTTTACGTTTGGTAATGTTGCAGACCTTATGGGCGAATTGGTTACCCAGGTTGCCGGTATGAGATTCTATGCTGTACACCATTACAGCGGTGCTACGGGTCAAATGATTATGGGCAGCACAATATTTACCCATGGCGGAGACCCCGACCGCATATCTTGGAACCGCGAAACACCTGCGGTGAGAAGCAACGCAACACTAACACTACTGGCGGATGCGCCTTTGTTCCCACTGGGTACAGAGGACAGCAATTTTGGTGCGCACAGTATGTGGTGGGGTTCCTATAGTATTAGCGGATTCTCTTTCCTAGATGTAAATGGTAATGTTATTCCTGCACCGGGCGGCAACTTGGTTGTAACCAGTGTAGAAATTGAAGGCGGCAATTTAAGAATAATGCCAGCCCAAACCCGCCAGCTTTCTGCTACAGTACTCCCTGTTTTGGCGGCGGACAGAACAATAACATGGGCTTCTAGTAATGAGGCCGTTGCAACCATTAGTGCAACAGGTTTGGTAACAGCCATAGATTTTGGTACTACAACCATAACAGCAACAGCACCAAACGGTATCTATGACACGATAACAGTGGAAGTAGTTGACGGCGTTGTTCTTGACGGGCCGCAATTCCCGGCCGATATTCATATGCATATGAACAACACCCCGCGTGCCATTTCGTTTGCAAATGCATGGTACTACCTGGGTTATAACGCGTTGGATGTTACGGGTCTGATTATTTATTTCGCAGAACGTGATAATTTTGTTGGTGCAATTTCACCATTCCCGGGGCCATCTGGTAACCCTCTGGGGCAACGGATTGATAACGACCCTAGCGGCAATTATATCCGCGCAACAGGCACAGAAGGCTCTATGGTTTATCAAACAGGCGTTCACTTGTTTAACCTATCCGCTTTGGCACGGAACCAAGCGTTCTTTAGGATGGATGCATTCTGGACCGAAATGAGAATTGTGGGTTACACATTTATTAACGAAACCGGCGGCGCAGTTTTGCCAAGTACGCTTACTGCCCCACAACCGTTAACAGAAGTGTTTATCGACGACGAAGATATGGATGTTATCACGGTTGGTGACACCCATAGGGTTACAGCAGTTGTGTTGTCCTTACTTGCCCAAAACCGTGAAGTTGTATGGACATCCAGCAACAACAATATAGCAACTGTAACGGCAACAGGCCTTGCAACAGCAAATGTTACAGGTACAGGCGGCGGTGTGGCTACAATTACAGTAACCACTGTATGTGAAACATTTACCGACAGCATTACCGTAACCGTAGCAGGGCAAGAAATAGAGTATGACGATGGCGTGTTTACCTATCTTCCTCCTGTAGTATTGGGGACAGACTGGATTATTGACGCAGGATACTTGCTGGGCGAAAACGCACTGCAAGTTGCAGGTATAAGATTCTATGTAACACCACCGCACACAGGTTCGTTTGGTGGGGCAGTGTCCTATGCCGGCCCGCATCATGTTTATTCGCCGGGCAACAATGCACAAAACACCACCACATTTGGTACACGTCAAGCACCATATTGGGATACACCAATAGTTGACGATATGTTCACATTTAGCAGGGAGTATCTGCTGTTTACCCAAAGTGATTTGAACGAAGATACAGCGGTATTTTATATCAGCCTGTGGTGGAGCAGCCATCCGTTCTTGATAAACCGTTTCTCCTTCCTGGATATAAACGGCAACCCAATTTCACCTGCGCTGCCAAGGCAAAACTTTAGCCTGCACGCATTCAATAATGGTGTAATTAACAACCCATCCCTTGCCAATGGCGGAACCATTCGCATTTGGACACAGCTTGACGGTGGCAACGCACTCGTTCCTCACGCAGGGCTAACCGTAACCGCTACTTTACCGAATGGCGAAAGCGCAATGCAATTTGTTAATGTGAACCGCCCATGGAACAACCAAAATTATGTAAACTTTATTGATGTAAACATGCACGCACCGTGGCAGCGTATTTACCTGACCGCTACCTTAAACGGGCAAGTAGTAGAGCTTACCCTTATTAACCCAAGGTTCTTTAGCCTACATGCGTTTAATAACGGTGTAATCAACAACCAGTCTTTGGCGAACAGCGGAATTATCCGTATTTGGACACAGCTTATGGGCGCAAACGCCCTGGTTCCAAACAGCTTGGTAGTTACCGCAGTGGATCAAGACAATAACAATGCCATGCACCTTGTGCGCATTAGCGAGCCATGGGCCAACCCCGGCTTTGTAAACCTAATTGACGTAAACTTTGATGCGCCATGGCAGCGTATTTACTTTACAGCCACTGTATTTGGCCAAACCGTGGAGCTTGTGCTCGTAAACCCAAGGCCGCCGGTAATTCCGGAATTTAGCCTGCACGCGTTTAACAACGGCACAATAAACAACCAATCCCTTGCAAACGCAGGGATCATACGCATATGGACACGGCTTGACGGGGCAAATGCCCTTGTGCCGAACAGCCTGGTCGTGACCGCAGTTGACCAAGACAACAACAATGCCATGCACCTTGTGCGCATCAACGAGCCATGGGCCAACCCGGGTTATGTCAACCTAATTGACGTAAACTTTAATGCGCCATGGCAGCGGATTTACCTCACAGCCACTGTACTTGGCCAAACCGTAGAGCTTGTGCTCGTAAACCCAAGGCCGCCGGTAGTCCCGGAATTTAGCCTGCACGCGTTTAACAACGGCATAATAAACAACCAATCGCTGGCAAACGCAGGGATCATCCGCATATGGACACGGCTTGACGGTGCCAACACCAATGTGCTTATCACCCAAATAACCGCGGTTGACCAAGATGGCAACAACGCAATGGAACACCTGCGCCGAATAAACACAGTAGGCGTATCGCCGCAAAATGGTTTTGATGTTAACTTTAACGCGCCATGGCAGCGGATTTACCTGACGGTAACCGCATATGGGCAAACGTTTGAGCTAACGCTTGTCAATCCTGTTGGGCTATAAAAACAAATAAAGGAAGGGCGTCAAAGCTAAATGCTTTGATGCCCTTTTTTGTTTGTTTGGGGAGCTGATATCAGGTGTGTGAAACTTTGAGAAAGTTGGAAACCAAGGGGGCACCTGCCCCCCGCCACCCCTGCAAGGGCGCTGCCCTTTGAACCCGCAAGGGGGAAACCCCCTCGACCCCCAAAGGTGGGGGGCTAGTAAGGGGCGTTTATTGACGGGACAAATATAACTGGTCGTTCCTGTTGG
>Ga0123355_10003903_pt1 | contig 21568 bp, 16 predicted proteins | sample TergutEmb28metaG_3_FD_89872 | JGI IMG/M metagenome (GOLD analysis project Ga0123355, IMG submission 89872) | Embiratermes neotenicus P1 segment gut microbial communities from Petit-Saut dam, French Guiana - Emb289 P1 | ecosystem: Host-associated > Arthropoda: Insects > Digestive system > Gut ...
ATGCACAAGTATGGGGAAAGAAAAACGACTCAAATTATGATGGCAACTGTACCGCACGTCACTGCCTGAGCGGGACGTACGAAATATCACGCCGATGGATTTTTGTTGGACTGAGTGTACCAAACTGTAACCAATATAATATGTAAAGGTCACTCTATAACATTCCATGAAGACCCAGAAGAGGAGTAGAAATATAGCTCTACTCCTTCTATAAACTTCAGTGCTAGATGGGGGTGGGTGGTTAATGCCAAACCCTAGCTGCTTTATTCTGGCAAAGAGACCTTGCCCTTACCAAAGTTTGAACCCAGGACTGTCCAGCAAGTATTGATTTGCTGTACAGACTCTCAGTTCTTTTGGCTCATCAGTCCTGTTTCCTGTTCCCCTTGCATGGAACTGTTGGTCACTTTCCCCACATCCTGCACGTATACCCTCACATCATCCTTGTCATATTTACTTATCTCTGTAGGTGTTTCTCCAAATTGTTGGTGTCCACTGATAAGACTGTTTTGCATCACATCCCACAAGAACATACGCTGAATCATTGTGTCCACTTTTTTATTGAAACATGTGCATATACCTTTCATGGATGGAACTTAACACACACAGTGCAACTTACCTTGGGTATATTATTGCTGTCTCATTACAACACACTGTTTTGTTTGTTTATGAGACAAGAAAGTCATAATCTGCTTAGTGAGTAGGCTATGGGTTGGACTATCTGGGTTCAAATCCCAGCTGTAGCATGATATTTTTGTTCCCCAAAAGTTTCAGACCAGCTCTGGGGCCACCCAGTGAGTACCAGGGCTCCTTCCCCCCGAGATAAAACAGCTGGATTGTGAGGCTGACCACTCACCTCTGTGTAATGCTAGGGTTAAGAATGAGTGGAGCTGTACCTGCACTTGCCCTGCATGCCTTCATGTTTGTGCAGTGACTTCACCTTTTATCTGTATAGAACCAGAACTTCTGTTTACCATATTTGTAGAAAGCATTCCTGCAGGTGTTGAAGATTTAGGGTTACTTCTAGGGGCAGTTTCTTACGTATACCAGTGTGATTATTGCAATAATCATACAATACATGTAGATCTTTCCAAGCTGGTGTTCTGATTTTGTTGTTTTTTAAAGCATAGAAGCAAGACATATCTGAAGATCCTTCAGCAGTGTGTTGTTATGCATATTGCATGACATCCTTGTGGCATTCATACCCATTTTGCCTAATTATATGATGAATGTAATGCCATCGAAAAATGTCAGTTCAGTAATGGTAGTGGTAACACTGCTTTTATTTCATGTATTCCAGTTTTCCAGTTTAGTATTACTGTATTTTCAGAAATGCAAATTTGTGTTATGTAGCTTGAATCAGAAGCTAGTATACGAACTTACATTGAATTCTGGACATTATAATCCTGTTCCTGTTTCTTTGCTTTTGATGGAGTGCACTGAGCACCAAATTCTCCTTCCTCCTAAAGGCCAATATTTCTTTTGCTATGCATCAAAACTTTTTGGTTGATTTATGGAGGAGGTCTCGCTCCCCTTCTCGTGTTCAGAGGTTGAGGCACCATTACTCGTTCTAGTATTGGATACCTGACAGGGTCCTGTGTGAATTATCACTGTGGTAGTGTTGAATCAAAGAATGTGAGAAAGATGGTACTGTTCAGAAGGTTAAGTTTCAATAGGTGGAAGAGTAGCTTGTGTTCCATTTCCGCATCCCTCGGTTAGGTCAGTATATGTGTGTTGTGCAGTCAGGTTTGGCGACGTACCTCATTTGTCTGTTATAGTTGTGTACTGTGGCCCTTTTTGTGGAATTTCCATGCTCATTAGAGAAAGTGCTGTCTGCTGATTGGTGGTGTATATTCATGAACCTCTCACATTTCATCTGTCCGTCCACACTGTGCTTGTCAAGTCACCTGCTCTGTCACCCTGGTTCATTTTCATTGTCTTTCCAAATTTTGTTGGCATTCCTTTTAATTTTGTTTGACAGTCTTAGTGTGTAAGTCATCAAATTGTTTTGGAAATGAGAAGAATCTGTCTATATACAATTTGTGTCCCACGTTTTCTGTCCTTAGTAAAAGCTTTCATATTTGCTGTCTTTGCCTAAATATTCACTCATATCATAGACTCTTGTCCATAACCGTCTGTGTTTCTTTGGTGAGTACAGTTTTAAGATTAAGATGGCTGAACTGTTGAAGAGCACAATAATTTCATCTGCTCATGTTCAGTTGGCCTGTAACATTTAGGATCTGCGTCATTGAGCCTGTAAGATGCAGGCCTCATTTTCGATAATTGGTTGTAGTTTTCATCTGCTTGTTAGGTTTATTTTTGTTGTCACTAAAATGTATAAATCCAGGAATATAGGGATACTGTCTCATTTCATTATGCATCTGTAACAGGACATAAGAACCTTTATAGTGTGTTGACCACTGAACTTTCATGTTGTTTGTCTGGTGCCACATCTTTAGAATAAGTGGTAAGAACAAGTACAACTGTTGTATAGTTGCATAAAGCAGGCCACCAGCAATTGCATAATTTGGGATTTCAAGTAAGAAGAGCAAGAGAGGGTTGAGTGGGGTGCCTTATTTTGTTGTAAGTCACTGGGAGCCCCTGTAAACCTGTGGACTGCAGGTATAGAAGGTCATTAGTGTATAATGTCAGTGTCACTTTACTCATGAATGTGTATGAAAGGCAGTTTCCAGTGTGAGTTGTTGTATGTCTTGTTCAGCAAAACCAAGAGTGTGACTGACCTTTTAGTGTTACGTTTTATTCCTCACAGAAGAGAGAAACTGAATTGCGGAGTGGTGGAGGATGGTCTTCAACATGAAGTTGTTATGATGATGGTGGTGGTGGTGGTGATGATGATGATGATGATGATGATGAAAAACTGATAATAAGAGGGATGACTGGAACCATTTCAAAATCACTCATACAGTACCTGAGCAACATACCGGAAAAGCACAAAATTAAAGAACTACTAAAAACAGCCATATTGGGCATGGCACACCTACTGTGGAAAATGCTAATGTAAAACTACAAAACTTATTTCATGGGTGAAATAGCATTACATGTAGCACAAATTTGTAAATACAGAACAGCAACAACACTGTATACCCTAGAAACATGGTTTGTTTCAGGTATGTAATTGCAAATACCTGGTATAAAGGTGATAACAAATATAATAATAATAATAATAATAACAACAGTAACAAAAAACCACTTGTAGATTCTTAAAATTGAGACATCATGAAAGATGACATTCACTACAGTCAGGATTTTGAAATCAGATCAAAATTAAGAGCTGGGAAAGAACTTTTTGTGGTGTAGCAGAATTGTATTGCAGTATTAAGTTTTAGTCATTGCAGCATTCTGAGAAGGGATTTAAATCACTTATTCATCAACACAACATTTTAATTGCTGCCTCTGACCCACCAATATGCCAAAGGCCAATTATGACAGACTGCCATGTCTGAAGTGTGTGACAGACACACTCAACATCCTGCATACTGCCTACTTCACGTTTAGTTCCAGCTGCTGTGCACAGTCTGCCCCCAATATAGTAGGATGTTTCTGTAATGAATACCTTCAGGAACTGAAATATAAAATTTAAATAAACAAATTTAGAAACATAAGAAATTGATGGATTGTTTCATAACTTTAAGCATGGGTAGATGGATTGTTGCCCAACAGCAGGTTTTTTATTTGAACATATTAACGTAAAGTTTGAAAAATATAGTGTATAATATGAAAAGGTGTAGAAATAGGCATTTAAATTAGAAAATGTCCCTTTGTAAGTTGGAATTTAATAGGCTGTACTGTAAGGGTTAATGTACTAATTTAGATGTGTGGGACACAGGCACACATTGCTGGCACTCAACCATAGACAAGTGTATTGAGAATTTTTATGGGAAAGTTCCTTACACCAGAGATACTGTTACTGATGCACATCACTTTGAGTAAAAGGATCATCAATTCTGTGTGGCTGAGAAGTTTACCATTGAAGGATTCTGTTTTGGGGTATTGTATGGCATAATTGGGTAATGGATCTTGATATTTCAAGGCAATGTAGGCCGTCTTAAAGAACTGAAATTCCCAAAACATTTTGAACTTGAAAGTAATAACACTACACCTGCATAGCTGCAAAAATCTCAATATCTGGTACAGTGAACTTTGAGTTAAAGAAAAACAGACATTTCCTGAAGCATGGTAATGCTAGAAACAACCATCAGAAGAGAGTGATCAAACCACATTAGGCCATTGGGCCCACCATCGTGTAGTTCCGTCCACACATACTACTGATATGACACATGACAAATGTTTCTGTGGTGCCAATGTAAACCTGTGCTGCGTACACTGGTGAACATCTGTTGTGTTCATACGTACTGTACTCAGGGCTCAGTTCTGTCATGTTGTGTGTGGTTCTTTGTGTCTTGACGTTTCTTAAGCTCCAACACTAAATGCATCTTGTAAGTCCAACTCTAGCTCTAACTCAAACATAGATGTTGATCAACAAAATGGAATTCTTGAAAAGTCTTCTGATACCACACACATAAAAGTACCAAATATTTCACTTAGCATTATATAAGAAACCATGGAGGCAGGTGATATTACAGAGCTTTCATTAGGCAGTATGGGACCTTTCAAGCACCTGATAATGAAACAATAGTGATCTTACAGGTTGTGAGTGGTGGTAGCAATGGCAGCTATAATCATTGTGCTGTTGCTGGTGGTGGTGGTTGTGGTGGTGGTGGTTGTCATTTTTAGAACAGGAGGAGGAGGTGGAAGAAGATGTTGATTATAGTTCGATGTAATCTGTGATAGATAATATTGTGCACCCTTTGTGAGAAGTTGCACTGAAGGATGGGAGGGTAGGTTATAGAGGTTAATAATTATAAAAACATGCGTATCACACAGACAGTAACATTGTTACTCATTGATCATGTGTTTAAGAAGGCACTTGCACCACAATTTTTGTAGTAAAACTTTTGTCTGAGAAGAGTGGCATTGCCATGCACAAACACAGTGTTGTGGCCATGGTGTGCCCCTCTGACCAGTTAGTGGCACCGTGATTCATCAGAGCAGTACTGCTAATCAGGTCAAGGAGAAGAATTTCATTTGCACCACTTACTGCTAACAGCACCATGGCTGTGAGATGACTGGAGTTTGTGACAACTGTGCTCATAGAGGGTTGTAGTTGAGACATCAGTCTTATACTCTTTGTTGTGACAGATTTATTTGGAAGCAAAACATGCGTGATAGATATCGTAAAAATAAATGTAGATATGGATATGTTATGGGCAAATCCCAAAATTGTCATGTTGCTGTACTTCCAGGCAGATTGTAATGTGACTAAAGGTTTGTTATACATGGACTGTTCACAGAAAGCTCATTGGTAGCTGTAATTGCCCAACTGACCTGGTTATATACTTAAAAGATCTAATTTTGCATCATCGTTATCATCATCTTTTTCTTGTTTTTCTTCATCATCATCATCATCTCCTCCTATCACCTCCCCCTCCATTCTTTTGACACCTTTTGACAATGTAGTTTTCAGGATCAGATTTGTCTGTGAGGAACAGACTGATTGGTCACCAAGAAAAATATTAATCTCTAATAAGAAGGGTGAGAGAGAGGGTCATTGTTCACATGACACTCTTATTAAACTTTTACTTGAAGGATGTTTCATGGAATGTGCCAATACAGAATACTGAATACTAAACAATCTGAATTAATAGAATTTAATAAAAGGTTCAGATTCTAGGATCCTACGTAGCTATTGCATAGCAAGCACAGTGAAATCAACATAAGCATATAGATCATTCATTACTGCATTTTTCAACATTTGAACACAGACTGATAAATACCATTAGAGAGCAGACATTCTGCACCTCATTTGATTTCTGTGTGCGTATAGAATGTGTTTAAACTCTTTATTTTTGTGACACTGAGTTCAGTAATACAAGAAAGAAGTGAGTCATCTGAATGCCAGTGAAAACATGTCAACGATTGTTGGTGTTTTAGTGATCGAAGTGAACATTAAAAGGTTCCTATGGTCATCTTCAAAGATGTTAAAATTGTGAAGTTGGATATAATGATGGAAGAAGGGAATGAACAAGGCCCCATGATTGTGAATACAGAAACACACAAAACAAATAGCAGACATGTCTGGATCATTATTAGTATTCATCATCATCAAACATACAGTGACATTGTTTTTCATGAATGTATGTACATTTATGCATGCTGGGTGCAGGTATAATGTGATTGTAATGTAATCACATAAATGAGACCATCAGCAAGTTACAGAGTGGAAGAAGGGATAAAGATGTGTCCAAATATAAATTAAATTGTCCTAAAGAAAGCACTAAAACATCTCTTTGTCCCATGACTGAACATTTTGGATAAAAGTCCCAGGATATGGGACCATTTCTACATGTGTTGAGAGCATGATTCAGATCTTAAAATTGCACAAGTTTAGGTGTGCTGAAACAGGAGTTGTGCTATGATGAGAGAGGCCCTTGGCTTTATGAACTACTACTTTAATGGACTTACAGATCCCTCTTCACATTAATTGCTTTCTTACTGACATATGCACTGTCAGCAGAAACCAAACAACAGCTTTTCATTCATGGCTTTCCATTGTCAAGCGATCTTCCTTGAAACTGTACTTCCAGTAGCAGTTTGACAAAAATACTTGTTGGTGCAGAGGCTCATGTAACAAGGCAAAAGAGCAAGCAACTAGCAAGGAAAGAGGCCAGGGAAATAGGTTGCTTGTTAAACACATTAATTTCAGTGCAAGATTTGACCAATGGAAATGTTTCACTTCTGCCTCTGATACCCCCAAATTTTGGAGCCCTGTGGGTGTAGCTCCTCTTGATTACACCTAAGGCTGACTTTCAGATCTGCCCAAAAGAAGTATCATGTCATGATTTATCCACATTTTATGATCTGTCTGTAACATATACAAGCTAAATGATATGAACTTAGAGATTTTCTGTGTATACATGTATACACATGCTTACCTGATAAGTTGAAATGCCACAGTTTTATAATGATGTGGATTTAAACTGCAGACTGACAGTGTGTGCTTCAGAGTTTATGAGGAATTTATGTGATTTTGATAAGTGTAATTTGTCGATTTTTCAGGACAGGGGTGGTATTTGGATATTAACATCACACTCCTATTGTTACGGCTCATATCTGCATGGTTACTTGTTTCTGAAAGTTTTAACATAAGGAACTGTTTCTGTTGTCTAGGGTCAGTACAGTTTGGCAAGAGCACAACAGTCATTCAAGTCCTTAGTTCAGATTCATGAGAAAAATGGTAAGTTTTAATTCATAAGTACTAATTTGTATCAGGAACTTTTAAACTCTCAGAAAACACTGAAGATCACTGTATACGCTGATGCAGCTAACATTACTTGCACATATTTCCTTGGCCCTAAATGACTGTCACTGGAAGGCATTATCTATGTTAGAAATACTGCCATATGTTAACCATTTATGTCATTCAGTTACAGAATAATATATTTAAACTCTCAGTGCAAGGTGTCAGGTGCTGCTCACCAAATGCTGTGGAGTGCCAAGCTCTGTGCGCGTACTGCATGCTAAGTCTTGTGACTGTGTGTTGAGGACATGTGAAGCAGATGTAATCTGGATGCCTCTTTTGTGTAGATAAGGAAGATGGCATGCAGCACGGTTCTGAGAAGTCACTTCTTTACTATTTCTGTCACCTTGAAAGGTGGATCAGTTTAGTTGAATTTTCTAAGCGCCTGCCATGTTTTCTGCTTTTCTGTATCAATCAAGTGAAAACTAAAATGGTGTTACTACTGTCATCACAAAGATGATGTCTGGGGCTTTCAAATGGTGTGACATCACTCTTAATGCCTCAGTAGCTTCCTTGTTCCTTTACAGGTGATGCTATTACACTTCACTTTTATTTGAGGCTGCAGGCTGGTGCAATCGTAGCATCAACTTGCAAAGATTTGTTTAGGGAGGAATTTGAAAAAGCTTTGTGTGAATAACTTACTTGTTCTTATCCAGGTACTTTGGTAATGAATCAAGTGGGACCAGTTATTTTCTGTATGTGAAGTACTGTTATAAGATAGAGATAATGAGGACAACGACATTGTGCAAGGTCCTACCTGTGTACCTGGTGCTAAGAGTGTTAACTACTTTTACATGGAATGTAAAATTATATAGGGTAAAGAGAACAGTTTGTTGGTAAATGTGGGCCTCAAAATTAAGTACAGAATGAAACTTACTGTGCCAAAGGGTTCAAGGTGTGTTTTTTTACAAATGAATTGGTGGTAATAATAGTGTGTGCAACGAACGTTTCTGCAGAACAAAACTTTTACCAGAAGCTTCATTCCATTTCATGTCAGAATGTGGGTCTGGAAACCTGTCGCTACAAATGAAGTGAATGATGTGATAGCACTTTTTATGCGAATGGATATAATCCAGAAACCTACACTGCAATGTTATTTTAAGAAAATTATGTCTTGGCAGCTTCTATCCTGGGGCTGTCATTTCTGTGAATTGGTTTGAATTGGTTCACAAATTTGAGTTTGAGTGAGGATACAGAAACATGTCAGGAACCTTTCAGATGTTACAAAATCCATCCCATCCTCTTTTATCTGAACAAAATTTTAAGAAATTGTCCTTACCTGGGCAGAATACTGCAATACTTGGGTCGGGTGGGGGGGGGCAGACTTTCTCCCATACTGTATATCCCCCAAAGGCTACCAAATTTGGAATCACGTAATATGAAGTATGTGAGTCCAGTTTGGGGTACTTTTGCTTCATTGTAATGTGGGCAAAGACACTGTATTTGAAACAGCATTCATTTCAGATGACACAAAATGGTGGCATTTGTGTTTTCACTTGTAGATGCATTGCTGAAAAAGGCCCATTGTCGATGGACAATTTTTGTAACTCACCAGCTCTGGTTCAAAGACTGCAGTCCTTGAAAACTGACTGTTGGAACCCTGCACCTCAGTAGAAAAGACTGTTCAAAAACCACGAAAAAGAAGAACCTGAAGAAGGGAGAGCTGATAGGTCAACATTCTGGTCCAGTGTCCGCTGTAAAGTGGAATGACAAAAAGATGTAATTGTGATTGGCAGGAAACATAAAGAGGCCAACAAAATGTGGACATGACAAGGATAAAGCCTGTATTCAGTTGTAGGTTATGATGCAAAATTGGGAGGAGTGGATCTAATAGACCTTCAACCTTTTCTTTGGCAAAGAGGAAAAAATGACTAAATGGTACACCAAAATGTTGAGGAGATTACTGACTGTCACCATTCTAAGTTGTATGATAATTTGTGGTGCCAGTCCAAAATGGATCATTTTATATTCAGGTGGATCTGGTACAGGCTGTGCTTATTGACCATAGCATTTAAATTGAAAGGTAATACAGGTTGTCATTCCACTGACAAAAATGTGCCACAACTTCTTGAAAGACATCTCCCGAACAAATACCACCAACAGAGAAAAAGGCCAGGCCAATGAAGAGGTGTGTATTGTATTATTTGTACAACTCCAACAAAATGCAGTTACAGTTGATAGATATTTAAAATGTATTAACTTAAAATGTATACTCTCCGACATGTTTCGGCTTGAATGGGTCATCTTCAGGAAGATTTGTGTACAGATGAATTCTAGTTGTTGATATGTAAAACATACAAGTTTAAAACATTGTGCAATGTAACAGTAATATTTTCAAATATAGATTAAAATTGTTAAAAATTAGTAGGTATAGTGATGTCTTCTGTTACAATTTGTGTGTTGTGCTTCTGCATGCAAACGTATGTTTGTAGTTGTCTTCGATCCTAATATGGGGCCAGTCCCTGTAGTCCCCATAATGTAGGCAGAGTGTGTTCGTACACAATACGTATTATATAATTGACTACATGGGCTCGAGCCTTATTAGTTCAAAGACGATTGCAAGTAGATGTTTGCACATAGAAGCACAACACACAAACTGTAATTGAAGACATCATTATACATCCTAAATTTTAACAATTTTAATCTCATGGTAGCTTAAAAATGTGCCCAGAATCATATTGTTTCTGAGAAATACAAAACGGTACAAACATTTAAGCTACATGTCCTGCAGAGTAGTTCATGACAGCACTGTTGCTTAAATGATGATTTCAGTCAGGGGAACAGCTAAAAATCAACTGGAGCCAGGTCAGGAGAATATGGGAGTGCTCCACTGTTGTCACATTGTTCTTTGCTAAGAAAACCTTGACAAAAACCGACCAGTGTGCTGGAGCATTGTCATGAAGGAGAAACAAAATGGTGGTCCCCCCCTTTTTTGGGCCTTTCTGTCTGACCACATCCTCAAGGCCATGAAGATTGTCAATATACATTTCTTTATTCACGATATCAATTTCTGTAAATTATACCAATGAATTCCAGGAAATTTTTGCAGCTACTACGTTTATTTGTAGATATTACTGGTATCTTTCACAGTGTTTTAAACTTGTATGTTTTACACATCAACAACCAGAATTCCTTTGTACATAGGTTATTCGGAAAGTAAGTACCTTCTGTGCATATCTCTCGCGCACCCTCAAGACTGTCACTTTGCGCATGTGCAGTGACTTCCCCTATCAATTGAGAAGCCACAGATGCCATTTCGTGAAATTCATGTTATGTTTATGTTTGTTCCTGTGTGTTAAACATGTTTAAGACAATTGAAGGGGGCACTGACAGTGAAATACGGTCTGTAATTCATTTTTTGAATGCTAGGAATGTGCTGCCAAGTGAGATTCATCACCAGATCTGTCAAGTGTATGGTGACAATGCGATGAGTGATGGCATGGTTAGGAAATGGGTTCATATGTTCAGTGAAGGACGAGAGAACATGCACGATGAGGCATGAAGTGGGCGTCCATCTTTGGTAAATGATGATTTGGTGCGTAAGGTTAACGAAAGAGTGCGTGACGACAGGCGTTTCAAAATTTCTGATCTGTCCCTGCACTTTCCTCGGATTTCAAGGACTCTAGTCTATGACATTGTCAGTAGTGGCTAACATCGCAGGTGGCCGCATTCTATGAGGAGGGTATACAAAAACTTGTGCCTCGCTACGATAAGTGCCTCAATAATGGCGGCGAATATGTAGAAAAATAATTTGAAGAATGTAGAATCTGATAGCAATAAAATTTTATACAAAACCTCACTCGATTTTTTTTTACAGCAAAATGGTACTTACTTTCTGAATAAGCCTCGTACATGAAGCTCCCTGAAGATGGCTCATGCAAGCCAAAACATGTGGGACAGTATATATTTTAAGTTGATAAACTTTAAATATCTGTCAACTGTAAGTGCATTTTGTTGGAGTTGTATGAATAATATTATCTTTAATGCATGGAATATGAATAATATTAGGTGTGTAGTGTGCTTCAAATATAGCACAAGGAAAGAGACATTGTCTTTGATGCTCTGATTGCGAGGCATTTTCAAGGCATTCTGCACCAAGCTGAATTAAGGCAAGATATTATGACATTTTCAAAACTCATAATGTTTGTTGAATATTTTGTCACAAATTTCATCGAAATCCACCCGTTATTAATAAAATCATACTATTTTGAATGAACTGCTACGCAATTCAAGTCAAATTTAAGTATCTCCACACTGAAGGGTTAAGGGAAGGTGAATAATTTTACATTACATGGATTTTAATGTTAATGTAATAATATTAACTTGGTTCGTTGTGAGATTTAAGGTTCTCACATCACTAGGTGTGAAGGGGATGGTCTTCTGTGATGTGACAGAAATTTACCATTGTGTCACTGGAACCTGCTGTGTATAGTAAGAGCAGGAAATCTTAACTGTTAACAGACACGAGGTCCTGGCTGTGATAAACACAGTACAGGTAATGCTGAACCTGCTACAGAAGCTGGAGGCAGCAGGTTCTTTTGAAATGTCGGTACACTTTGACCACATTATACAGCATCATCCATAGAAGATAGTGTTCTTCAAAGTGATTCATTGTATATCACTATAAAACTGAAAGTTACATGTGGAATTTTTACAACTTCCTTTTGCTGGTACTGCCTACAGAATATTTTATGAACAGAAATTTGCCAATTCTTTGAACCTTTGTTGTCACATAATATTTTAGTATCTTACAATAGTGCTGGTGTTATTGTCAGCTGTCACAGTTGCCGTGTTCACTTTTTGATGGTATGAAGAAAAAGAGTATATAGATTGGCCTCTGAAGTTTCAGTATTAAAGTGCAATAGAGGTGGCTCTTAAAATTCCTTAGGAAATGATGGACAGTTTGTGCTATCTGTGGGCTGGTATTGGTAATTCAGAGCTCTAATCATATTGCGTGGATTTGTGGTTCTAACAGTTGTGCTGATGAAAATTCAAATTTTTCGGATGTTGTGGCATGTCAGCTGGTGAATGGTTACTGATGGTTCAGAGGAATTGCTGCATCCATCTTGAAGGGAGCGGCAGCACGTGCAGGGGGTGGGGTTGGAGGTAGCACATAGAGGACAGTTGATAAAGATAATTGGATGGGGTATACAGGAGGAAAAGATGTGATGGAGATATGTAGTGTAGTTGATTCTGGAAAGGGCCATAATGCTTACAGTTGTGTATTCTCACACAAAGGCTTTTTTTATTCCTTGAGTACATGAATAAGAGGTTTCCATGACCTGCTCAAGATGAGCCATCATCCTTGTGTATGGTATTAGGGTGGACGTCAATCTTAGTGGTTCCCTGATGATGCAGTGTATGAATCAATGATTCACTGGGGATTATTTTGTTGTCCTGGAGTTGAATGTTGTGCTCTCTTCTGAAGTTCTACTCTGCCACTTGACCAGTTGTCTGAGGCAGATGTGCTAGTCTTACTCTTTTACCCTGTTCTCAGTAGATCCAACAGTATGCCCAGTATAGTCCTGACATAATGACATAGGATGCTGTACTTGCCCACAGTCTTCAGACCCAGGTCATGCTTCAGAGGGCAAGGGATTTTGGAGGGCTAGCTTTATGAAGAGGAGGCCAACACATGAAGGTTGTTTCTGGACAGGATGCTGCTGACAGTTATAGGTCGTATAGATACAAGAAGGAACATGACCAAGATCAGATTAGCCCAGTTTGAAGCAACCCTGTGTGGTGGATGGACAGTCCAGTGAATGTGTCTTTGGTTTCATCTGTTGTACCTGAAACTGGCCTTGAACTTCCACCTCATCCCCAAGAATCTTAGTCACACAAAGCTGTGGCTGTGTGTACCAAGTGGGAGAGAATGGCCTGTTGAAGGGTGGTGGTATGAGCTGCAGTTGAAGTAGAGGCTTGTGTGGTTGGGGTTTCTTTAAACCATGTGTTACCCTGTGAGATACATCTCTTGTATATGTTGCTGCCAAGGAAGCGAAGACGACCACCATCACATTTACTTTCCATGGTGAACTGTCTATTCTGATGGTATGAGGGTTGCTCAGAAAGTAATGCCCCACATTTTTTTTCCCCCCTCGGAAATTATTTATTCAGAATGTATGAAATTCACGCACGTTATAACTGGATGTTCCCTTTACACATGTTATTTTTCCACATAATCTCCATCTATGTCTACGGCCTTACGCCAGGGCAAAAAAGGGCATGCATGCCTTCCCTGTACCAGCTTGTTTCCTGTTCATGCAGCCATGTCCTCACTGCACAAATCACGCTCTCGTCATCTTCAAACCTTGTCCCACACAGTGCTGTCACATTTTCATTTTTTTGGGCCACTGAGGGATGCACTGATGGTCAAAATTGCTGACGCAGGTGGTCTAGTTCCTCTGTAAGTGCTACTTTGGTGAAGCATGAGACCGTTCCAAAGCTGATAGTTATGTCCTACTGCTTGGCCTCTAGGGAGCCTAAAGTATAGAACTCTTCATATAATGGGGCAAGTTATACAGGAGGGGCAAAGCAGAACTGACATCCATAGACATGGTAGGTGAAGGCTCACGATAGGCTGTAGGAGACTTATTTCTTATGGGCTATAAAATAAAGGGTGGTGTATGTGGATGTCATGGTTTTATGTAGGCTGCTGTGAGAGACCAGACAACAAATGAAGTAAAATTAATGAGTAACTGTCATAGGGACTGCAGTTTGGGCTCTTATGAATGTAGTAATGATCCTTTGTGTTCAGTAATGTGCGGGAAGTTTCTTGAATAGCTGGGAACTATTAGCTTCTCAGAAACTCTGCTCCATGGAGTTTTGGAGTGAGGGAGTTGGTGTCCCACTGTTGTGAAGCTACTTGTTCCAGATGACCTCTGTGACATTCAATACACTGTTGTAATTGCTGTCTGAAATTCTGCACAATTCACTGGAGTAAAACACTATCAATGTTTCCAGTGCCCTTTGTACAGTGAGCATTAGTGTATACTTTTTTTTATAGAGATGTCCAAACACAAAGAAGTTTGGGGAAACTTGCTGGCCAAGGAGTTTCACCCGATCATGGGATTAAGGGGTCTGGCAACATTCCCCTAAAAAAAAAACTTGTTTTTGCTTGCCATATGCACTGTTGTACCATTTTGTTGTGGCTGTACATTTCTCATCCTTTGCCCCACTCTTCACAATTTCAGTAGCAAAATATGTTTTTAGCATATTTCAATATTGTGTAGAAACCATGCTAACAGCTGTTGTCACCATGGACAGGGTGTTGTTCCTGTTGCTGCTGTTGTCTCTTTGTCGTCATTGTCACTGTTGGCTGCAGCGGCAGTTTTTGTTATGTTGTTTTCTGTGGGACTACCACTATTTAACGCTGGTTGTCACAGTGGTAAACCCCGTGCCAAGATACATAATGTTTACACATCTTTCATTTTATTAAACCACTTTCGTTTAATGTCATCAAATTATCTACCAAGATCTATGACCAAAGCTTTCTTAGTGCATCTTAAGATTTTCATATGAGCTACATATTCATTCGCCATCAACCATTTTTTGTTGAAAAATTCCATTTTTCGTGTAGTTTCTGAACAGCTCAGCAATATATGTTTGACATTCTCATCACCTAAATGTAACAGGCATCTGCCATTATCTTAATTCTTTATAATTCCTTTCAGTTTCTACACCCCTGCTAGAAGTTGCACTGTCACGCTGCTTTCCTTTCTAGTGCGGCATTCCTTATATTGTCTTTTATTCCAACTAAAATTCATATCCAAATAGGTTGCTAATGAACTCTTTTCAATCATATTTGTTTATTATTTTGTCTTTCAGTATAATTATATCTTTCTTTTTCCAGTTATCTCGCTTAAATTACACTCCTATATTTTCTTCCGCATGAATTCTAATCAAGAACTGTAGAAATTATCTTTCAATGCCTTAGCCCAATTTCTTACATGAATGTTGCTGTTTTCCCATTCGTAATGTTGCTTTACTGTATCGCTTATCGTCTATATTCAAACACATACAGATACCAGTGTTTTGTTGTCAGCCCCATAACTTTACCTCTGCTGCTGTCTCTGCCAAGTTCCATTCCAGCAAATACATATGCTGCAACAGTTTGGTGTGATGAAGTGTTATTTCTTTGAGGAAAACAACCAGGCAATTTTCATGGATTCTGAGTGCTGTTGCACTATACTGGAAAAATTTTTGGCTACAGAACTCCCAAGAAATCAGGCAAAGGGTGGGAAAAATATGGTTTCAAGAACAGTACTTTGTATTGATAAAAGTAGGGTTTATATAGTTTAGGCCTACTGATGCTCTTTCACTTTTGAACAACCACCTGAATTTAAAAGAATGTGATGACTGTGAATATGCCAACCAGAAATTCAGTAATGAACTTTCGTTTCGAATCAATCCTGCAGGAGGTATCTGAACAACAACTTACCAGTTGTGCATTGATGTACAGTTTTGGGAAACAAAAGGAAAATAAACTCAGACAACAAATACTGTATTTTTCTCTTTGTTTGGACATCCAAATTTGGGGTCAAAATAGAGCTTTGGGCTCCATTTTTCTTTTGAGTCTACTGGAATTTTTTTTCTCTTGGTTACTGTAGACAATAGACGGTAGAATTTCGAAGTCATACAGTGTAATGAAGTGATAGTGTGGCTCTTAAATCATCATCTGGTGAATGTAACATTGCAATGTGGCTTCTAATTAACCTTTTTATTTTACTAGAGAAGCATGGGGGAAGAGTGGTATTAAGTGTTAGTAACAGAAACCAGTTTGTGCTGTCTGTAACACAATACAGCAAACATAAGAAATGGGAAAATCTAGCAAATGCTAACATGAAGTACAGAGAGGTACAAAAGATGGAAGACTGGAGGAAGCAAGAGAGATATACGTAGGGCAGTTAAATGCTAAAAATGATGCAGCAACAGATGAATTTTTTAAAGAAAAGACACAAGAACTCAGAGGGCAGATGGCCATTGCAGACTCTTTGGACAGCAGTGGATGGTTGCACCACTTTAAATGGCATCATAGGTAATCATTGCATGTGGAACAAGGAAAATAGCAGCAGTAAATGCAGAGGTCTGCAGTGCAATTAATACTAAGGAGGCTGTATTGGTATTGGGAACAGAACAGTGATATTTTTAAGTAATATGCAGCATATATCAGAGGATATGATAATGAATTTTTCTTATAGTGTTGGCTTAATATTGCAATCTTTTTTCAGGCTGGTTCACTCCACCTAAAGAAGATGGTTAAGTCCAGTATGTGTGAGACTGTTTATGTTATTATTATTTCCATGAAGGTGGTTAATGAAACTGAATTCCAAGCCTAGAGACTGAAAGAGTGAGTGTGATCGATAAAGCACAATACCGAACATAACGGTAGGTTGGAGTAAATCATTAATGTGCCGTATATTGTGAGCAAGTGTTGACTCATTGACATGATGAACAGCAAGTCTGAAGCTTTGAGTGACATGTGAATTGTGTTTGCACAGACAGTCGTCAATCTGCATTAGCATTGTGGTGGTTAGATGCGTAATGATAAACTAATTTTTGGAGACAAAGAAAACACGTCGCTTGTGTCATTATAGTTTGTTTTATGCATGGGCATTGTTGTGAATTTAGGGACTCCCATTCAAATTTCCTGTTGAGGAAATTTATGCAGAAGATTGTAGCTTTTACTTCCATTTTTTTCTAAATTGTCATTTTCAGTGTTATGTGATGAGAATGAAAGGTTGGAATATGTTTGTTCCATATTGTTTTATCTTTGCTTGAATTTTTGGTTACGTTTAAGGCAGCAGCAATACGTATAATGTATTTGACATGTTGAGAAATGTATGTGAACTTCTGGCATGTTACAGACATTCCAAATACAATGTGTACGGTTGCAGATTTGGTGCACAGTAAAGGTCTTTTATGGTTAAAGTTGTGTTTTGCCGCTCTACATGTTTTCACTCTCAACTTAATTCTAAATCATAGCCTTTTTGTTTTGCCCAACACTGATCAGACATGGCTGTACGCGAAATGGAAACTTACACATTCAACCGTTAACATGCTACACGCATTACATAGAATGTAATTTTGTTTCTTTCTGTAATCATAATATTAAACCATACAAATATGTCTGAAACAATGCAGAAGGATTCATTTTTACTGAATAAGTAAGTGGAGACCAGTATATACCCACAATGACAGTGTTGGCTATAGCCAAAAACTTGGATGATGAGTTTGTGTGTGGTACTGTAGTCTCAGGATGCTGGCAGGCACTGTCTCACAGAGTTCGATAACTGTGCACTTAAGTTTACCAAGCAACCTTCATTTGCAGATGTAGGGAAGTTTTAAAAAAATTGATAATGTATTCAAGTTAATGACAACAACTTTTATACATACTGTGTTCGGCTTCAATCTAAAATTTCAGTTGTAATTTAGTTCCTAATCCCCTGCCAAGTTGATTCAGTCGAATGAATCATGTGCTGGAAGCTTAAAAATAGCCGTTTGTTACACGTTAGCTTGGTGGATTCACAGAAGTTTGTATAAAGAAGGTTTAAATAAGACCAGGTCTTGTTTCTTTATTAATTATAAGGTAATTTAGTTAGACTTAACTTGTATTTCACTAATGTAAAGAAATGAAACACTGTGTCTCAAAATCTAGGAATAAATTAACATTTGGAAATAAATACTGTTTCTTTGGACGTGTCTTCAAATTGAAGTGTTCATTTCAGCCATCACATGATAAAATCCTTGGACTCTCTGTTGTTGTTCACTTGATATCCTAATGTGCCCTTTTTAGCAGCTTCCTAAACACATGCTCATAGTCCATGCCAGAATGCTGTAAAGCTACTGAAATTGTGTTCAAGAGGCAGTAAAGGTGACTGGAACACCTCACCACCTTTTGTCTGATGTGTGTCGTATACATTTATCGTGTTTGAAAGGCAGGCCTGTGCACCGACATGAAGGTGTATCCATAAGTTTCCAAACTCCCTGTTACGACCGAGAACAGCAAGTACCCAAGTCCAGATTTCTGCCACTGGATGCCATAGTGAGTTTTCCAATCATAATCCTTTGTGTTGTATCTTAGTAGGTGTTTATGGTTTATGTTAAGTGTGAGCTGCTATTTTCTAATGACAAATATGAAGGAACAATACATTTGCATTGAGTTCTGCTTGAGGCTTATGCAAAACTGCGTCAAAGGTGAATGAGTTACTCAAAAGACAATGCAATTGGGAGAAAACAGACAGTAGGTTTCTCGATTGAAACATGGGGGAATCCTCAGTTGAAGATGATGCACATTCAGGTTGTCCCTCCACAGGCCACGCGGATGAAAATGGGGACAGATTTTTTCTTGTTTCCGAGAATGAAATCACAGCTACTAGGGCATCATTTCCAGGATGTACCAGAAATTCACAAAGAAATGCAGAAGCGATACAAAAAAGTTACTTTGGGCCATACCAGAAATGCTTGGTTCATTGCATAAATTTGGATGGGGATAACATCAATGACAGTAACAAAGGCAAGCATATTATCTGTTGTTGTAGACAGAGTTTGGGATATTTTTCTTATGCTTTTGTATAAAACATCATGGCCTCATTTAAATGCTGGCCTCAATTGCATATGTAGCAAACAGTTCAAAGGAAACCCATAAAACCTGATTGCCTGTTGCATAGATTTCTAATCTTAGAAATTTTAGAAATCTGTAGTATTGTTACTATTTTGTTTTTAGTTTTGTGCCAGGCCTGACTAAGGGGTGGGCCAGTGGGGAGCTCCCTAGTGTTCCAATTTATAAGGGACATTGAGACTTCACGGGAATAACTGTACATATGATGCTAGTAAATCCAGGCTTCCACACGCAAAAAAATTTCTCCGAAAATTATCCACAATTTGGGCACGCCCTTAAAGACATTTGCCAGCCCAGCCCTAGACCAAAAAGTTTAAAGAATATCAGTTTGAAAGGGCACCAAATTATAAGCTTGCTTGAGGCACCCGCATGCCTTAGGCTGGCACTGGTTTTGTGAAGAAGGTACTTGTCAGACACATGCTGTGTATCTTATGTTTACTGGACCGTGCACCATTGTAATAGTTGAAGAATAAAAGACCAACTTGATGTCACTAGCTATTTTATTTCACTTCTTATGTGCTCAACATGTTTTGGACATTAATATATCCATCATCAGGAGCTTGCGACTTTGCTGCTAAATTACCACATCCTTTGTTTTGTTCTGTAAAGATGGAGGATTTAGCGTTAGTGTACATTTATGGTGTTTAGTGGTGTGATGTGCTTTGTTGCTTTGTTGTAGTTGGTATCATTGATATTGACTGTTTTCTTTTATGCTTTGTGATCATTGTCTTCTCTTGTGTGTAGTATGTTTCATTGGTTGATTGGTAATGTGGTGCATTGTTAGTGTACTTTGTTATGTGGATTTGAGATTGTACATACCTCGGTTCGTTGTGTGTTGGAGATTTGGTGCGGCTGGGTTTGAGTGGTATCCGTGTAGCAGGCTGAAGCACAACTGGTCTGTTCATGTGGTATGTGGGGGCTGGGGGTTAATGACCGTTTGAAATAGTGGGTTTATTTCTCCTGGGCTTTGCTCCGGAATGAGTTTGCCTTCTTGGTAGAGGGTTTCGATGTAGTATTGTTCATAGGGGATGAGCATGCTTGGGTTCTTTAGAGGTTTTAACAGGGTAATTATACTATTCATCTGGCCGTATTCATGCTGGTTTTGTAGAATGTGTTGGGCGTATGCTGACTGGGGATTGTTGTTTGTAATGTATCGTATGTGTTTTGGAAACATATGTTCAGGCTATGGCTTGTTTGTCCTACATAAAATAGCTAGTGACATCAAGTTGGTCTTTTATTCTTCAACATGCTGTGTGTGTTAAATTTGTCACATATAACCTCAGAGTTTGTATTATTATCATCTCTCTTTTTACTCATAACCAATATTTCATACAAAACATGTAGATATGTTTGTTATTTATTTCCATAATAAATTTAATGTGCCTTGCTCCAGTGGCTCATTCATTATCACCAAAAAAATGAAAGCTAATGAAGAGTTTGTGTGGCTGCCATTTTATTTTATATTCTTGAAATATTTTACCTTTACAAAACTGAATACTTTTACATCTTTACTACACATACGTGTGTGCAGTGCCCAGAAGTACCGTTATCTTCCAGACCATAAGACACAATTTTTTCCTGGAAGATACTGGCACCTTATGGTCTGGACGTGTCTCAACATGACTTTCCAAGCTACTGACCTTTGGGCATTGGCTGAGGGGTTGACACTGCTTATCACAAGACTTGTCTTTGGAGGGAGACAAATCTTAATTGTGCCTTACATCAGTTGTATATAATTTCATTATGAAGAGTGAAGATATATAGTATAAAAATATTTCAGGAAATGTAAAACAATTCAGAGAAATAAAGACTGATATATAATATTCACAAACTTGTGCACAACTATACAGAATATTTATGCTTTGAAACTGTAATTGATATAATTCATTGTGTGAATTGCTGTGTACCATAAACTTAATTGGCCAAGGCCAGCATGACAAACTCGGGCCATGATGAATTACTGTGGGCATTTAAAACTAGTAGATAAAGGTTAAAAGTTGATCCCCGTCAACTGTCAATACTGCTCCTTTGTATGTGCTTTGACTTAGCTTCATTTGCAAAAAATGACACACTTACTGTGAGTCATTTGGAAAACTGATATTATTTATTGTGGAAACTATCTCCTCTTAATATCATACAGGCTAAGAGAAGGACCTGCATCAGCTAGTACCTTGAAACCTTTAAAGAGTGACAGTGCTGTTTGGAATTTGCCTCTTCAATAGTCCTGTCAGGCACTGTAGTAGGTATGGAAGACCTCTGTTACTGCATTAAAATCTATGTTGTTTACACCTATTAATGTTATAATTCATTCATTTATTAGTCTGTCTTATGACAGGTCCAAAGCCTCTTCCAAATTGAGCTCTCCACATACGTAGTGCGGTCTAGAGCTTCCTCCTTCAAATGTGAGTATCCTCTCCTTTCCTTAAGGTCATCCAGTAGCTTCCTACGTTTTTTTCCTCGTCTTCCTGTCACTTCTATACCTCCTTTTATCTTTCCTTCAATAACCCGTTGTAGAAGGCAGTTTCTACGCAAAATGTGACCAATCCAGTTAGCCTTCCGTTTCCTTATTTCATGTA
>Ga0123355_10003904_pt1 | contig 21561 bp, 21 predicted proteins | sample TergutEmb28metaG_3_FD_89872 | JGI IMG/M metagenome (GOLD analysis project Ga0123355, IMG submission 89872) | Embiratermes neotenicus P1 segment gut microbial communities from Petit-Saut dam, French Guiana - Emb289 P1 | ecosystem: Host-associated > Arthropoda: Insects > Digestive system > Gut ...
CTGCGCTTTGAAGTCAGCCAAAAGTTAGCTACAGCTCCTAAAACGCAGCCTATTTGGAAAAAGCTCAATGCCCTAACCGACCACGCGTGGGAAAAACCGAAAACTTCCCTAAAATAAATATCGCCCCATTCGCTGATTGTCGAGTTGACTATTGTTGTGAAGAAGATGAACGCGCATAATGTAAGCCCCTCGCGCCAAAACGACGGCATCCTTTTAAACGCGGATGTGGCGGATTCGGTGGCTTCTTTTTCTATCTTTTTTGCAAGCGGCGGAAACTTTGCCTTCAACAAAAGCAAGAACAAGATCGCGATCAAAACCGCAAAAGTATAATAAGCCACGCGCCAATCAATGCCCAGCTCCAGGAAAATGCTTACCAAAAACGGCGCGCTGAGTGCACCTGAAGCAAACGAAATCTGCATAAACGGCATGAGCGGCGTTGGGTCTTTATGTGCATCGAACAAAACGGCTTGGCTGGTCGCGTCAACCAGTGCGAAGCCTACGCCCATTACCATAATCGTTATGACCAAAAATCGAAAATCGCTAAAGCTTGGAACGGCTAAATTTGCAACCAAAAACAAAGCAATCCCTGTGACAATCACAGGCTTGCGACCGATTTTATCGGAAAGCCTGCCAAAAACCATCGGAAGCACGATGTTTACAAGACTTCTCATCGTGATCAAAAGCCCGATTTGAGCAAGGCCAATAGCATACGCCTCCATTAAATTGACTTTTGTCGCTGAAAGCAAAAACACTGTTGTGCCTATGAAAAATATATTTATAAAAGCAAGGATAGTAACAAAAAAGTATTCGCTGTTTTTTATCATGGCAAAGTTAATTTCCCTTCGGCGTGAGTGTGTTTTTCATAAAATTATCTACATCTGCTTTAGTCGGAATCGAGGTCTGCGCGCCGTATTTGCAGGTCGCTAACGCCGCTGCAGCACTGGCGAAAGCCATGGCTTCATCAATAGCGTGGCCTTCAAGCATATAGGCAGAAAGCGCGCCCGCAAAAGTATCGCCCGCGGCAGTTGTATCAATCGCATCGACTTTATAAGCGTCGATAAGTTTGTTTTCGTGTCCGTTAAAGTACGCCGCACCCTTGGAACCAAGGGTTATTATTGGATATTTCACGCCTTTATTCCTCAAAATATCCAACGCATTAAAGATATCGCCCGAGCCGTCCAGCGAAATGCCGCATAGTTTCTCGACTTCGTTTTCGTTTGGAAGTATTGCATAAAGACCTTGCAAAAGCTCATCTTTAATCGGTTTAAACGGCGCAGGGTCAAGGAAAATCTTTTTTGTAGCACTATATTTTTTGATGATAAACTCGATTGTTTCCATCGGAATCTCAAATTGTAGCAGTATCGCATCGGCAGAGTCGATAATAGATGCGGCGGCCTCGATATCAGCGATGGATACGTTGGCATTCGCGCCTTCGCTGATTGCTATCATATTGTTTGAACCTGCCACCATTATCATGGCTATGCCGGTTCGCGCCGCCTCGTCAATGATAAGCCCCGATGTGTCTACGCCAAAGCCATCCATCGAGTTTTTAAGCGACTCGCCGAACTCGTCACGCCCAACCCGGCCAATTATCGACGTGTCCGCGCCAAGCCTAGCGCAAGCGGCGGCTTGATTCGCGCCTTTGCCACCGGGCACGGTCTCAAAATCGCGCCCGACTATAGTTTCGCCCAAGACGGGAACGTAGGGCACTTTTATGACTAAGTCCATGTTTAGAGAGCCGATTATTGTTAGTTTGCTCATTGGAAATTCTCACTTTCTATGGATGGAAATTTATTATGTTACCCTGAACGCAGTGAAGGATCTTTTCTCAGGAGGATAAAGACAGAGCCCTACTCCTTAGCCTTTCCTTTCTTCAACTTCCTATAAGAAGACATACATAAGAGCACAATTGTCGCCACATAGGGCACCGTTTGCACAAGCTCCGCCGGCACCCTAAAGAGCTGCAAATTATTAGCCAGCGCGTCAAAGAATCCGAACAATAATGCCGCGAACATACCGCCAATCGGCGCTTGCCCGCCTACATTCGACGCCGCAAGTGCAATAAACCCACGCCCCGCAATCATGTCTCTCGTGAACATCGACATATAACCCATCGACATAAAAGCTCCACCAAGCCCTGCCAAAATCGCGCCAATCATAAGCGCGATAAAGCGTGTTTTCTTAACAGAGATGCCGACAGAGGCCGCCGCGTCAGGATTCTCGCCGACCGAACGGATACGAAGCCCCAAAGGCATCTTGAAAAGCAAAATATGCACCGCGATAACCATTAAAAAGCCGATATACGTGAGCGAAAAATGCCCGGATATCATCTCGCCAAGCACGGGGATATTATGTATCCCCGGAATATTCCACGTCGGCACGATTAAAGAGCTGAGCGAGGCGCTCATCAGCCTATCACCCGTTATCATGAACAAAATAAATATCGTCGCTCCCGACGCCAAAAGGTTCAGCGCGATACAAGTAAGCGTATTATCCGCATCCAACGATAGCGTGAAATACGCTAAAATGCCCGAAATTACAAGTGCTATCAAAACCGCAAACAACAAGCCTACAAGCACCGAGTTAAAAAATGCCGAACCAAGCACGCCAAATAACGCCGCGAACAGCATCGTACCTTCAATAGCTATATTCGTAACGCCAGCGCGCTGCGTAATCATCGCGGCGAGTGTCGCAAACAAAATAGGCGTTGTAACTCTGATTACGGCGTAAACAAATCCGGGATTTATGATAAGGGCGGCTAAATTCTCTAGCATGACGCTTGCCCCCCTTCGTCGCGCTCAGCAAGCTTAGCGAGCATGGTTTGTTTTTCAAGGGTTTTTTGTTTAAGATGTCTTAAAAATCCGGTTGCGGCAATCAGTATTATAACAGTGGCCTGAACCACAGAAACTATTTCAAAAGGAACATCGCCCGAACGGTTAAGCACGTCTGCGCCAACGCGAATATATGCCAAAAACAAAGCCGTTACAGGGACCATTATAGGATTAAGCTTTGCAAGAACAGCTATAATAATCGCATCGAATCCAAAGCCCGGGCTGGTGACCCATCTAAATGATGTGTTCATGCCGAGAAGCTCGACCGCGCCGCCAAAACCTGCAAGCGCACAGCCAACAATCTGCGACCAAACAACGACTTTTCTAACAGGCATCCCACTATAATGGGCAAACTCCCTATTTGACCCCGTCATCCTGAGCGCGTAGCCCCACTTTGTCCTGAACAAAAATATACTCATCGCCACAACGCTAATAAGTGCAAAAACCAACCCCAAATGTACGCGCGTCCCGTCGATAATGACAGGAAGCGTTACATAGCTTGGCAAGTTCTCCGACTGGAGTGCCATCGCCGTTGTCGAGCGAACCACGTTCGTAAGGAAAAACAACACAACAAATCCAACAACAAAGTTAAGCATTAAGCTGACTACAAGCTCGCTCGCGCCGACTTTTTCCTTTATAATTGCAGGGATCGCGCCAAGAATCGCGCCTGTTAAAGTGCCTGCCAAGAGGGCTAAGACAATAACCACAATCGGCGGCGCACTTAAATATAGCCCAACCAAAGTCGCCGCCATTGCTCCGCCGTGGAAGCCGCCATCAACTGCCAGATTAATCTGTTTCGCCCTAAATATAAGCGCGAGCCCAAGCCCTGTAAAGGTCAATGGGATTGCAAATTCGATAATATTACCTATGCGCCTCGTATTAGCGAAAGGACCTAAAAAAAGCATCTCGAGTGCCTCGAACGGTCGTCCGCTTACAAAAAATATGATAATTACAACCAAAACCATCGCGATAAACAGCGATAGCGCCGTCCGCAAAACTTCAAAGAGCATGTCTATCTTTTTCGCTTTATCATACATCTAATAGACAACTCCTTTCAGCTGCTCGTCGCTCATCTTTTTGAGCCCAAGCATGTATAGACCGAGTTCTTCTTCGCTCACCGCGCTTGAATCCTCAAAATAGCCGCTTATCTCGCCCTCATAGAACACCGCGATGCTGTCAGAGAGCTCCATAATCTCGTTTATATCCGCAGAAACCAAAAGCACCGCCTTGCCGTCGCCCCTTAGCTTAACGAGCATTTTATGCACAAATGTCGCGGCTCCTACGTCGATTCCTCTCGTCGGCTGGTCAGCTACCAAAACTTCAAGCTCACTCGTCATCTCGCGCGCCGCTACAACCTTTTGGATATTGCCGCCGGAGAGCATTCTCGCCTCAGTTTTTTCCGAGTCGGTGACTATTTGAAACTGCGCTATCATTGCTTTTGCGTTTTCTTTAATCTTCGCCACGTTTTGCAAAAAGCCTCGATTATATTGCGCTGAGTCGTACCTATCTGAAATCAGATTATCCGCGATACTCTCATCAAGAGCTGCGCCGTATTTCATGCGGTCCTCAGGGATATGCGCGAGGCCAAGCCTACGAATTTCCTTGATATTCTTGCCTTCAATCGGCACGCCGTTTATTTTAATCTCGCCCGAATAATTGTTCGACAAGCCTGTCAAGCAGTCGATAAACTCACGCTGCCCATTGCCCTCAACGCCTGCGATGCCAAGAATCTTACCGCCCTTAATGCTCATAGAGATATTCTTCACAACTTCTTTATCTTCATCATTTTTGTAAATGAGATTATTCACTTCCATAATCGACGAACCCACATTTGGCGCGGCTTTTTCTATTTTCATAACAACATCGCGCCCGACCATTGCAGTCGAAATTTGCTGCGCGCTCATATCTTTAACATATTGCACATCAACCATGCGACCAAGGCGCATGATGCTTATCCGCTCGCAGATCGACTTTATCTCGTTAATCTTATGCGAGATAAAAACAATCGAATGACCCGACTTTGCAAGGCCTTTAAGCTCTGCAAATAGCTCATCCGTTTCCTGCGGAGTTAGAACCGCCGTCGGCTCGTCCAAAATCAATATTTTCGCGCCCCGATAAAGGGCTTTCAGTATTTCAACTTTCTGCTTTTTGCCAACACTCAAATCTTTTATTTTTGCGTTCGGGTCAACCGCGAAATTATACTTCTCCATTACTTCCGTGACCTTGCGTCTGGCCTCTTTATAGTCAATCAAACCTATCGATTTAGGCTCCATTCCCAAAATAATGTTCTCCGTAACGCTGAGGCTTGGCACAAGCATAAAATGCTGGTGGACCATACCAATTCCCATGTTTATAGCCTTGATAGGGGAGGTGATTGAAACCCTCTCTCCATTCAAATAAATCTCTCCGGACGAGGCATGCTCAATGCCGAAAAGAATCTTCATCAAAGTCGTTTTTCCCGCGCCATTCTCGCCCATAAGCGCGTGAATCTCCCCTTCTTTAAGGGTGAAGTCAACTTTGGAGTTGGCTATTACGCCGTTTGGATAGATTTTGTCTATCTGGCGCATTTCTATTACGGTTTTGTTGTCTATATGTTCGCTCATGCCGAAAGCTCCCGGTATGTTTATTTTCTTGCTCTCGTCATTGCGGGCTTGACCCGCAATCTCTTATCTTGTATGAGATTGCGGGTCAAGCCCGCAATGACAAAACTCAATTAAATATGAAAAAGTGGCAAAGCCACTTTTTCAATAATCTCTACGGACTAACAGAATTTCTAAGCGCAACCGCATCAACAGCGTTAGCGCCCAAAGCCGTGCTGATTGTGATGCTGCCATCTACGATTGCTGCTTCTAAAGCTGCAATACGCTCAACAACATCAGCAGGAGTATGTGCGCGGAAAAATTCATTATCCGCAAGCCCCATGCCGCCTTCAGCGATACCTAAAAACTCAGTATCACCAAGCACAAGCGTGCCGTCCATATAATTAGAAATCGCGCGGAAAAGCGAGTAGTCAACGTTTTTGAGAACTGATGATGTGATAACTTCAGCGAAATCATAACGACCTGCTTCTCTAAACGCGACAGCCTGGTCAGAGTCAACGCCTAATACTCTTGTGCCGCGCTCAGACGCCGCCTCAATAAGCCCAATACCTGCGCCGCCGGCTACGTTAAAGATATAGTCAGCACCTTGGTTCATCATAGCGAATGCAAGCTCTTTACCTCTAGCGCTGTCAACGAAACTGTTTGAATAAGCAGTAATTACTTGCGTGTCAGGGTTTGCGTGGAGCGCGCCTTCAATGAAACCTACCAAGAAATCATTGATAACAGGCATGTCCATGCCGCCTAAGAATCCGATAACATTCGTTTCAGACAAGCTCGCAACCAAATAACCACCGAGGAAAGAACCCTCGTTTTGCTTATAAATAATACAGTTTACATTAGCAAACTCGCCCAAGCTCCAATCAACTTCCGTATCAAATAAAACAAAAACCGTGTTCGGGAAACTGTCGGCATGTCTTTCGATATAATCTTGATAATTATTCGCGCCGATGATGATGTTATGACCTTCTTCAGCCATTTCTAACAAAGTCGTTTCCCATCTTGCGGGGTCGTTATTGTCTTCTATAACTCTAATGGCTACGCCAAGTTCCGCCTCAGCCCTTAAAACGCCGCGGTGCGCGCTGTCGTTAAACGACATATCGCCCAAGTTCGCCGCGATTAGAAGTGCAACGCTGACTTGGTCATTGCCGCTTGCACCTGATGGAGCGGCAGGCGCCGGGTCATTACATCCGACAAGAGCAAACGCCATGATAATAGCTAAACATAGTGGAATGATTTTTCTCATAATAAAATATTACCCCCTTAGTAGTGTATCCATTGAAGCGACCTTTCGCGTTGAAACAAGGCCACAATTCGGCATATTAATTATAACAAATTGGGCGCAAAAATCAACTGCAAAATTCGACAATTGTATATCAAACTCTTAGTATGAAATTTTTTCAAAAAAAGGGTATAATTTTCTTTTCTTATTACAATAATATGGGTGTAGAATGAACGATTTGTTCTACGGCGTTACTTAATAGGCGAGTATCAAGACCCTTGCAGAAGGAGGTAAGCTGATGGACAAGAAGAATCATCCGAGCGGCAAACCGGCTCCGGAAATGAACGGCGACAACAACGATCACAAAGGCAAGAATAAGGATAAGTAGGTAAGTGAGTAAGTGAAGATGAACAAAGACAAAAGGGGCCGGGCGGCTCCTTTTTCTTTTGCTTGATGTGCAGCTGATTATGCTATATAATTAGAGGTATTAAAAAGCGGAGGAGCGTCATGACAAAAGCAGGCATAGACCTAGGCAGCCCAAACGTGAAAATGACATTGTTAAAGCTCGCCGTTCCTGCGGTTCTCGCACAAATCGCGAATTTACTATACAACATAGTCGGCAGGATTTTTGTCGGGCAAATGCCTGACGGAGCACTTGCCATGGCAGGGATTGGGATAACTTTTCCGATTACTATGCTGATCAGCGCGCTTACTGCGCTGATAGGTAACGGCGGCGCACCGCTTGCCGCAATAGCTTTGGGTAAAAAAGACACTGAAGAGGCGGAAAAGATACTCGGTAACAGCTTCACCATGCTCATTTTAATCGGGGCATTCATAACCGTGTTTTTTACCTTGTTTAAAACGCCGATATTAACAATGCTTGGAGCATCGGATGCTACGCTCGTGTATGCGTCTGATTTTCTGGGCATTTTTCTTTTAGGGACAATTTTTACGCAGCTAACTTTAGGGCTTAACCCGTTTATAAACACGCAGGGCTATACGAACGTCGGAATGGTTTCGATTGCGATTGGTGCGGGGATTAACTTGGTTTTAAGCCCATTGTTTATACTTCAGCTCGGCTTAGGTGTTAGAGGCGCGGCTCTTGCAGCCGTTATAGCACAATTTTTCTCCATGCTATGGATTTTGCGGTTCTTATACGGCGAGAAGACCAAGATAAAAATCAGGAAAAAGAACCTCGGGCTTGAACGGCGCATATTACTGAAAATAGTTGGACTTGGGCTTACTCCGTTTATTATAACGGCGACGGAAGGCGTTATAATTACCTCGCTCAATATCCAACTTCTAAGATTCGGCGGAGACATGGCTGTTGTGTCCATGGCGATTATGCTTAGTATTGTGCAGATTATTACGCTGCCTATCGGTGGCTTCGCGCAAGGCGTTCAGCCAATTCTTAGCTATAATTACGGCGCGAAAAACTATGATAGAGTCCGCGAAGTGATTAAGATAATGTTTATCGGGTTCATGTCGTTTAATGTCGTATCTATAACGCTCCTCATGCTCCGTCCGGAGATGTTTATACGGATTTTTAACAATGAGCCCGATGTAATCGCCGCGACTTCGCAAGCGATTAGGGTGTACTTTTTAGGATTTTTTATACTTGGAGCGCAGACTGCCTGCCAGCAAACCTTCATCGCGCTGGGGCAGGGCAAACAGTCGGCGTCTATCGCGGTACTTAGGAAAGCCTTGCTTATCACGCCGCTGATTTTTATACTGCCAATGATATTTGAGAATCAGCACCACGCCGTTCTTATGGCAGTTCCGATTTCGGACTTGATTTCTACGGTTATCGCGGTGGTTTGCTTTGTGATTTTTTATAGGAAGAAGCTTAGCCCACAGACTCATCAGGATTGAGCTACTTTTTTTACATATACAAAATACAACTAAGGAGTGATTGCAGTGGAGCAAAAGTTAAACCAGATTATCGAAAAACTTCGTAAGGATTTTAATGTGCCGTCCATTATGGTAAGCGTGTATAAGGATGGCGAGACCTTCTTCTGCGGCGGCGGACTTGCCGATGTAGAGAACAATTATGAAGCAACACCCGATACGATTTATGCCATCGCCTCGGTTTCAAAAGCCTTCATTGCGACGGCTCTTTGTATTTTGGCGGACGAAAAAAAGCTTTGTTTGGACGATAAGGTTAAAAAGCATTTATCCGATTTTGAAATGAGCACCGAATACATAACAAATAATTTGACCATCCGTGACGCGCTCGGGCATAGATCAGGCCTGCCGCGCCATGATTTGACGTGGCTGAATAACCCCGAACTTACTTTACAAGAAATTATTGACAACCTCAAGCATTTGCCGCTTGCATTTCCTCACAGGGCACGGATGCATTATCAAAACCACATGTTCGCGCTGGCATCGCTTTTGGTTGAGCGAATCACGGGCGAATCTTGGCAAAAGTTTGTTCGAGAGCGTATTTTCGAGCCGATCGGCATGGATTCTTCATATGCGAGCGCGAAAGAGTACCGCGACAAAGACCTAAAAACCATGTCGCAGCCATATAACTATACTGATGGCAAATTTGAAAAGCTCGCCTTCAACAACCTTGACAATATGGGCTGCGCGGGATCTCTAAGCTCCACAGTACGCGATTTGGACAAATGGGCAAGGCTGAATTTAGGGCGCGGCGAGTTTGAAGGCAAACGAATTTTCTCCGAAGAGATGGCGAAGAATTTGCATAACCCGCAGATGATTATTAAGGCGAAAGAAATGATGTCGTACGAGTTTGAAGAGGTTGATTTTACGAGCTACGGCCAAGGCTGGTTCATAGAAAGCTATCGCGGGCACAAGCTTGTGCATCACGGCGGAACGATTGACGGATACAAGACCTTGGTCGGCTTCTTGCCAAACGACAACGTCGCTTTTTCCGTGCTTACGAATGCGAACGGCAACCAAACGCCGGCCGCAATTGGCTATTACATCTGCGATTTGGCTCTCGGGTTGTCTGAAATTGATTGGGGCGCGCGCTTCCTTGATGTGATGGAAACAAACAAAAAAACCGCGCAAGGAATGCTTGACGGATTCAAAGCAAAGGCGAAAAACGCGCCGCCACAGGCGCATAAGCTTGAAGATTACGTGGGAACTTATCATCATGATGGCTATGGCTCGTTTGGCGTTACACTTGAAGGCGGAACTTTGAAAATAAGCATCTCCAAAAACGCGCTGGATTTAGTACCGCTTGGTTATGATAACTTCTATGTGGAGTTTCCGCGCTATTCGGTATGTGCGCCGGTGAAATTTGACTATGATTTGGAAGGGAAAATTTGCAAGATGTTCATAGTGCTTGATGCAATGTGCCCAATGATGGAGCTTAGAAAAGTGTAATGGAATAGGGTGGGGCGGCTGATGCTGCCTCGCCCTTTTTAGAAAACCAACAGAAAGGAAAATCAACCATGAAAAACGATAATTACCCAACAAAAATAAAATTCGTAGGCACAGGCGGAGTCTACGACTACGAGCTTGGCAACTCTGCCGCCATTGTTCAAACAGAGGCAGGGCAAGTCCTCATAGACTGCGGCTACACGGTTTTTCCACAACTAGCCAAGAAGAATCTGCTTGATGGAATCGACTATCTGCTGCTGACGCATCTGCACGGCGACCATGCCGGCAGTCTGCACGCCGCCATTTTGCATTGGAAGAACATTCGCGGCACAAATATTAAGCTAATTTACCCGACTGATAGATATAAGGCAGAGCTTATCAACTATCTGAAGATTTTTCTGGTTGATGTCGATAAATACATTGATCTTGTGCCGATTGACGCCGTGCCGGGCGTAGGCGCGATTGACACGCAAGGCTTTCATGTTGATGGGATACAATCTTTCGCATACCATTTTGACCTAAACGACCAACTAATCTATTATTCAGGCGACCTGGGCGATATTAACGTTACGCTTGAGTTTTTGCGCAGCGTGGAGCATGAAAACATCTTCGTTTTCCACGAAGTGGTCTTTATACAACGCAAAGAGCATGTTTATTACAAAGAGGTCGAGGCGATGGCCGAGGAGTTCAACGTTTTTGCGTATCATTGCAATAAAGCGAACGCGCCTACGGATTGCAGGCTGAGGTTTGTTGTGGATATCCCGGAGTTGGTTTATTGATGGAGAAATTTTATTTCGAGCTTGTATATTACGCTTTGCGTGATATAATTAAACTATTGGTTGGAGGCGCATTTTGGAATATATGATGACGAAAGAGGCACTGATGAATGATCATTAAGATACGCCAAGACAAAAAACGCAATTAACTTTGAACGAGGTTTTATAATATGAAGAATTTTGAAAACAATGACGCACCACGTCTAATATCCCTGTTTTCTGGTGCTGGCGGGTTAGATTTGGGATTTGTCCGTGCAGGGTTTAAGGTTGTGGCGGCGAACGAGTATGACAGCTCCATATGGGAAACTTATGAGAAAAACCATGAAGCACCACTTATCAAAGGCGATATTAGAAAGATTGCTTCTGATGAGTTCCCTGATTGTGATGGGATTATCGGGGGGCCGCCTTGTCAATCGTGGAGCGAAGCTGGTAGCCTTCGTGGCATAGATGACCCGAGGGGTCAACTTTTCTATGAATATATAAGGTTATTGAAAGATAAGAAGCCAAAGTTTTTTCTAGCCGAAAATGTATCGGGAATGCTTGCTAAACGACATAGTGATGCGGTTAAAAATATAATAGCTCTATTTGAAGAGGCAGGGTATGATGTCTATATTGAGCTTTTAAACTCTGCTGATTTTGGTGTTCCTCAAGATAGGAAGCGTGTATTTTATGTGGGTATAAGAAAAGATCTAAGTTGTAAGTTCGAATTTCCAAAGCCATTAAAAGATAAAATCCCTTTATCGAAGGCTATTGGAGACTTACAAGACACGGCACTACCTGCAAAAGCAACAAACAAAACAAATGGTGATGATTGCCATGTTAGCAACCATGAATATATGACAGGAGGTTTTTCCAGTATATTCATGTCAAGGAATAGGGTGAGGTCTTGGGACGAGCAATCTTTTACAATACAAGCTGGTGCCAGGCACGCACCAATACACCCACAAGCCCCTAAGATGGTATTCATTGAGCAAGATAAGCGCGAGTTTGTAAAAGGTAAGGAAGATCTATATAGACGCTTATCTGTCAGAGAATGTGCTAGAATACAGACGTTTCCTGATAGTTTCAAGTTTTACTATAAAGACCTGTCGGACGCTTACAAGATGATTGGTAATGCTGTTCCGGTTAGATTAGCGGAGGTAATTGCTGAGGCTATCAAGTGTTCTTTGGAAAACGCAACAGGAAACAATTTGCGAACACGAAAAAATGACGCTAAGCGCATGAGTTTAAGTAACCAAAATGGCAGGGCATTAGAAGCTGCATATTTACTGACATTTACTGCATTTGCACAACAATATAATAAAAATATTGTTGTGGATAAAAACAGTAGTTATCATGTTGTCAAAACTGCATGGGAAGCAACCACGCCTGATAAGCAAAAAAAATTTCTGACAAGTGCTACGGCTGGGCTAAACGCCATATTAGATGCTGAACCAATGATTTTTGGCGGCGGAAGCGATGACCTAGAGGTTAGAATACAACCGGACCAAGCTGGGCGAGCTGGCGATGTTAGGGATATTCTTGTTATTCGCTCAACATTGGGCTGGGAGATTGGATTAAGCGTCAAGAATAATCATTTTGCAGCCAAGCATTCCAGGCTTTCAAGAAAGCTGGATTTTGGCGCAGAGTGGTTTGGTATCCCTTGCTCACAAGAGTATTGGGATGACATAAACCCTATCTTCAAGTATCTAAGCGAAGAAAAGGAAAAAGGGACTGTATGGAGCGAAGTGCCGGCTAAAGAAGATGACATATATATGCCATTGTTAAATGCTTTTCTAGCTGAGATTAACAGGAGTTATGCTACCCATTCATCTACGTTACCGCGCAATATGGCAGAGTACCTAATTGGTAAGTTTGATTTCTACAAGGCTATTGGAGTTAATAAGAAAAGGCTAACAAAAGTACAACCTTACAACTTGCGCGGCACCTTGAACAAACCTGCTGGAGCAAAGACGCCAAAGCTGGTTATACCAATTTCGCCTCTTCCATCACGCATTATAAGCACTGGCTTTAAACCTGGTTTCAAAAATACAGTTGAGGTTTTTATGGACGAGGGTTGGCAATTTAGCTTCAGGATACATAGCGCAGAAACCAATGTTGAAGCGAGCCTTAAATTTGACGTACAGATTATCGGTATGCCTGCGAATATCATTTGCATTGATTATAAATGGGAGTAACATAATTTGATATGTAATGCGGAGTAGATTTTTATGGATTTTTTTGCCAAGCATCAGAGCATAGAAGAGGGCCCATGATGATAACGTCCTTGTCATGACCAACACAAAAAAATAGCCGCCTTTAAAGCGGCTGTGCTACTGAGGATAGGTGTTAGCGCACCTATCCTCTTTCATATTATGTCTATAGTATACTCTAATTAACCACGAATTTGTTTTTCGCCAAGCTCAAACCGATATATACATTTCTGCCTTTCGCCTCTCAAATACATATCATTGTCGCTCGGCAAATCCACAATAGCCTCAAGAATACCGCCTGCGTATTCGCATGTTTTCTTTGAAGCATAATTATCGGGGTTACAAGTAATGTAGAGATGCGCCATTTCGTGTTTTCGTGCTAAGTCGAAGAGCAATAAACATGCTTTTGCCGCATAATAATTGCCACGGTATGGTTCATGAACCGCATATCCGATGTTGCCGCCAAAATATAAGCTTTCATTATGGCCAATTCGTAAATTACAAAGACCAACCTCTGTTTCGTTAGAGGTGAGGCATATTTTAAAATGATAAACATCGACCAAATTCTTTTCGGGAACTGCTTCAACAAGTCTGTTGAGTTTCAAAACAATTTCATCGTTTAATAAAAAGCTGGTATCAAGAAACATATCATTATTCCCCTTGCCCCTTCAACCGTCCCTGAACCTCTTCCACATAATCCTTAACCTCGTCAAACGCCACATCAAGGCTATACATTGGTATTGGGTTATCCTTGCCAAAAACGGTGCTGCCGGACTTTTCCCAGCCCTCTTCGATGGAGGCGAGAACGAAAAATTCGCCTTTTGCGGTTACGATTGCGTGCTTTGTGTAGAGCGGACCCATGGTTTTTGAGTCTCTGAAGCGCAAGCCGTCATATTTTGCGAAAGTGTCGCCGTAAACTTCAGTGATGTCTTTGATGGCGAACGTTCGCTCTTTTCTGCCTAGCTTTATGATGACTTCATCGTCGGTTAAGACCACTGAGCCGTGCTTGTCGAAAAGCTTGCATGTGATCTTGAAGCCGGCATATGCACCTGCGACAGCACCTACCACAAGCCCAATCGAGCGAACTGCGACACCAAAAGTAGCGTGCCAATCAAGAGGGATGGCAAGCAAAATAACATCAATGATGGATACGATTAAAATTACAAATATCAAAATTAAAAACGAGCGCGCTAGGCTGTACCAATCGTGATTTGTATAGCGGAATTTTAGTTCTTTCATAATGTCCTCTTTTCTGTGCCGTATTAGATATAGTATAACACGAATTTCATTTGAAAAAAAGCCCATAATCTGATAAACTAAAGAAGTTGATATAAAAACTATAAATTTCAGGAGGGAAATACATATGAGCGATCCAAAAACTATGCAAGAAGCGTACAATCCGGAAGAAAGCGTGAAGGGAAAATGGACAAAGTTTGTAGAGACTACTTTGGTAGACTTTTTTAAAGAACATGAGCTTGAAAAACTGTCCGCAGAAGATGGAAACGGTAATAAAATCAAGCTTTCAAGGACTAAAGATGACGAAATAAAAGTGGAGCAATCCTCTGTTAGCATCAGATATTAAGAACTATCAAATACTTAAGGAGGTTATTATGGAAATCAAGAGAAAACTAACGAACCAAAGAATGTCGGGTATTGTCGAATACAATGGCGTGCTTAATTTTGCGGGCTTGGTTAGCCCAAAAGAGGGCTTTGAGGAGCAGTTGAAGGATATTTTGGACAATTTTACGGACAGGCTAACTCAGGCAGGTTCGGATAAGTCGCGTATTTTGACGGCGCTTATTATTTTGAAGGATATGGAGAACTTTGCCCAGCTTAACGAGATTTGGGAGGCTTGGCTGGACGGTTACGGCACGCCAACAAGGGCTACGTTTAAAGGCGAGTTGGCGAGACCGGAGATTTTGGTTGAGATTATTTTTAGCGCGGCGGTTGGTGAGTAGTTTTTGTGGTATATACTCGCATATTCTAGCGTTGGGGTTTCCCCACGATATAATAAAATTTGAATAAAGGGGTGCTTATTATGACTAACAAAATCATAGTTACTGCAATCACACACAGGAGGGTGACTATATTTTAACTCTCCTGAAAAATGGAGGAAAATATGAATCAAAACGATTTAATGCAGTATTGGTATGCGTACACTTATGACCAATCAGTTCATCAAGGTGATGTTGAGCATATCATTTCCATGGTAGGCAATTCGCCATTAAACATTTTGGAAGTTGCCTGCGGTAGTGGACGCATTTCAATCCCTTTGGCTCAAGTCGGCCATACGGTCACAGGCTTTGATGTTGATGAAGCTATGCTTGCGAGAATACCTCAAAAAGCAAAGGGTTTGTCAAACTTCAAATACTTCAAGGCTGATGCGCTAAGAGACGATTGGGGTAAGGGCTTTGATGTGGTTGTCATGTCCGGAACGGTTCTTGTAAATATCGTTACTGACGGTGATTACAAACAAGCGCAGGAATTGTTTATTAAAAAGGCTTCTGATGCGCTGAAGCAAGGTGGATATGTATATCTTGATTTTATCTGCATGCTTGGGGAATCCCCGTCAAGCAACGATGAATATACCATCTTCGAGGGTACTGATGATCGCGGCACTTTTGGGAAATTCATTATGGGGAGTGGCGGCTCATATGACAGCCAAACTCGTATGTTTTCCGGAGCTCGCCGCTATGAAATCACGCCAAAGGATGGGGAGATGTTTTCTGTAATCAAAGAAGTTGTTAAGCACTTCCCAACCTATGAACAAGTCGTATCTTGGCTTGTAAAATATGGCTTTGAAGTTGAATGGCAAAGCCCGATTGAGGATGAAACATTTCATGCAATCATTTGGGCAAAGAAAAAACATATATTATAATTAAACGGTAAAAAGCGGATTCCTTTTTGTGATATCCGCTTTTTTATTCATGATTGAATGTGTTTGTATTGATATGGTTCTTTTATATTACCTTGACAAAACAAATGCTGCATTAATTTAGGCCGCATTACCCCCCCTGTCATCCTGAGCGTAGCGAAGGATATATTACTTGCGACGACCGCAATGGGTTAAGATCCTTCGCTACGCTCAGGATGAGCAAGTGGGGGATTTTTTTGTCACATACCCCCTTGACATACCGCGAGGGGGTATGGTATAGTTGTTTTGTAAAGAAATTATACCGTGCCGCGGTATGGAATAAACAGGGAGGGGTTACATGGCATCTTCAAAGGCAACTCAAAAGGTAGATGAACACGAGCATAAGCGTTCGCAAAAGGTAAACAAAGACCTCGCAAGCCGCCTAAACCGCATCGAGGGGCAGGTTAAAGGCATAAAATCCATGATTGAGCGCGATGAGTATTGCGATGATATCCTGACGCAGATTAGCGCGGTTAAATCGGCAATGAACGCCGTGGCGAAAATTCTTGTTGAGAATCATATGCGCGTTTGTGTTATGGAAAAGCTGCAAGAAGGCGACGAGGAGATAATCGAGGAGTTTGTGAAAACAGTCGGCAGGATTATTAAATAGAGGAGGAGATTATGCAATCTATAACTTTAAGCCTTAGAGGCATGACCTGCGCTGCGTGCGCTTCGGGAATAGAGATTGCGGTTTGGAAGCTAGATGGCGTTACCTCGGCTGCGGTCAATTTTGCGACGGAAAAGCTAACTGTCGAGTATGCCGATATATCTATCGGCGAGATAATAGATACGATTGAAAGGCAAGGTTTTACTGCCACTATTGTTGAGGATGCTCCGCCGGATGTCATCCGTGACATAATCATCCCAATTGGCGGGATGACTTGCACATCATGCTCGCAGGCACTTGAGAGGGCATTCGCAAACAGTCCGGGAATATTAGAGGCATCTGTCAATATCGCGACGGAAAAAGCCGCGATAAAATACGATTCCGAAGCAATTAGGCTTTCGGGCATTCGACATATTATACAAAAAACAGGATTCACGCCGCTAAATGCCGAAAGTGCGGAAGGCGAGCGAGTTGATGAGAACCAACTTAGGAAGGAAAAAGAAGCGCGTACGCTTTGGTACAAATTTATTATCTCGGTCATTTTCTGCGTGCCACTTTTCTATATAGCAATGGCGCCGATGGTGCCTTGGTTTGACATTCCGTATCCGACAATTATCGACATGCATCATTTTCCGCTTAGGAACGCGATTTTGCAACTTGTGCTTACTATTCCCATCGTAATCGCGGGGTATAGGTTTTATACGGTGGGCTTTCGCGCGCTTGTTAATCGACGCCCGAATATGGACTCGCTTATCGCGCTTGGCACGACGGCGGCGATTATTTATAGCTTCTATTCGCTATATCTGATTTTGCAGGGCGAGCATCACGCGGTTATGTATCTGTACTTCGAGACGGCGGGCGTGATTGTTACGCTTATTTTGCTGGGCAACTTTTTGGAAGCGGTAACGAAGGGCAAGACATCAGAAGCCATCAAAGCACTCATGGGACTTGCACCTAAGACCGCGACCGTCATCCATGACAGCGAAGAGATGGAAATACCAATCGAAGAGGTCGAAATCGGCGATATAATCGTCGTGAAACCGGGCGAAAAAATACCTGTTGACGGCGTTGTAACCCTTGGACACACTGCGATTGACGAATCCATGCTGACCGGCGAGAGTATGCCGATTGACAAGAAGGTTGGCGATCAAGTTTATCGCCTCACTTAATAAAAATGGACTATTACAATTCTGGGCAGAGAAAGTTGGAGCCGATACTGCCCTTGCGCAGATTACTAAGCTGGTCGAGGATGCACAAGGCTCGAAAGCGCCTATCGCCTCGCTTGGTGACACGGTTTCGCTATATTTCGTTCCCGCGGCGTGCGCGATTGCAATTTTGGCGTTCGTTTTGTGGACAATTGCCGGGTATCCGATTACTTTTGCACTAATGACTTTCGTTGCTGTCTTGATCATCGCGTGCCCTTGCGCGCTTGGGCTCGCGACGCCTACGGCAATCATGGTCGGAACAGGTAAGGGCGCGAGTTATGGCATACTTATCAAGAGCGGTAAGGCACTTGAAATCACACATAAAGTTCAGACCGTAATTTTTGACAAAACTGGCACGATCACCGAAGGCAAGCCCGAAGTAACGAACATAATCACGGTTGAAGGTGTATCTGGAGAGGAATTTCTGCGAGTTGCAGCGTCTTGCGAGAAAGGTTCAGAGCATCCTTTGGGTGAGGCGATTGTAAAGCGTGCGGAGAAGGATGGTTTGGAGCTTCTTGAGGTGTTAAAATTCGAGGCGATACCCGGGCATGGTATCGAGGTACTACTTGCGACTGAACCGGATCCTGCGACGATACTGATAGGCAATCGTAAATTAATGGACGAGCGCGGCGTTTCGCTAAATGACTTTAGTGAGGATGCGGAGCGGCTCGCGGATGAGGGTAAAACGCCGATGTTCGTCGCGGTCAACGGACAAATTTTCGGCATAATCGCCGTGGCTGATGTTGTCAAAAAGTCAAGCGCGGACGCGATAAAAGTTCTGCAAAAAATGGGCATCGAAGTTGCCATGCTCACGGGCGATAACAAAAAGACCGCCGTAGCCATTGCGAAACAGGTCGGCATTGACAGAGTTCTAGCGGAAGTGCTGCCAGGCGACAAAGCGCAAGAGGTCAAAAACCTTCAAGCTAGCGGCAAAAAAGTCGCAATGGTGGGCGATGGGATAAATGACGCTCCTGCATTGGCTCAAGCGGATGTAGGCATAGCAATCGGCTCAGGAACGGACGTGGCGATGGAATCAGCCGACATAATCCTAATGCGCAGCGACCTAATGAGCGTGCCGACAGCGATTCAACTATCGAAAAGCACGATTAGGAATATTAAACAAAATCTGTTTTGGGCGTTTTTGTATAACACGCTGCTGATTCCAATGGCGGCCGGACTTTTCTTTGCTTTCGGCGGACCGCTTTTAAATCCGATGTTTGCGGCGGTGGCGATGAGCTTGAGTTCTATTTCGGTGTTGTCTAATGCGCTTAGGTTGAAGAGGTTTAAGCCGCGTGGGGTGTAGGGCTGTATTTTGGTCGGGCGAGGAAGCCCGACCCTACAACAGCTCAGTAGGGGACGATGGCAATCGCTTCACACGCTATAGCGCACTGAGTTAAGCGTAGACGCAGGTAATTAATATTCGAGGTCAGACAACAGTTACGGGGATACATCAGACCCAAGGGGACAAGTGCAAGCTTGGCCTTGCCTCCAAGAAACACGGGCGCGCATATAAGTACATATATAATTCCTAAAGGAACACAAGTTTTAACTGGCACAGTCGCACCTCGACCTCAATGGGGTCAACCAGGTGGAGGAGTGCAAACATATGTTCCCAATCCTTCAGTTTTGATACCTGTTCCTGCTGGCATGGAATAACATATACATTAATTTGTAATCGCAAGGAGGAGTTAAGATTGGAAGCAGGTTTTGTTAAAAAAAATGGTACCCTAATGTTTTGGGGAGAGTGGTTCGGTAGACCAATGGATAATTACCATGTGGTAACGGACTCTTACTGGGAGAAAGATAATATATTATTCATAAAACTAAGCAATGGAGAGGTCATTACAATCCACAATCCCCAAAACATTACTTCAAATGAGACTAAATTTTATATTAACGATGCTTCTTTAATAACGTTCGAGTGGTTTTATTACGGACGTGAGCATACACCCGGAAACATGCGAAGATTAAAATATTGGTATATTGGATTAGGTCGAATTATCTGTTTTGAGACGGATATTGAGACAGGAACAAAAACCAAAATCCGAGTGTTGCGTCGCAAAAAAAACACGCTTGCTGTGGAGATTGTATAATAGCAATTAGTAGAGCGTGCTTCCGCATACAAACCATAAGGAGAGAAAACCCAATGATACACCTAATCCGCCACGGGCAAACTGATTGGAACCTATTCAAACGTGCCAACGGTCAAACAGATACACTTCTAAACCAAACAGGCATAGAACAAGCAAGACTAAAAGCCAAGGAACTTAAAAACATCAAACTCGACCTATGCTTTTGCTCTTCCCAAACTCGCGCGAGGCAGTTTTGTGAGATTGTTTGTGAATGCCCAGTCGTGTTCGACGAGCGGCTTATAGAAATAAATTGTGGCGAGTTTGAAGGCATGGAAGAGACGCCGGAGATGATGAAACTGCTTTGGAATGCGGCGCAAAGAGGCGATAGAGGTGTTGAGAGATTCGATGTATTCATAAAGCGTAACATCGACTTATGCGATGAGATAATAGAAGCGCATAAAGGGAAGAACATTTTAATTGTTACCCATGCCGCAAATGCGCGAGTCATAAATTACTATCTAAGCGGAAAACCAAAAGATTACGACTTCACAAAATCGGTTGGTGGAAACTGCGAGCTGATTTCGTTTGAAAATTAACGAGAGAGGGTATGTTCAATGATAATCCTACACTGCCTTACAGAGTCAGAGTGGAATCTCCACAAAAACAAAGAATACTACGGTGAAAATTATATCGCCAAAGGTGGCTTTATCCATTGTTCGGACATTCATAATTTTCATAGGGTTGCGCCGAACTTTAGACACATTACCGAACCGATGGTTCTGCTGTGCATTGACAGCGCAAAAGCTATTCCTTCTGTTATATGGGAAGATTTATATAACGAGGGCGAGGAATATCCGCATATTTACGGCGCACTGAATTTGGACGCTGTGACAAATGTGTTGCCGTTTTTGCGAGATGAAAATGGCGATTTATTGCTAAACTTTGAACTGCAACAAATATTATATAAGTGGATAAAAAACCAAAAGGAGATGACCAAATGTACAGAATAAAAAGACAAGATGACCCCGAAAAGAACTACCAACTCATGGCCTATATGGCAAAGCGTGTACTCGAAGACGACAAAGACGAGATAGCAAGCCTCGCAAACGTGTCCGCCGTGATAAACGGCTATATGGACAAAATAAACTGGGTCGGCTTCTACATTATGCGAGACGGCGAGCTTGTGCTTGGACCGTTTCAAGGCTTGCCTGCATGTATCCGCATAGCAGTCGGCAAAGGTGTATGCGGCACGGCAGTCGCGACACGTGAAACGCAATTAGTACCTGATGTTCACAAGTTCCCTGGGCATATCGCGTGCGATTCAGCGTCGAACTCGGAGATAGTTATCCCGATTTTCAAGAATGGGGAAGTTTACGGCGTTTTGGATGTTGATAGTCCGGAGTTTGAGAGATTTGGCGAGCTGGAGTGTAAGTATTTGGCGGAGATTTGTGAGGCACTTGGTAGGCAGTTGGAGGGGTAGGGGAAGGTGGTTGGGTGAGCCTCCACCGAAAATATACTTATGAGAAAAGGTGATTGTAATGGAACCAGAGCTGATAGCGTTGCTAACGGTAATCTCTAGCGTAATAGTCGCGATAGTTGGCATTGTTTCGATACTGTTTACATTTTTTTCGATTAGGCAACAGCAAGAACATAATAGGAAAAGTGTGCAGCCACTTTGCAATGTTGGAAGTTCAATGATAAAAAGCAAAGTATCCTTGACGCTAAAAAATGTTGGAAATGGCCCTATGATAATAAAGGGGTTCAAGTATTTAGACGAAAGTGAAAAGTCATCAA
>Ga0123355_10003905_pt1 | contig 21561 bp, 14 predicted proteins | sample TergutEmb28metaG_3_FD_89872 | JGI IMG/M metagenome (GOLD analysis project Ga0123355, IMG submission 89872) | Embiratermes neotenicus P1 segment gut microbial communities from Petit-Saut dam, French Guiana - Emb289 P1 | ecosystem: Host-associated > Arthropoda: Insects > Digestive system > Gut ...
CAAACTCAGAAATTATGGCGAGACCTTTTGGTTTCCTCGCTTCAAAGAGTTCCTCAACGCGTGGAAGACCTTGTGTAATATCCGCGCTGCTCGCAACACCGCCACCATGGAAGTTACGCATCGTAAGCTGCGTACCCGGCTCACCGATAGATTGCGCGGCAATGATGCCAACGCTTTCACCAATACGGACGATACGCCCGCTGGCCATGTTTGCGCCGTAACACTTAGAGCAAAGCCCAATCTTAGAGCGGCACGAAAGAATCGTGCGGATGTGGACAGACGTGATGCCTGCTTTTTCAATCGCGTCACCCTGGTCTGGCGATACCATAGTGTCTGCTGGTACTATTAGCTCGCCTGTTTCCGGGTTGTATACGTCATCTATACTCCAACGTCCAACTACGCGCTCACGTAATGATTCGATAATCTCAACGTCGTCCTCATCATCCATGGCGGAGCTTTTCTCGACAAACGCCTCAACATACATGCCGGGTTTATTCAAATCATCGCCAACGCAGTCCCATTCACGTATGATGATGTCCTGCGAAACGTCAACCAGACGGCGGGTAAGATAGCCAGAGTCTGCCGTACGTAGAGCTGTGTCTGACAAAACCTTACGAGTACCATGGGAGGAGATAAAATACTCCAAAACAGAAAGTCCTTCGCTGTAGTTGGATTTGACCGGCACTTCCAAAGTGCCGCCCGATGGGCTTGCAAGCAATCCGCGCATACCGGCTAACTGGGCGATCTGCCCTTTAGAACCGCGCGCCCCGGAATCAAACATCATATACAAGTTGTTATATTTATCTAACCCGTCTATCAGTGCGTTCGTAATCTTTTCCGTAGTACCGTACCAAGTTTCGATAACTTTGGCTTTCCGCTCTTCATCCGTCATTAAACCACGACGGTACATGCGCGTAACGTTTTCAACGACTTTTTCCGCCTCTTCCATCAACTGGCTCTTGGTTTCGGGGATAACCACGTCATCCATACTGAATGTTATAGCCGAACGGGTGGAAAACTCAAACCCAAGCTCCTTGATTTTGTCAAGCACGATCGCCGTTTCTGTGGGGCCACGGCGGTTGATGCAGGCAGTTATTACTTTTGCGAGCATCTTGTTGTTTATAAGCATATCTATTTCATATAAGAACTTATTTTCGAAGACTGAACGATCCACCAGCCCAATGTCTTGTGGTATAGCTTCGTTTATGATAACGCGACCTGCCGTTGTCTCCACTAAGCGAGAATGTATTGCACCATCAATCTCAATGGTTTTGCGAACCCTTATTTTTGAATGAAGGTCTATTTCGCCTTCGTAATATGCTTTTAACACTTCATTGTCGTTACGGAAAGAGCGACCAGTATCAATATCCTTCTTAATCGTAAGGTAATAGATGCCTAGTACCATATCCCTTGTTGGTACGGTAACGGGCGCACCGTCCGACGGTTTAAGCAGGTTATTTGGAGCGAGGAGTAAGAAACGGCATTCGGACTGCGCCTCAACGGAAAGCGGCACGTGTACGGCCATTTGATCCCCGTCAAAGTCGGCGTTGTATGCCGTACATACGAGTGGGTGCAGCTTAAGTGCTCTCCCCTCAACCAAAACAGGCTCAAATGCCTGTATACCAAGCCTATGAAGCGTTGGAGCGCGGTTAAGCATAACCGGATGTTCTTTTATAACCTCTTCAAGCACATCCCAAACACGCGCGTCTTGCCGCTCTACCATACGTTTTGCTTTTTTGATATTGATATCTTTATCAATGCTTACTAACCGCTTCATAACAAATGGCTTAAACAGCTCAATAGCCATTTCTTTCGGCAGGCCGCATTGGTACATTTTAAGGGTAGGACCGACGACTATAACAGAACGTCCGCTATAGTCCACGCGCTTTCCAAGCAGGTTTTGGCGGAAACGGCCTTGCTTACCCGTCAAGAGGTCAGATAAAGACTTTAGCGCTCGGTTGCCTGGACCCGTAACGGGGCGGCCTCTTCGGCCGTTGTTTATTAAGGCATCCACCGCTTCCTGAAGCATACGCTTTTCGTTGCGTACAATAATATCTGGTGCGCCGAGGTCAAGTAGGCGAGCCAATCTGTTGTTTCTATTGATAACTCTTCTATACAAATCATTAAGGTCACTGGTTGCGAAACGGCCGCCATCCAGCTGCACCATTGGGCGCAGATCCGGCGGGATGACTGGCACCACATCCAGTATCATCCATTCAGGGCGGTTACCGCTGGCGCGAAACGACTCAACAACCTCAAGTTTTTTTATTACACGAACCTTTTTCTGCCCTGTAGCGATTTTAAGGCGCGCACGCAACTCAATAGATTCCCTATCGAGGTCAATGGCAGACAAAAGCTCTTTTATAGCCTCCGCTCCCATGCCAACGCGGAACGGGATAGCGATTTTACCGTTATGGTCGGTAAATTGAAGACGTTCGTATGCCTCACGATATTCGCGCTCCGTTAAAAGTTGCTTAACCGTAAGTCCCGTACCTTCTTCTGCTTCCAAAACGATATGGTTCGCAAAGTAAAGAACCTTTTCGAGCGAACGCGGAGACATATCCAAAATAAGCCCCATACGGCTTGGTATGCCGCGGAAATACCAAATATGCGAAACAGGTGCTGCCAGCTTTACATGACCCATACGTTCACGGCGAACCTTTTTCTTCGTAACCTCAACGCCGCAACGGTCGCACACTACGCCTTTGTAACGTATGCGCTTATACTTACCGCAGTGGCACTCCCAGTCCTTATCCGGGCCGAAGATACGCTCGCAGAAAAGGCCATGTTGCTCGGGTTTTAATGTTCTATAGTTAATGGTTTCAGGCTTTTTCACTTCGCCGCGAGACCATTCCAATATCTTTTCCGGTGATGCAAGACCAATTTTTATGGAATCGAATACAATTCCGCTTTGTTCGGTTGTTTTATCGCTCATAATCGTCCTCCAATCCAGTCTTAATTAGTCTATATCCATATCTACATCTTCGCCGGCAGCAAGTTCCTCCGCCGCAAGAACGGCATCAAGGGATTCAAAATCCTCCGGTTCTTCGTCCATTCCATTTATGATGCGGGTTGGTTTGACGGAAGGCGTTTCGTCTATATCATCATCTTCGTCTTCATCGGTGTCTTCATATTCAAAATCGTCATCGTCGTCATCGTCCGCATCAAAGTCTATCGGACGCGGTTGAGGTTTTGGGCTTCCGTAGCGATCGTCCTCGTCAAAATCATTTTCATAGCCCGTGAGGTTAAGTTTGAGGTCATCTCCGTCGTCGATGCGCTCACGTATGATGACTTCGTTGTCCTCATCCAATACGCGCACGTCAAGCGCAAGGGCTTGTAACTCTTTTAAGAGTACGTTAAACGACTCCGGCACGCCTGGGGCGGGCACGTTTTCACCTTTCACGATGGCTTCATACGTCTTCACGCGGCCGACGATGTCATCGGACTTAACGGTAAGGATCTCTTGTAATGTATAAGACGCGCCGTACGCTTCAAGCGCCCAAACCTCCATCTCACCAAAACGCTGACCACCAAACTGCGCCTTACCGCCAAGCGGCTGCTGTGTAACAAGGCTGTACGGCCCTGTAGAGCGCGCGTGTATCTTATCGTCAACGAGGTGGTGTAACTTTAGGTAATGCATAAAGCCGACGGTTGCTGGCTGATCAAAAAACTCGCCGCTTCTGCCGTCTCTAAGGTGAATCTTGCCATCCCGCGGGATGTTCATGCCCTTCCATTCCGATTTCGCGTCAAAATCGGTAATCAGTGTGTCAAGAATGTCCGGTTCAAGTATATCCTTCCAACGTGATTCGAACTCGTCTTTACTCATGTTCGCATAATCATTAGCCAGATTAAGCGTGTCCATAATGTCAAACTCGTTCGCGCCGTCAAACACGGGTGTAGCTATCTTCCAGTTAAGCACCTTGGCAGCAAGCCCCATGTGCACTTCCATAACCTGCCCAATGTTCATCCTCGATGGAACGCCAAGCGGGTTAAGCACGATATCAACCGGGCGGCCATTAGGAAGGAACGGCATGTCCTCCGCCGGAATAATCCGCGAAATAACGCCCTTGTTACCGTGGCGACCAGCCATCTTATCCCCCACGGAGATTTTGCGTTTCTGTGCTATATAAACGCGCACAGCCATGTTTACTCCGGGCGGCAACTCATCTCCCGCTTCACGAGTAAAGAGGCGTACGTCAACGATCGTCCCGGATTCACCGTGCGGTACTTTAAGGGACGTATCACGCACCTCACGCGCCTTTTCGCCGAAAATAGCACGGAGGAGGCGTTCCTCGCTTGTAAGCTCCGTCTCGCCTTTTGGCGTAACCTTGCCGACTAAAATATCGTTAGGGCGTACTTCCGCGCCGATACGGATAATACCGCGCTCGTCTAAATCCTTAAGCGATTCCGGCGATACGTTTGGTATGTCACGCGTAATCTCTTCCGGCCCAAGCTTCGTCTCTCGTGATTCAGCCTCGTACTCTTCTATATGGACGGATGTGTATGCGTCCTCGATAACGAGGTTTTCGCTGATTAAGATGGCATCTTCGTAGTTGTACCCTTCCCATGACATAAAGGCTATAAGCGGGTTTTTACCAAGTGCAAGCTCACCCATCTGCGTTGAGGGCCCATCGGCTAAAACCTGGCCTTTAACGATCCTCTCACCTTCATTAACGACAGGACGCTGGTTGATGCAGGTGCCTTGGTTGGAGCGCTTGAACTTGGTGAGCTTATAGTGGTCACGCTCATTTTTGTCGTTCTTAACAACGATGCGATCGGCAGAAACGCGCTCTACGATGCCGCCTTCACCAGCAAGAATGATAACGCCGCTATCGCTGCCCGCTTTAAACTCCGTACCCGTGCCAACTACTGGCGCGGTAGGTATGAGGAGTGGAACGGCCTGGCGTTGCATGTTGGAGCCCATAAGCGCACGGGAAACGTCATCGTTCTCAAGGAACGGTATAAGTGATGTTGCCACGGAAACAATCTGCTTTGGCGAAACGTCCATCAAGTCTAGTTTTTCGCGTTCTATCTCAACGAAATCTTCACGGCTTCTGCCGATGATCTTTTCATCCAAAAGCTCGTTGTTCACGCCAAGGCGCGCGTTGGCCTGCGCTACCAAATGCGTTTCTTCTTCATCCGCCGTAAGGTAGATTATCTCGTCAGTCACGCGGCTCACGCCGCCATCATGCACGACTCGGCGGTATGGTGATTCTATAAAACCATACTCGTTAATCCTCGCAAATGTAGCGAGGCTATTAATTAGACCAATGTTCGGCCCCTCTGGCGTCTCAATTGGACACATTCGTCCGTAGTGGGACGAGTGAACGTCACGTACTTCCATACTCGCGCGGTCACGCGATAAGCCTCCAGGCCCAAGCGCGGAAAGGCGGCGTTTATGGGTAAGCTCTTCCAATGGGTTCGTCTGCTGCATGAACTGCGAAAGCTGTGATGAACCGAAGAACTCTTTTATAGCAGCCGTTACGGGGCGGATATTTACAAGCATTTGGGGCGTTGCCGCCTCCATGTCCTGTATTGTCATGCGCTCACGGATAACGCGTTCCATTCTCGTCATGCCTATCCTAAACTGGGTTTGCAAAAGCTCACCAACGGCGCGGATGCGGCGGTTTCCAAGATGGTCGATATCGTCCGTATGGCCGATACCGTAATCCAAACCTATAATATAGGACATAGACGCGACGATATCCTCAAGCGTCACGTTTTTTGGCACCAGTTTTGGTATATGGTCGCTTATCGCCTCAATTAGGTCATCTTTATTGGAAAACGCGTCATTATCCAATAGAATTCGCAATGTTGGATAATGGACAAGCTCCTTAACAAGCGGCGTTCCCTCAAATGCCTTGTCTGCGTCGATGCCTCTGGAAGCAACGAAAGAACGTATATTTACGAACTGGTTGGTTAAGACGCGGTGTACCTGGTCTCCTTCGGCGTATACGGCGGCGTACTTTGTGCCGGTGTTCTGTATCGCGTCCGCAATCTCACGGGTGATGGTGCAACCAGCCTCGGCGATAATCTCGCCGTCAGCGTCAGCAACGCTTTCCGCAAGCACCAAGCCAACGATGCGGCCACGAAGTGCCAATTTTTTGTTATATTTGTACCTGCCAACCTTTGCCAAATCGTATCTGCGCGGGTCAAAGAACATGTTGCGGAGAAGGGACTCCGATGACTCCACCGTAGGCGGCTCACCCGGGCGGATCTTTTTATAAATCTCGATAAGGCCTTCTTCTTTGCTCTTACTTACGTCTTTTTCTATGGTCGCCAAAATCTTCGGTTCTTCACCGAAGAGGTTAATAATCTCGTTATCCGTACCGATGCCGAAGGAACGGAGGAGGATCGTCGCCGGTATCTTACGCGTACGTGCAACACGGACGTAAAACACGTCGTTGGAGTCCGTTTCGTATTCTATCCATTCGCCGCGGTTAGGGATCAACGTAGCGGTGTGAAGTTGCTTACCGACCTTATCGTAAGCCGTTTCATAGTAAATACCGGGCGAGCGGATAAGCTGGCTAACGATAACGCGTTCCGCGCCGTTTATGATAAACGTACCCGTATCCGTCATAAGCGGGAACTCGCCCATGTAGATGTCCTGCTCTTTGATCTCGTCCGCATCCTTGTTGCGCAGGCGTGCTTTAACGCGCAAGGGAGCAGAGTATGTGGCATCACGTTCCTTGCACTCGGATACGGAGTATTTAACGGCGGTTTCATCTAAGCTGTAGTCCGTAAAGCTAAGCTCTAAACTGCCGCTGTAGTTAGTTATGGAGGCCGTGTCCGTCAAAACTTCACGCAGGCCTTCGTTCAAAAACCATTTGTAGCTGTTTTTTTGAACCTCAATTAAGCTGGGCATGTCAAGAACTTCGGGGATGGCTGAGAAGCTAACGCGTTCACACGCACCCGATTTCGTCTTTCTGATTCTGCCTTTTACCATGCATTCACTCCCAAATCAGAACATTTTTGAAATAATTTGAATAAATATGTCGAAAATTATTGTTGATATTTTTATAAGATCGTGTTATACTAAATTATGTTGGAAAGATTACCGGAATTTACATATTTCTAAACATACAGATAGATAGTATAACATAGCCCGTCCATGTTGTCAACAGTTTTTTTGTTTTATTTTTAATGTCAAATCAGAGGGTTTCAAGTTTATATGACGCCAATGATGCAGCAATTTATGAAAATAAAAGACGAAAACCCCTATTGCCTTATATTTTTTAGGCTGGGGGATTTTTACGAGCTTTTTTTCGATGACGCGATAATCGCATCTAGGGAGCTGGACATCGTGCTTACTGGCCGCGACTGCGGAATGGAGGAACGTGCCCCCATGTGCGGCGTACCCCATCACGCCGCGGACGGCTACATAGCCCGTCTTATAGAAAAAGGGCATAGGGTAGCTGTTGTAGAACAGACGGAGGAAGCCATAAAAGGCGCAAAAACCCCGGTGAAACGCGATGTGGTGCGCATCGTTACGCCCGGCACCGTACAGGACACCAATATATTGGACGGTGGCAAGAATAATTTTTTAATGGCAGTTTATAAGGATACACGTGCAAACCGATTTGGCCTAGCGGCGGCTGACGTCACTACGGGCGAATTTTTCGCATATTCCATTGCATCCGACAATAACTTACTAAAAGATGAAATTACGCGCATATCACCAGCCGAAATCCTTGCACAGGATGCACTTTACGGTAAAATAAAAAAAATCACGGCCTCACCGGTATCTTTACGAGGCGATAAGACATTTGACTACATATCCTCTCATGAGGTGTTATGCAGCCACCTTAACTTGACGAGCTTAGACGGCCTTGGTTTTGCGAATGATCAAGCCGCCGTGTCCGCCGCAGGTTGCATATTTTACTATTTAAAGGAAACGCAGAGGACGGCACTTCTCCATATTGTATCCTTAAAAAAATATATTAATAGCGAGTTTTGTGAAATAGACGCGGCATCACGCCGTAATTTAGAACTTACAGAAAACATACGGGAACGCAAGAAATCAGGCTCACTCCTTTGGGTTTTGGATAAAACTAAAACAGCTATGGGCGCACGTACATTACGCCGTTGGATTACGGAGCCGCTTACCTCCACCGCAAAAATTGACGCACGCTTAAACGCGGTGGACGAACTTTTTTCAAACAACTTAATCCGAACGGAGATACGAGAAAATTTAAGTAAAATCGCCGATACAGAACGCATTGTAGGCCGCATTAACTTTAACACGGCCACCCCGAGGGAACTTTTGGCTCTTAAGCAGAGCTTGGATGTTCTGCCGCAAATCCTTAAATCACTCCATAATTTTCAATCGACATTTTTAAGTCATTTCAGGGATGAATCTGACCATTGCGCCGATGTAGCCGCATTTATAGGTAACGCCATCTCGCCGGACGCACCCACCTTAATTTCCGCTGGCGGCTATATCCTCACCGGATATAATGCGGAGCTCGACGCCCTTCGCAGTGACAAAGACAACGGTGCAGGCCTCATCCTGTCCATGGAAGCAGATGAACGCGAAAAAACAGGAATCAGAAACCTCAAAATTAGGTACAACAAAGTTTTCGGATATAATATCGAAATTACGAATTCATACAAAAACGACGTACCGGAGCGATATAGAAGGCTACAGACCTTAGCCAATTGCGAAAGGTACTCAACTGTTGAGTTAAAGGAATTGGAAGAGCGCGTATTGTCCGCCGAAGATAAAGTCAATGCGCTTGAATCCAAACTTTGGATCGAACTGAATGATGCGCTAAAATCCAATATCCGCCGTATTTTAAACGCAGGACATACGATTGCGGTTATAGACTGTCTTCAAAGCCTTGCCGAGGTAGCGGAGCAAAACCGTTACGTGCGCCCGCGCATAAATACGACCGGTGAAATCGCAATACAAAACGGACGCCATCCTGTTGTGGAGCGGCTTGTAGATAATTTTATACCAAACAATGTAGTTTTAAACACCGTCAACGAACGGCTTGTAACCCTTACCGGCCCTAACATGGCCGGCAAATCCACTTATATGCGGATGGCGGCGCAAATAATTATTATGGCGCAGATGGGTTGCTTTGTGCCGGCAGATTACGCGGACATCGGTATTGTGGACAAACTCTTCACTCGCGTCGGCGCGGCGGATGATTTGGCGTCAGGCCAATCGACATTTATGGTTGAGATGAACGAAGTCGCCAATATCCTAAACAATGCCACGGCAAACAGCTTTATTATTTTAGACGAAATAGGGCGCGGCACATCCACATACGATGGGATGAGTATTGCTTGGGCAACACTTGAATACCTTGCCGTTGTATACAAGGCACGCACAATTTTTGCCACACACTACCACGAGTTGACAGAGCTGGAAGGCAAAGTATCCGGCGTAGTAAACTATAACGTTGCCGTAAAGGAGCAGGACGACGGCATTATCTTCTTGCATAAGATAATGCGCGGCGGCGCAGACAGGAGCTACGGCATACACGTCGCCCGCCTTGCAGGCCTACCCGATTCAGTTGTAAGCAGGGCAGCGGACATTATGGAAAAACTGGCTGCTAAAGACGAAGAATCAATTGGTTTAGAAGAAGAAAGCCCCAAAGTTATCTACCCCAAAAACCGGCGGAAAGGCCACGCTGGCAACCGCTTAATTTTGGAGGAGGATATCGAGGGGGCAATACAATTATCTATTCGCGATGTCTTTAAGAATTTGGAATGATTTTATTAAATCTGCTCTAATAAAAGCCTATTAATAATAACTGGGTTCGCCTTGCCTTTCGAAGCCTTCATGCACTGCCCCACAAGGTATGCAAGCGCATTGGATTTACCATTTTTATAATCCGCCACAGACTTATCGTTAGCGGCTAGCACGGAAGCAACAATTTCCTTCAATTCGCCTTCATCATTAACTTGCACAAGGCCTAAGCGCTTTACGATTTCGTCAGGCGTACCGCCGTTTGCAAACATTTCGTCAAGCACCTCACGCGCAGCGTTTATACTTATTTCGCCACTTTCAAACATGCCTAAAATACGGCACAGATCAACTGGGCGCACTGGACTGTCATTGATAGACATACCCAATTTATTTATCCGCGCCTGTATATCGCCAAAAACCCATGTGGCCAAAGATTTTGCCGATACCGTTGCGCCGCCGACACTTACGCATTCCTCAAAATACGCGGCTTTATCCGCATTTTCAACCAGTAGTCGGCTTTCCTGTTCCGGTATGCCCATACCCCTGTAACGCAAAAACTTCGGTATAGGCAATTCAGGCATTCCATCTGTTATTTGGGCAAGCCACTCGTCATCAACCACAATAGACGCAAGGTCCATATCCGTAAAGTAACGGTAATCGGCGACACTGTCCTTTGCCCGCATTGGTATGCTAATGTTTTTCCCTTCATCCCAGCGGCGGGTTTCTTGCAATACTGCGCTTCCGTTACCGTTTTCAAGTATCTCAATCTGGCGTGCTGACTCGTACTCAATAGCCAAAACCGCACCAGAGAAGGAATTTATATTTTTCATCTCCACTCTCGTGCCAAATTCGGCTTGCCCGGCAGGGCGGACAGACACATTCACGTCGGCACGCAAAACACCCTCCTGCATACGGCCGTTACATATGTTAAGCACGCCAAGCAGCGTACGCACGGCCTCAAAAAAATCCTTCACTTCGCCTGAAGAACGGAAATCCGGCTCGGTAACGATCTCAATCAACGGTACGCCGCATCTATTAAAATCCAATAAAGTGCCGTTAAAAGAATCATCGTGGATAAGCTTAGCCGTATCTTCCTCAATATGGATGCGTGTAAGGCGCGCGGCTTTTCTTTCCCCTTTGTGGAAATACTCTATGCTTCCGCCTACGCAAATAGGTATATCGGATTGAGTAACCTGATATCCTTTCGGCAGATCCGGATAGAAATAGTTCTTACGCGCATGTGATGATCTGCGCTGCACTTCTCCACCGGCGGCAATAGCTAGGCGCACAGCGTACTCTGGCACCATTTTATTTAACACAGGCAACGCCCCTGGCAATGACAAGCACACCGGGCAGCACTGGCTGTTAACCTCACCGCCAAAACGGTAGCTACAGCCGCAAAAAGCTTTCGTTTTTGTAGAAAGTTCCGCATGTATTTCAAGCCCAATAACGGTTTCGTAAGTTTTCATTGTTCCAGCACCCCCGCATAGTTTTCAAATGCCTTTGCAAGCGATAAAAGCTTCGCATCCTCAAAGCGTCCGGCAATGAGTTGAAATCCCGCTGGCAAGCCGTTCTCAACAACTGCTGGCATGGATATCGCAGGCAAGCCGGCAAGGTTTACCGGTACGGTGCATTTATCTATTAGGCTGTTTTCATAATCACTCAATTTCTCATCATGTTTCAAAGCCTGCGAAACGGAAACAGGCGTAAGCAAAGCATCATACACCTTAAACACTTCCTGGAATTGAGCAAAAATAGCGGCGCGTGCCGTGATTGCGCGTTGATAATATTCCTCGTTCCGCTCCGCGCCAAGTACATAAGTTCCAAGCCAGATGCGGCGTTTTACAACGTCACCGAACCCCAAAGTCCGCGTGGCTGTGTATAAATCGTCCGCCGCAACGTTTTGCGAACGGAAACCGTACCTGATGCCGTCCAATCTAGCCAAGTTAGAGGACGCCTCCGCCAACGCCAAAATATAATAAACCGGCAACGCGTCGTTTATACGTGGAAGGCTGATAAATTCTACCTCCGCACCCATATCCGCATACGCCTTTGCGGCGTATTCTACGGCTCTAATAACAGGCGGAGCCATCTTGTCCTTTTCAAAACATTCCCTTATGATACCAATTTTCTTACCTTTTACGGAAAAATTATTGTTATTTGAAAAATCCATGGGTTGCGGGTTTGACGTGGAATCTTTTTTATCCCGCCCGGAAATTATACTTGTTATTTTGACAACATCACAAACCGTACGTGCAAGCGGGCCGATACAATCAAACGACGAGCCGTAACCGATAAGGCCATAACGCGAAACCGCGCCGTAGGAAGGCTTATAGCCGACAACGCCGCAATAATGCGCGGGCAACCGGATAGATCCGCCAGTATCTGACCCAAGCGAGACAGGTGCCATAAAAGCCGCCACCGCAGCCGCCGAACCGCCGGACGAACCGCCCGGGACGCGGCTGTAACTGCTGTCTTCATCATGTTTATTCGGATTTTTTACCGCACCTTTAGCTCCGCTACGAGCAAAATATGACGAAGCCGTTGTAGAACCCATCGCACACTCATCCATATCCGTTTTGCCAAATATTATTGCGCCCGCACCACGCAGCCGCTCCACCACCGTCGCGTCGTATGGAGGTATAAAGTTTTCAAGCATTTTTGTCGCCGCTGTCGTACGCAAACCCTTTGTGCAAATATTATCTTTTACGGCAACAGGAATACCGAAAAGCGGCGGCGTGTCGGCATTTATCGGCAAATTGTCCATTCCATGCGCGGTTTGGGCTATCTCATCTTTGTTCATCGTTATAAATGCGTTTATATCCACTTCGGCTTTATCATATTGAGATAAAAACGCCGAACAAACCTCTGACGGCTTTATTGATTTATTATGAATCAACTCCGAAAGTTCTGTTATGGACTTTTTTATCAATTCGCTCATTATTTTTCATCCTTCATCATCTTTGGTACGCTAACGCAACCCGCCTCCACCGACGGCGAGTTCTCTAGCACCTGCAGGCGCGGCATAGACAAACCAGGCTCATCCTCACGCAAGACATTAAACAGGCCAAATGCCGGTTCAACCTGCATTTCTCCGCCATCTTCCTCAAAACCCTTGATCCCTTCTATAATTTTGAGGAAATTGTTGATCGCGTCTACATCCTCATCGCTACCCATGCTAAGCCCGGCTATGATTGCGTATTTTTTGACCGTCGTTTTATCTATCATTTTTCCAATGCCTTTCCAATTCTCTTGATAGATTCATCCTTACCCAAAATTACGGCAATTTCTATGCCGCCGCCCGGCGTTTGCGCCTTGCCGGATAAAGCTACACGAAGAGGCCACAAAACCCGACCGTTTTTAACGTCTAAACGCTCCACCAACTCCATGAGTGCGGTGTGTATCGTTTCCTTATCCCATATGCTTACCATTTGCAAGGTTACAAGTATCTCATTTAAAACTTCCTTAGAATTTTCCGCATCCGTCTTCATTTTTTTATTTATAAAGAGTTCATTGGAATACTCAGGCAATTTGTCGATAAAACCAACCTGTTCGGGGATGTCGGTCAGCAGCTCGCACCGTTCTTTTAACACTTTTGCGATAAACATCGTGTCAAAATCACCCTTCACAGTTTGGCGGATGTAAGGCAATGCGGCGGCGTGAAACTCACCGTCCGTCATATCCCTTAAATAAACGCCATTCAGCCAATTCAGCTTTTGATAGTCAAAAATAGCCGGTGACTTGGAAATGCCCTCCACACCAAAAACATCAGCCAGCTCCGCAAGTGAAAATTTTTCGTTTTCACCCCCCGGATTCCAACCAAGTAAAACAATATAATTAAGGAGAGCCTCTTTTAAATAACCTTTGGCGATAAAGTCACCGTAGTATGCATCACCGTCGCGCTTAGACAGCTTCGTCGTCGAGTTCCTCATAATTTGCGGCACATGGATATATTTCGGCGTATCCCAACCAAAACCTTGATAAAGCAAAACATGTTTCGGCGTGGAGGATAAAAATTCATTCCCCCTCACAACATGCGTAATACCCATCAACTTATCATCCACAACATTTGCGAAATTGTATGTCGGCAGACCGTCGCTTTTAAGTATAACCTGATCTTCTAACGTCGAAACTTCAACCTCTATCCGCTCGTATACGGCATCATCAAAATGTACTTTACCCTCGTTAGGCACATTTTGGCGTATAACATAGGAAATGTTTTCAGATAATTTATTCGCGACTTCATCCTTCGAAAGAGAAAGGCAGCGCTTATCGTATTTATGCGGTGTATTGCTGGCTTGATGTATCGCACGCTGTTCGTCCAACGTTTTTTTGTCGCAAAAACAATAGTACGCATGGCCGCGACTTACAAGAAGCTCCGCATAGGCTTGATATATCTCCCTACGCTCACTTTGAACATACGGCGCAACAGGGCCGCCAACATCAGGCCCTTCGTCATATATAATACCAACATCTTTAAGCGTATCATAAATAACTTCAGTTGCACCTTCAACAAAACGCTCTTGATCCGTATCTTCAATACGTAAAACCAAAACGCCTTCATGCTTTTTAGCGAGTAGATAGGCATATAAAGCTGTTCTTATCCCTCCTAGATGCATAAATCCAGTAGGGCTTGGCGCAAAACGCGTACGAAACTGCCCCGTCGGTATCCCAGCTTCTATATCTGTATAATATTTTTCGTCTCTCATTAGTATCTCCTGTCTAATCCCTATTATCTAGTACCAAATATAACATCGTTACGCCGCACCAACCCCAACCGCCGCCGCGCGACCTGCTCGTACCACTCAGCCGTGCCGAAAAGCGACTGTTCATACCTAAGCTGCTGCGTTATCAGGTTCTGTTCGTCTATCTGCTCCCGCACTTCGGCAATCTGTCGCTCAACGATAATAAATGAATCATATTGCCGCCTAATGATAATCGCAAAGGCAACTATAATCGTGATAAACGCCAAAAAAAGGAGGAAATTCTTTATCCTCCAAAGAAGTGAACGGCTAGTTCGTCGCAAGCAGGGTTTTGCGCGTTCATTCATATTCTTCACTTCCCTTTATATCTTCTTTAGAATTATTTTTAAGTCATGGCAAAAGCCGACCACTTTAATTTTCGCATATTTTACCGTATTTTGCAAGTGTTTTTTTGTAAGTTTTAAAATTTTTCTAAACGGCTTTGAGATAAATTTATATATACCGGCAATAGGCGCAAAAATAACACGGAAAATAGCACGAAGTTTTATTAATACAAAATCAACTACAGTAACGGTGACTCGTCGCACAGCGCGGCTTACGGACACAAAATATATTACCATACCAAGACCTGTACCTAGAAAATAAAAGGAACGGAATTGCCCGTCATGGTAATTTAAAATAAAGTAAAACCCTGCTATCGAGGCAAACAACCAAAAAAGCACATCCTGCGCGTGTACGATGAACGGCGTATGTTTTATGTATGAACGCAGAATCCTTAGGATATCATAGGCAAACCCAGCGGCAAAACCAAATATAACTGTACCTAAGAAAACATATGTCTGCTCCGACATAGAAAGAATTGCGGATAAATATATCATTTAAATATTTTGCCAAAAACGCCTTGCTTACCTTTGGCTGCGAATGAATTGTCATACGTAAACGAATCCAAGCTACCTGCAATATCCAGTGCGCCGGTTTCCGTATTGAGGTTTAATACGCGCATCCCCGCCCCCTTAATTTTAAGTACGCCAAGATCCGTACGGCAAACGATGCCGCCGTCGTCAAAAGTTAAAACTTCAGAAACGCCAGTAATTTGCGCATTTTCACGCCCTGTCGCTGTGAGCTTGTGCGGTTTTTCAATATTAGATTCAAACATAGTTACACCTCCACATTAATGGTATGCGGAGCTTGTGTTTATTATTCTAACCGCATATTTAGTGTTTTTTACAATTAGTAAATCAAACGTGCGATAAGGCTATCCTCTAAAAGTTCCGCAACAGGGAATGTTGGATTGGCGGAAAAAAGCCCATTAAGGACAAAAAGTACCAGCCACGATAAAATCCCACCCATAACAAGGCCGAGGATTGCGCCGCCTAATCGGTTAAACGTACGAAGCACAGGCATTTTAGACACAATACGAAGGACGATGGCGATTAACCTCATTAAAATAAACACAAGAATGAACACACCGAGGATAGCCAGAGCGTTGATGGCCATGCCCGCAATAAAGCCAGCCACCGCGTCGCCTACGCCGCCAGTAAAGTCACCGACATTACTGATTATTGAATCCCTCATGCCTTGCGGTATCGTTAGCTCTTCCACAACATGCGTAAGCTCCGCGTCTGCCGCCACGTCACCTAAGTTCAACCAGCCGCGCGTCGCGTTTTCAAAAATCTCACGCAATACGGTTTGGTTTAAAAGGTCCGCCACGCGCGGATAAAACGCCTGTGCCAAAAGAAACGACACGACCAACGAGCCCAAGTTAAACAGAGACATCAGCAGCCCCTTCCACGTGCAGAAAAGAACCGACAATAAAAATACGCCAAACACGATATAATCTAATACATTCATTTAGTTACCTCTTTCTAATTTCCTGTAATCCTTACCCTTCGCAAAACTGTCGCCCTGCTGTTTGTGTGTAAAACTATTTTGCCTGCATTATCCATAAATACGGCTTCGCGCGCGTCGGCGTCGGCCTCAAAATACCATAGCTCCTCACCAATATGGTCTAGAGCGGTAAAAAAACGTCCATTGCCGATAATCAAACCAAGCTGCGACATATATAAGCCAGTCACTCTCGCGTTTGTATCATGATAAAATACGCGCACGCCGTCCAAATTATACAGTTCCACGCGCCCAAACGGTTCTTCTGGCATATTTAACCTCCCTCTGCCATACGCAAAGGCAATATATGACCCATTCGCGGTAAATGCCGTAACCTCGTTGCTAAACGGGATAACCCAACGCGGACGCGACGGCTGCGCCATATCAAGCTTGAAAACCGAGCTTTCCGTAACGACAATCAAATTGTTCCCATCAATAAAATCAAGGCTGCCAAAGAACTGCCCGGAAAGCTCCGATATATTTTCGCCAAATACTGTTGCAAACGTAGAGTCAGTATAACGCAACCCATCCTCTCGTCTAATATAACGAAAACTTATATATGAATTGCGGACAAGGCCTGATATATCCAAAAATGCCTGTGCCCAGATACGCCCATCCGGTGAAATCGCCGTGGCTATAACGATATTCGTAGACTCGCGGTTAGATAAAACAAGCCTGCCCTGCGGATCGTAAAGGAAACTTTCATACACTGATCCGCTGCGCGTAACCACGGATATAAATCCTTGCGGGTTAATGGAAAGGTTAATAACGGGGTTTTCCAGATGCAGGTGGTACATAAGGCCCCGCGTGTTATATACGCGCACTTGGTAACCCCCATGCCCAAAAACCCCTACAACCTCACCCGCACCTTGTATGATCGGATTTGTTATATTAAAGCTTTCGTTCATCAACACGCGCCCATCGTCCCGCCTATACGTAATCCCATTGCGCGTGACGACGAAAAAACCCCTCCCGCCAGTGGCATGGATAGAGGCACCTGCGCCGACATCAAAAACAACCGCGTCACCCATAGGCATAAAAACAAAATCACCGTCGCGCCCCATTAAGTTTTCCATCACGAAAAACAATATAATTGACGCCACAAAAACCATAACTACCGATATTTTTACCCAATTTTTCTTAAGCATATAAATACATCCCCGTGGACATTATAATTACATGATTTATTCAAACATTTATTATTTGCCGATAAACGGCTGTATAGAAGGCCACACAACCGTACCGCCAAATACAAAGGCCGTACAGTATGAAGCCGTTTTGCCGCAAATTATAGAGGTTTCGGAAAACCCTGACATACGCGGACTTTTTGTATCTATAAACACAATAGGCGGCGACGTGGAAGCCGGGTTAGCCATCGCCGAGCTTATCGTCGGCATAAACAAACCTACCGTATCGCTGATTTTGGGTGGTTGCCATTCCATCGGCGTAGCCATTGCAGTGTCCGCCAACAATACCTTTATCGCACCTTCCGCCACAATGACGCTACATCCGGTAAGAATGAACGGCACCGTCGTCGGTTCACCCTAAACTTACGGCTACTTCGACAAGATGCAGGAACGGGTTGATGATTTCGTTATAAAGCACAGCAAGATAAGCCGTGCGCGTCTAAAAGAGCTTATATTATCAACAGACAATATAGCGGTGGAAATGGGAACGGTGCTTGTCGGGCAGGAAGCTGTACGCGAGGGTTTGATCGATAGAGTTGGAAACTTAAACGACGCTAAATATATTATCAGTTAATCCGCCCCAAAACATATTCAAGCAGTGGATCTCGGTTGTTTATCCAATCTTCAATCGTAAAATCAATTGTTATATGAGGGCGAAGTGTCAAGTCTGGCGGGTTTATGCCAAGCGGCCTAAGCGTAAAGAATTGGTTTGGTACAGCAATCTCATACCTTGAAAAACGCAATGTCGCCCACCATTGGGGGCGTGCGGATGTGCCGACAAAAGCATAGAAATCCGTAAGCTGCCCCGATGGCCGCCCCACAAGTACAGCACCAAGGGTATATAGATAGCCGGCAGATAAGAGAGCCGCAGAGTATACACCCTCATCCATAAATACAAACAGACTGCCCGGCGGCGTATTCTCCGCCAATATCCTAAAATACGGCAGGTAGGCTTCCTTGTCGCCACCTGGGTTACCCCGCAAGTCAATAATAGTTGCCCGCATCATTCGACTCTCGGTAAGCCTCACCGCGTTATCGAATGTGTATTTAAAATCATTGCCAAACCGCATTGATTCATGTATGCGAATATACAATAACCCGTCACCTTCAAAAAATATATGCCAATTCGCTGTTTCATGATTTCTGAACATAACAGGCAATTCACCCTCTATACGGTTATCGACAAGACCAAAGCTATACCAGTTAGCTATCCAGTTAACACCCCACCAACCATCCATCGCTATTATATAAGATTTTGGAATGCTGATATTAAGCGTATCACTGCCATTGCCAACGCAAAAGCCGAAAACGGTATCCGTACTGTCTTTAACTCCAATCGCATCTAGCAGACCAGGCGCGTTCACATGTAACGCAAACTGGCTTTTTGCACCGTATATGTTTTCTACGCTCATAAAACCAATAAACGCGCTAAAAACATCCTCAATTGGAATATTGTTAATGGCAAGCAGCTTATGGTTCAATACACCGTTAAAATCCTCATCCGCCATTGCCAAATAAAACCCGTCGTAAAGCCATTTAAACACTAGCGGATAACGGTTATTCATCAAGGAATGCATAAAGTTATTTTGAAAGGGAAAACCGCCGAAGATAAAGTGCCCGTCCTGTAAAATTGCGGCAGCGCGTTGAAGCTCGGCCAAAACCTCAAAATCAGTAAGGTTTATTATGTTTTTAAGCAATTTGTTTAAATGATGATCAAGCGCTATACCTTGTTCGATGTTACGGGGTAAACCAACCAAATCTTCATGCACGAACTTTGGATGCCATCTCAATACATGAGAACGAAACTGTTCTACATCTGCCGTCCAAAAACGGATACGCTCGGCTGTTTCTTCATCAATGTCGCCAATTACCCTCGTGGCGCATGAAGAAAAGAAAAATAAGCATATCAATAAAATTGGTATCAGCTTTTTAGTCATATAATCCCCTTTTTTACTTATAGCAATAATTGTATTTACCTAATACACCAACGCCTCACACCGCGCATAGGCCGCTTCCGTCGGCGTAATACCCTTCTCCTTCGCATCTGCCAAATTCTTCGCCGTCTGCGCTGGCATTATCATTTCAACCGCGCGTTTTAAGTCATCATTCGTAACAGTAATGTCGCGCCCGTGTTTATACTCCATCGCTGCGCCAAGCACGCCCGCACCGTTATGCCACCATTCCGTTTGAAAGAAAATACCCGCATCAGCCAATTTCTTCGCCAGGCGTATTTCTTCAGTCTGATTTGTCGCTCTAATTTGGTTGTTTGCCGCGCCGAATACATACTCAGCCTTGATCCTCGGTATTTCTTCGTCCCCGATGATGCCGCCCATGGCGCACGGGCAAAGTATGTCCACATCAGCGTAAATTATCTCACTTGGAGGCACAGACTTTATATCCCTGCCGAAATACGCTTCCTTAAGCCTGTCAATATTTTCCTGCTTAATATCCGTAACAACGAGTTTGACCTTTTCAGATAACAAAAGCTCCGCCATCGCGTAACCCACTGCGCCAAGGCCCTGTACGGCAATGGACAACCCATCCAAACTGGCAGACCCACGTTGAAATAAGACAACTTCCTTTAGCGCCAAATACGTACCCAATGCTGTTGGCACGGCCGTGTCCCCAAGCGGTGACCCAGGCCCGCCGCAATACTGCATCGTAAAATTTTGGTGCATGATCTTAACCATTTCCTTCGGCATGCTCATATCAGGGCCTGTAATGCAGTGCGACTTATCGCAGCAATACGCTAAAAAGCCCATCTTCTGCATATCAGTAACAGCAAATTCATCCATATGAAGCGTCGTCTTACAGCCGCCGTACGGCAAATCCACGGCTATGTTCTTAAAGGTCATCGCGCGGGATAAATTAAGTGCGTCGATAATCACGTTAATTTCAGGCACGGAAAGAGGATGCCGGCGCGTAGCCCCGGCAAAGGTTGTAAATGACTTGTTGTTGCGCCCGCGCACATCACTGTGCACGCCGCAGATATGACGGATGCCTAATTTATTATTGACGGTCAAATTAAGCCCGATATGCCTACCCTGACGCATCAAGTCAAGCACTTTATTCAAATATCCCGTCAAGCCGTACCGCTCGTACAGCGCAAGCACATCATCTGTACCAAAACATTTATTTTTTTGCGTTAATATTGTGTTAATGCCAAAACCCTTATTGTATCGCGAAAAGTCGCAATCGTCTTCAAAATCGCGGCTAGCACGGAAGGCAAACGTGCCGCCCTTATGGTTGTGCGATATATGCAACGAGGTAAATCCCTCGCCAACAAGCGGAGAAAAAACGCTTTCATGGTTAGTGTTCATATATACCTCCGTGGTTTTAATCCCCCTCCTTCGAAGGGGTGGTACGGCGGGGAATAGCTCTCACCGTAATTATTATACCATAAATTTCTTGACGAAACAAGAAAAAATTGCTATAATGGAATATAAGATTATAGGAGTGATTTAATGACAGGATCTGACATTGCTTTTCCTAACCTTAATATAGAGTTTGGCTCGGTAAGCCAAATAGCCTTTACATTGCCGTTCTTTAACTTACAGATAATGTGGTACGGCGTGTTCATTGCGCTTGGCGCGTCTTTGGGTACGTTAATAGCCTTCGCAAACACAAAACGCAACAACTTATCCAAAGATATATTGTTGGACTACGCCGTTATCGGCATCCCCGTCGCCATCATCTGTACGCGCCTATATTACGTTCTGTTCAATATCAGCGCGTTCCGGGGAGACTGGATGCGCATCTTCGCCTTCCGTGACGGTGGCATGGCCGTATACGGCGGTATAATTTCGGCGTTTGCCACGCTCTATCTGTTCTCAAAGTTTAAGGCAAAAAAACTGAAGTCAACGACAGGTGAAATAATGGGCAAAATCGGAGACTGCGGCGTTTTCGCCCTTCTTCTTGGCCAAATAATCGGCCGCCTTGGCAATTTCGTAAACCGCGAAGCATTCGGCGGATATACGGACAACCTCTTCGCCATGCAGCTGCCGCTTAGCGACATACCACGCACCTTGACTACGGATGAAATGTTGTACCACGCTGTAGAAATCGGTGGCAGAGTATTTATACAGGTGCA
>Ga0123355_10003906_pt1 | contig 21557 bp, 21 predicted proteins | sample TergutEmb28metaG_3_FD_89872 | JGI IMG/M metagenome (GOLD analysis project Ga0123355, IMG submission 89872) | Embiratermes neotenicus P1 segment gut microbial communities from Petit-Saut dam, French Guiana - Emb289 P1 | ecosystem: Host-associated > Arthropoda: Insects > Digestive system > Gut ...
GATTGCTTCGCTACGCTCGCAACGACGGTTGTTCTGCATAGATATTCATGGTTTCTGCTTAACAAGACAGACATCATGACGCCCGCGTCACCCAAAGAAATGTAATTCTTTGGTGCCGCGGGTCCATGATGTCTGTCCTTTACAGGACAGCCCCCTTGTATGGGACTACGATACGTTTTTTGGATAGCTCATGCTAAATCGGAAGAAAAAATCCTTTACCAAAAACGACAAAATCTAGATTATCCGTGTTTTACAGGCTTTTTTAGTTGAAAGCGGCGTCGGCAAAAATGACAAAGCCGGAAGAAAAGAGCTATGCTCCAAAACGACCAAATTACATCATCCCGTCATTGCGAGGAGCGTAGCGACGAAGCAATCCAGACCACAGGTTTACTGGATTGCTTCGTTACGCTCGCTATGTCAGATTTATTGGGTTGTTGTTAGGCTATCCCACCTATTATGAAATGAGATATCATCTATACTTTTCCTAGTTTTGGGACCGGAAATCTCGTCGGTATATCCTACCGGAAGCAGAAATAAGCAAGCTAGATTGTCCGGCAAGGATAAAATTTCCGACGCCCTATCAACATCCAAATATCCGATAAAGCAGGCACTTAGGCCATGGGATACAGCGGTCAGAAACATATGCTCCATGGCGATGACTGGTGAACCATTATGCCATAACTTCATCAATGCCCTTCTGTCGGGGTATTCCTTCATCGTATTGACAAAGTCCTTACCAAAACGTAGATAATTGACGATTAATCCGAAGTCATCCTCTGGTGGGTCTTTAATGTCCCAGGAAATATCGCCGCAGCCTGCGATAACCACCGGCGCGGAGGCAATCCACATCTGGTTGCCTGCGGCTTGGGCCAGTTGGGTCTTCAGGGACTCGTCTCTGATTATACCAAAGGTATAGTTTTGGGCGTTGCCGCCGGATGGGGCTAATCTTGCTGATTCCAGCATTTCTTCGATTATTTCGTCGGATATGGGATTGCTTTTGAAGCTCCCCACAGACCGTCTTGTTTTGATTGCTTCAGATAAAGTCATTGGGCACCCTCCTTCTGGGCAACAAAGCACATTTCTTTTCCGTTTTCGCAATAATCTGCGCCTAAAATACTTCCGTAAATCGTTCTGACCCATAGCCCGGCTGCGGCTAAGTCCTGGGAGAACTCGTCTTCCGTAAAAGTATGATGCCAGATGTTTATATGCCTTATGTTCTGTTCTGGAATAATGATATATTGGTTTAATATCGTGTTTTCCTCATCATACCTATAAAATGATTCAAGAGTTATATGGGGTTTGGCACAGAAAAACCCCTCTTGTGCATATTTCCAGATTTTACTCTCTTCTTTGTCGGCAAACTGTAGCGGCGTATGGACTTCCACAATAAGCAGTCCGCCTGGTTTTAATGCTTTGCAAATATTTGCGAGAGTCTTTGCCCTATCTTTTGTAGGAAGGGTACAAAAATCAAAGTAAATAAGAGTGGCCAAATCAAACTCCTCTACAAAGTCCATGTTGCAGAAATTTTGGCAGTGGTACGTAATTGACAACTTCTTTTTTTCCGCGGAATCGCGGGCATAATTAATTGACCGCTCCGAAATATCCATGCCAGTGACCTGATATCCTGCCTTGTGGAACTCTTCCGCATAAATGCCGGGGCCACAGCCTAAATCCAGCAGTCTTGGGTATTTATCAGCAGGGGCAACCGAGCTAATCCATTTGACAATTTCCTGCACTGTTGAGTGTTTTCGTGTTGCAGCGTCCCAATCGGGGCTGAGATGAGCCTCAAGCAGACCCTTTGAGATATGCTCGTCAGTCCATAGTTCTGCTGTGCCTTTTTCGTAAATGGCAGGTTTTTTCATCATTGCTTGTAGTTCTTTAAACATAAGATTTCCTCCAATTCATACACATATCATTTTCGTCAGGGGCTGTCTCGTTAAGCAGAAACCATGAATATCTATGCAGAGCAACTGTCGTTGTGAGCGTAGCGAAGCAATCCAAGCTTGGATTGCTTCGTCGCTTTGCTCCTCAACGCTTTTATGTTGACAATGTGGTGCATATTTATTCAGAAAAATGCTTAACGAGACAACCCCTTCTCCGACCTTTTGTGATAATCCGGACAATAAAAAAGCCGTGGGCATCATCCCACAGCTTTGTTAGCTTACTGTCGAGCGCGGGATGATAGTGATAAAACATAATCTACACAGAAAGAAGAGCCGACGACTCGACGGTTTTCCTTCATGTTCAATTAGGTTTTATCTATCTTCTCCGCACACATTTATATTGCTGATATTATCCAATATCAAATGTGCCGAATGGCAGACCTCCTAGGTCAAGTGCTTTTTATATCCGAACTATCACGGATATTATAGCATAAAAATCTTAGGTGGCTATACCTTTTTCTCATACCGACTCCAATTAAAATCCTATCTGCCTATCGCGGCAAAACCGCTTGAAACGCTTGCTTCGCGTTTCAAGCAGCCCCTCTGTCAGACAGGTTTTAATTTGGAATCGGTATCAAGTAGCTTCTTCCCGACAAAAAATCCGATTAGCATACCAATTATCGGCCCGATAAAAGTCATCGCAAGTATAAAAACGCCATACACTTGCTCATTGGCGGCGTACTCAATGCATTTTCCACATTGCTGTACTGCCTGCTCATCCTGCAGATTTACATTTTTGTTATCCATGGCTTATCTCCTCTCTCTTTTTTTACAGCATATTATATTTTCATCATGGGATGCAATTATCTCATTACCTGGCGGTACTACAAGAAAATCATTTGAATCCCAATTGCCGTCCATTAGTTCTTGGATTAGTCGTATATTACCCTTTACCCGTTCGTATTCTAGTCCATTGGCCTGTGAGTCATCTGCGACTTGCTCCTCATATATTGTGGTGTCTCTTATGCCGGTATCAATGAATGTTTGCTTTTTATAGTTACTTGTCCAGTCTCCCAGTATCTCTCTTAGATATTCCGCATTTTCCTCACCAAACTCGCTATAATCCGTGTCGGGGGCAATCCCTAGCTTGGACATCACGTTTTCTTCTCCTTCAATGCCGAAGTCTACCCGCTCCAGCCATCCCGAAGTACGAAAAAAGGTGCCAGGATTGTTATCAAAATAATCCCGATATCTTTCTTTGGAACCAAGGAATAAGGTAATGCAGTCATGAGCCCTAGGGATTATTATCGGAATGCTAGAATGGAGCCCTTTAACACCATAATTACACAGACCATAGCAGAGTAGGACTGCCGAGTATTTTTCTGTGTTTACATTGTCAATTTCCTGCTGCAAAGCCTCCGACATGGCCTTTTCGCCTATATCATGAAGCCCCTTATCAAGAAACTCCAAGTCGATTATGTTCTTGCTAAGTGCCGCGCATAAGCAGATTTCCCTATGCATGATTTCACAGCCTATGAGCATGTATCGCTCGGTCATAATGTCGCACCTCCTGTCGCAGTATATCATAGTCCCCATACCAAAACAGCCCCTTCTCAAATGAAGGGGCTGCTGTTTTTGCTAGTATATTAATTTTATTAGTTGGTGATAACTTGCTCAGTTTCTTTATCAAACACATGAATCTTTTGCACGTCCAGAGCCATTTTGATTATATCTCCAGCTTTGGCTGTGGTGCGTGGGTTTACTCTTGCGGTCATTTGTTGGCCACCGCATACTAGGTATAGGAATACTTCCGCACCTAGGAGCTCGTGTACTTCTACCTCAGTTTCGATTACGGAATCCGATGAAGATGCAATCATAACTTCCTCGTCATGCATATCTTCCGGCCTGATACCCATGATAACGGTCTTATCTACATAGCCGCCCTCTACTAGGGCCTTGGCTTTGCCTTCGGGGAGTTTGATTGGATATTCGCCGAATACAAGGTATACATCGTTGCCACGCATTTCTACTTCTACCTCAACCAGGTTCATCTGAGGTGAACCGATGAAGCTGGCAACGAAGAGGTTTTGAGGTCTGTTGTATAGGTTAACAGGGCTGTCTTCCTGCATTATGAGGCCGTCTTTCATAACAACAATCCTGTCACCCAAAGTCATAGCTTCTGTTTGGTCATGGGTTACGTAGATGAAAGTAGTTTTTAGACGCTGATGAAGTTTTGTAATCTCGGTACGCATTTGTACCCTGAGTTTGGCGTCCAGGTTGGACAGAGGCTCGTCCATCAAAAAGACTTTTGGATCACGGACGATAGCACGGCCCATGGCAACACGCTGACGCTGACCGCCAGAAAGAGCTTTGGGTTTGCGGTCCAGTAGATGCTGGATATCCAGAATCTTGGCTGCTGCCTCTACACGCTCCTTGATTTCGGCCTTGGGGACTTTACGAAGTTTCAGACCGAAAGCCATATTGTCGTACACGCTCATGTGAGGATATAGTGCGTAGTTTTGGAATACCATGGCGATGTCACGATCTTTAGGAGCCACATCATTCATAAGCCTGTCGCCTATGTATAGCTCGCCTTCTGTGATTTCTTCCAATCCAGCAATCATGCGGAGGGTAGTTGTTTTACCGCAGCCAGAGGGGCCTACGAAAATAATGAACTCCTCATCTTTGATGCTTAGGTTGAAATCATTTACCGCAACAAAACCATTGGGGTACTTCTTGACGATGTTTTTAAGCTCTAAGCCTGCCATTATTGGCCTCCTTTATTTAAGTGGGGACGTTGCCCCCAATGCCCCGCCGGGCAAAGCCCGTCTTGCTTCCTGCTACGGGGCCACGCTTTGCGTGGCTAAAACTGAGCACACGTACTACATAAAGTCTGTAACGCGTTTGTAATATAACATTCGTAGGGTATTTCTGTCATTGGAAGATATCCCAAATTTCGGGTGTTTTTTTGTGTGATTTAAACAATGACAAGCCTTACATATACACTATTTCATCCCTTTAAGGAAAAGCTATGCCTAATATTCGGAAAATATTACGGATGCTCTAGCAAATCCGTTCTCAATCCGTGGCTGCTGTTGCGGCAAAACCGCCCTAAAATACTTGCTTCGCGTTTTGGGGTACCACTCGGCACTCACGGTTTCGAAATGGTTTGCTATGGACAATGCATATTTTATCCCAAGTGCAGCAAAATAACCTCATGACTAATGAAAAAACACACCAATATCCTCCAGCCCCCGGGATGCAAGGGCGAGCAGTACGCGAAGCGTACGACCAGCCAAGTCCCAGCATAGATGGAAACAAAGAGTTGCTGGAGGCCCTTTTCAAGGACAGCGAGGATTTTATAGGGCGAAAAATGCCCATTGGGGGGGAGAATGCTCCTTGGATATACCTGGCCTATCTTGACGCGATGACGGGCCGGGATATTTTTGATTTAACTATTATTCGCCGGCTTTTTGATATGGATTGGGATGCCCTTTCTCAGGATGAGAAATCTACGGATATTTACACTGTTCTCAAGGATAGAGGTATTGCCACTGGTGATTTTAGCGAAACAGATAAAATGGAGGATATTCTCTACTTTATTATGGCGGGGGATACAGCCATTTTTATCGAAGGTTATCCCAAGGCCATTATTGTGGCGACCAGGGGCTTTCCCAATCGGGGGATACAGTCTGCGGAAACAGAGGTCGTTGTCCAGGGGTCACGGGAGGCCTTTAGCGAGGTTATGCGATTTAACACGGCTCTTATCCGGCGGCGTATCCGTGATACAGGGCTTAAGTGCAAGCAAAGCCGCATCGGTACCCGCAGTCAGACAGATATTGCACTGATGTATGTAGATGGAATTGTCCGCCCTGAGGTACTTGAAGAGGTAGAACTTAGGCTCAAGGAAATCAATATCGATGGAATCATGGACAGCGGATGTGTGGAGCAGTTAATCGAAGAAAATTGGCTAAGTCCCTTCCCCCAGTTGCAGCTTACAGAGCGGCCGGATAAGGCGGCGTCGGCCCTTCTTGAGGGGCGGATTGCCATTATCGTGGATAATTCGCCCTTTGTGATTCTGGCACCGGTGTCTCTTAACTGCTTTTTTCAGGCATCGGAGGATTATTACAGCCGATGGCAGGTTATGTCTATTACAAGATTGCTGCGGTTTATCGGAGCATTTATGGCGGTGGCACTTCCGGCGATTTATATTGTAATCGCCCTTTATCATCCGTCGATGATACCACTTTCCATGGTGACCAAGCTGGCCCAAGCCAGTGTTGCGGTGCCTTTTCCTGCTGTCCTTGAGATTTTACTGTTGGATGCCGCCTTTGAAATGCTGCGGGAGGCAGGGATTAGGCTTAAAACAGCCTCCGGGGGGACCATCGGTATAGTAGGGGGGCTGATTATAGGGCAGGCTGCCGTTGAGGCGGGGCTGGTGAGTCCTATCGTTGTAATAATCGTGGCACTTACTGGGATCGCCACTTTTGCTATCCCTAATGTATCCCTTGTATATGGGTTTAGGCTTGTGAAATATGGGTTGTTGCTTCTTGCGGCGGGGCTTGGTTTCCTTGGGCTTTGGGCGGGATTGCTGATTATGCTGATTCATCTGGCATCCTTGCGGAGCTTCGGGTTTCCTTATCTTATGCCTTTTGCGGCGTCGGAGCTTGGGGAAGGGGAGGATTGGAAGGATAGTATTTTTCGAATGCCGTTGTTTATGCTGAGAAAACGGCCGTTTTTTGCCAATCCCAGAGAGACCAACCGGTATAGTGACCGCCTTTGACCAAAATGACAAAACCGGAAAAGTAACACTTATGTCACCTTCCAAAGGAGCATCCTATGCTATCCATCAATGAACGAATCTCTCTGCGGCAATTACAAGCCCTAATTATAATCTCCGCCATGGGTACCGGGGTTATTGTGTTGCCTCGTCGAGTGGCTGAACACGCCGGGTCTGATGGTTGGATGATTGTTATCGGGTTGGTGATTTTGGCTATAATCATCGGAGCACTAGTGTCAACTGCGGCTCGGCTACGGCCTGGGGAGAGCTTTATTCAAAGTACGGGTTTTTATCTCACCCGGCCTGTTGCATATATTTTGGGCGCGGTGCTTTGGCTTAAGCTTGTGCTTGCGGCAGGGCTTGAGCTCCGTGTTTTTATGCTGGTTGTGCGAGAGGTGCTGCTTAGGCATACCCCTCTGGCTGTGACCGGCGTTGTAATGCTTGGGGTAGCGGGTTATGCCGCGGTCAAGGGCATCGAAACCCGGGCTCGGGTAGCGGAGGTATTGTTGTGCCTGATGGTGTTGCCCTTTATTTTTCTTGTGATTATTGCGCTCATGGGCATGGATTGGAGCAACTTGCAGCCGGTGTTTGTTACTCCGCCTGAAGATTTGCTAATGGGTACATTGCGGTTGGGCTTTATCTTCACTGGTTTAGAGTGCCTGTTTCTTGTATCACCGTATATTCACCCGAAAAAGAATATGCGACGCGCTGTTGTATCGGTTTTGGGCTTAGCGGGGTTAGTAATTTTCACAATTACGATTATTACCATGGGCAAATTCGGACGGGGGGTATCGGATTTGCCTTGGCCTGTCCTAAGCATGATGGATATGCTCAATCTCCCTGGGGCCTTTATCGAAAGACAGGAGGCCCTGATGTTTAGTTTTTGGATAATCACCAATTTTGCCATACTCAATGGGCTACTGTTTTTTGGGGGAGTATTATTCAAGGATTTTGTCCGTGGCAAAAAAGAACCGGCTCCCCAGCGGCCCCACGGCCCATCTCGTAGAAACAAACTGTGGCAGATGGGTGTACTTGTTACTGCACTTGCGATTTTTATCATTACTTGTATCCCATGGGACGAGGCGGCTATATATGAAAGAATGGATATGATGTATTTCACTTTGGGAGCCTTTTATCTAGTGGTGCTGCCAGTGATTTTAATTCTTGTTTCGAAGATAAAGAAAATCGGCAGGCCTGCAGCCTTGCTTGCGATTGGGACAATTTTCCTGATTTCTTTAAATGCCTGCTGGGATAGAACGGAAATAGAAAACCGTGCCTTTGTTGTAGCTGTAGGCGTTGACAAGGCTCAGGACGAGTTTGCTATTACGCTGTCACTTCCCGCTCCTACAGATTCCAATGACGAGGAAGACGACCCGCCTCATATAAAAAATGCCTCTGCGCAAACGATAACAGAATCCATCAAAGAAATCGACGCTGGGACAGATGTCCCCCTGTATTTTGGCCAAACTAAAATTTTGGTGCTGGGGGAGGACTTGCTCACGGACCAAGATATGATGCGCAGCACATTGGATATGTTCAATCGGCACCAAGAGATAGACCGGGCTGTTCATATACTGGCGGCTCATGGCACCGGGGCGGATATTCTGAACGCAACTCCGCCGGGGGACGACCTCCCGGGCCGTTATATAGCGGCGATTTTCCGAGATAAACGCAAAATAGGCGGCACCAGTTTCAATATGAGCCTTGATGATGTGGTGACGCAAATGAAGTTCAGTGAGGCGGTGCTGATTCCCTCTTTGGCAGAGGAAAATGGTAAATTGGTTCTTTCTGGCGCGGCGTTGGTGGTTGATTATTATAAGGTAGGACAGCTTACGGCGGATGATGTGCGCGGGTATCTATGGTGCAAAGACGACGGTGGGGTAGGGGCCATAGTTACGGCAACGATAGAAGGCCAGCCCATTCCATACAAAGTAGAAACTCATTCTGCAAATGTAATTTTTAAGGAGAATGGCGATAAGTTAGAAGCACATATCAAAGTGGCATTATCAGGCCGAATAGAGGAAGGCTCCTGCAAAAACGCAGCGGTCATGATTGCCGCAGCAGTAAAAAAAGAAATCCTAGCCACAGGGGAAAGGATGCAAAATGAGTTTATGGTGGATGGATACCGATGGTTGGAGACGTTGAGAAAAAAACAGTATAGCCTGTATAAGGTTTATGCCGAGGATTGGAAAAAGGTTTTTGTGGAGCTGGAAATTGTACCTTATGTTACAGTGAGGGTGAAGAACTAGGATATTGTCCCTGTCATGTCGTAATAAGCCACACCTAGCTGTGTGCGGTTTTTAACACTTACCTTGTCCATAATCATCAATATTTTGTTGCGCACGGTGCCCTCACTTAAGAATAGCTGTGCCGCAATTTCTTTGTTGGTTAGGCCCTGCGCCACGAGGCGCGTAATGTCACGCTCTCTGGTGCTTAAGCTGTTCATCAGGGGGTTGACGGGCTGCGTCAAATGCTTTAAGACATCTGCATCAATAACGCCGCCACCGCTTATCAGCGTCCTCAGCTTGACTGCTATGGTCGCCGTTTCGTCTGTTTTTAGCAGATAGCCGTCTGCCCCGGCAGAAAGTGCGTTTTGTATATTTACCTTATCTGCAAAAGTCGTAAGCATCATGATTTTTACACCTGGGTGTTTGTCTTTTATCAGTTGCGTTGCGCTAATGCCGTCAACGCCAGGCATCCTTATGTCCATGAGTATAATGTCCGGGCTTAGTGCTTTACATAATTGAAGCGCATCCCTGCCGTTTTCCGCCTCGCCTATAATTTCAATGTCGTCCTCCAACGATAATGTCAGGGAAAGACTTTCTCGTATTAACGCATCGTCGTCCACAATTAATAATCTCATAAGGACCCCTTTCTATTAGGAATTACACACACAAGTTTATACACATCAGTCTTATCTATTGATAAATTCCCGCCTACGGTAACAACCCGGTAGCGTAGATTGCGTAGACCACTTCCCACGGAGGGTTCTTTTTTTGTAACCCCATCATTTTGAATTTGCAAGCGGATTAAATGGTTTGTTACGTCCAGTTCCACGTTGATGTAGGTTGGATTGGCGTGTTTCACGGCGTTTGTAAGGCTTTCTTTCAGCAATGACTCCAGTACATGCCAGATATTTACCGTTATCCCGCTCATATCACCAGTTGATTGAAATTTTACAGGTACCTTCGTAAAATTACGGCAAATATCACCCATACTGTCCACACCCATGAAAGTGACTGCCGAAAGATTGTGTACTGCGTCCCGCATCTTTCCAATCCCCACATTCAGTCTTGCCAATGATTTGTCAAACAACTCCAGTGCTTTTTCAGGATTTTTATCCATGATTTTTCCCACGGTTTGCAAGCTGATATAGCTTGCGACGATTTCATGCCCTGCGTTGTCATGAATATCCGCAGAGATGCGCGAACGCTCAGCCAGGATGCTCATATGCTCAACCTTGGCCAATACGTGGGTCAAATTCGTGTGCATAAGCTCCATTTCATATATTTTGTTTGAATAATAATCCCGTTGCTGTAGTCGGCTTGCATGTTCTTTATTCCAAAAATGCAGCACCAACCCGACCGCCGCCGCGGTTGCAATAAATACAATCGACAATGCATCCATAAACACCACAAGAACAATAGGCAAAACTGCCAAGAGGAAAAATCCAAAATACATCCCTTGAAAAAGCACAAAGCCAATGGCAAGCTGCGCTGTTGACGCACCACCTGAAAAGAAGAAAACCAACACCATAAGCAGGTCGGCAAATATGGTCTTATAGATAATTATATGCTTGACTCTATATCGCATCAAGCACATGAGCCCTAAAATCAAAAGCAGGAAAAAGCCCATGGTATCAATCGTTTGCAACCAGTCGATAAACAAAAGGCTCAACCCTGCAGTGCTGAAAATCATAAAAGCAGTTTGTGGGGAAAACTTCACTACATTTTTCTCCTTTTATAGCGAATTAATTCGCTTTACCTCCAAGAAGTAAAAATCCTGTACCAATAAGCAATACAATTGTGTTGTACAGCCAAAATTGTGCAGTCATCCCATATTCCGCCAGGGTGATGACAGCCCTTATAAACCAGTACGGATGCAGGATTGCTCCGGCATGTTGCAGTAAGCCAGGCAATGCTTCAATGGGAACCAATACCCCGCTTAACAAGAGAATCAACGCCATAACAAACAGGAAAGCATATCTGCTGCTACTTTTGCTTTTGAAAAACATATTCCAGCAAAAGGAAAAAGCCGCTGTGGTCACCCCACAGATGAACAACGCCACAACCGCACCTATTGTAAATTGGATAGCCCAATTATAATGCAAATACCCCATTATTCCCAGCAAAGCAATTTGTATAACAAAGGGGATAATCGCCGCCAACAGATTTTGAAATACATAATGCACCATGCTGACAGGGGAAATCATGATTTTCATAATTGAACCGTCAATACGGTCTTCCAAAACCAAGGCTACCAGCAGATTCGAGCTTAAAAGCATCAGCATGACCAAGTTTGCCATACCCATGACAGGTGCATTTGTCCATACGCTTGTCATGGAAAATATGAGTACAACAGGCACCATCAAGCCGGCTAAATAGGACACAGGGCTTCGGAGGTTTCGCAGCAGTGCAAACTTAAAGATTGTCATTTCGCTGCCTCCCGATGATGAAAGCCACTAAGGACAGCAATGCCACAATACCCAACATAACAGCTAAATTGTAGAGTAAATTATTGTTATATATTATGTTAAGCCCCACATTAGTTGGGAAATGATTAATAAGCGTAGCAGCCGGCCCATTTGTATCAAATAAATCTGGAAAAACAAAGGGCAAAATGGTTATACCTATCATTATTTCGCCGAATACATAAGATAATCTTGTGCCGGATTTTTCATCCTTTGTGAAGTAGAAAATCAAAACCCCCACAAGCTGGGTGATGAAGGATAAACACAACAGGACAAGCAATACCAGCCCATAATTACCAAAAGTCTCGCCGAAAGCGGCTGCCGTAATTGCCACCACAATGCTGCCGTAGAACACATTAAACAGCCACCCCGCCAGCATCACACCGGCATAAAACACACGCGGTGCAACAGGGCTTACCAACAGTCTTGCCCGTGTCGGTCCCTTCATGTCATGGTGCAGCCAGTCTGCTGTAAGATCAGCACCAAAAAATTGGAAGCCAAGCACCATCGGAACCCCTATCCCGTAAAGCAAAACAACCTCTGTACCCAACAATTCAAGAAGGTAATTATTCAATAGATGAAAGGTAAGCATAAAAATTATTGGCAAGCCGATTACCAGCAGGTTTGCAGGGGTCAAGAAATTTTTCTTCAGGTAATGTCTAAAAATCCATAGGAAATTATTCATGTCCGCCACCCTCCCGCAAGGATTTGCCGGTTAGCGTCAGGAACACATCTTCCAGCGAACGCGCCTGCTCCGTTATACCTGCGATGCCGCCGTACTGCTGGGCAAGTGCTGTAATTCGGTTGATGTTGCCACTGTCTGCGTTAGAAATAATGGTGTACTTATTGCCGGCCAGACATACCTGCTTTACCCCGGCTACGGATTCAAGTTGTTGAGTCAATGCTGGCGACGGGCTGATAGCAATAAGATGTACGGTGCTTTCGTGGCCGGTATTCTTAATAAGCTCGTCAACGGTGCCTTCTGCAATGATTCGCCCTAAGTCCATGATAATAATACGGTCGCATACAGCCTGCACTTCTTCCATGTAATGGGAGGTATAAATGATTGTTGTGCCCTGTGCTGCCAGTTTTTTAACAGATTCCAAAATATGATTCCTGGATTGGGGGTCGATACCCACGGTAGGCTCATCCATTATAATCAATTTTGGCTTGTGTAATAGCGCACACCCGATGTTAAGCCGCCGCTTCATGCCCCCCGAAAGCTGTTTGGGCTTTTTCTTGCAATGGTCATTAAGCTCGATAAAATCCAAAACCTCATCTACCCTCGCATTGAGATCGGCACTGCGCAAGCCGTACAACCCGCCTACATAGCGCAAATTTTCAACAACTGTCAGTTCATTAAACAGGGTAATGTCCTGGGTCACGAGTCCAAGCTCATGCCTGACTCGCAAGTTTTTGACATTCTGCTTTTGCCCAAAAAGACTTACATCGCCGCTATCGGCATTGATTAGACCGCAGAGTATATTGATGGTGGTAGATTTGCCTGCACCATTGGGTCCGAGCAAGCCCAAAATCTCTCCCTGAATAACATCAAGATTCAAGTGATTCACTACTGTTTGCTCACCATAACGCTTCACTACCTTTTTCATGCTTGCCAACATTACTATGCCTCCATGTATTTTATTTGCTATGCTGTTATCTTAGCCATTTTACATGGTGTATAATAGGTATCGAATGTCACTATTTGAAAACCAAGCACATTGATGATACGAAAGAAGGAGTGTGTGTGGGCGGCACAGCTGCCCTCACTCGAAGCTCTTTCATGCTCGGTTGATGGCGGAAAATGCCCGTAATGGGCGGATTGGATGTGATTATGTGAAATACATTTTACTGACGTTACAAGGTGTAGCCGTAGGGGCCGCTAACATAGTCCCGGGTATTAGCGGCGCAACCGTGGCTGTTATTTTCCGTGTTTATGACAGGCTGCTGGAGGCTGTTAACCAGCTCTTCTCCAAAGAGTGGAGAAAATCATTTAAGATGCTGATACCCTTCGGCCTGGGTGCTCTGGTCGGGATTATGGCCCTTGGCTCTTCCATAGATTTTTTTATCCAGCGGGCACCCTTGCAAACAACAGCCTTTCTTGCAGGGCTTATGTTTGGGACAATACCCTTTTTGCATAGATTAGCTACTCAAGACAGCGTAAGAAAACCAGCTTTTTATGTAGCGGCTGGGGTCGCAGCCGTAGCGATTATTCTAATGGGGTTGTTTTCGCCTGCCCAGCCAGCATATAGGGATGCCGCCAACGCCCCTTTGATATTCTTCTTTCTAAGCGGGTTTTTTGCCGCCGCTGTTATGATTGTACCGGGTGTCAGTGGGTCTATGGTCTTGATTATGCTTGGGCTTTTCCCTGCGGTTATTCATACTATTAATCTTGCGCGGGAGTTTATTATGTCTCCTTCTGGCTCGTTGCTGACCCCTATTTTGCGAGTGGCTTTACCCATGGTCGGGGGCGTGCTGTTGGGCGTTGTATTAATGTCAAAACTCATTACGGCCTTGTTAAAGCGGTATTTTAATCTGATGTATTTTATTATTCTTGGTTTGGTGATTGGGACAATTTTCATCCTGTTCCTTGACCCTGAAATACGCCAGAATCTTACATCATTTGTGATAATTACAGGAACACTTACCTTTGGTGTAGGAGCAGTTTTAGCATATGTAATGGGCAAAAAATCTAAGATTCCAGATATCCTTTGCGAAGAAGCTGCACCGTCTGAGGGGTGACACCAAGGCCCTGTGATAAATACTCGTCGAAGTTGTCATAAATATTGTCCATGGCATCAAAACTGGCCAGCAAATACTCGGGCCTAACCCCCATAATCACAGCAAGTGCTTCCTGCTGCTTTTTAAAGAAAAGACCTCTACGACTATACCTGGCAATAAAAGCCTTGTTGGCTAGGTAGCGGTCTTTTTCCGTTTGCATGTAGTCTGCTATTATATCTGCGTCAGACGCCCCGAGTATTTTTAGAAGAAGTGCTGCACCAAAGCCGGTTCTGTCCTTTCCCGCCACACAATGAAAAAGGGTTGCACCAAGAGGGTTGTTGGCACATGCGTTTATAAGGGTCGCAAAACCTGTTCGAGCAGCCTCAGATGTCACAAATCCGGTATAGACATTCATTAAGTATGTATCGCAAGCCGCAACCTTGCCCCGGAAAACCAAGCTTCCTATGCTCGCGCCCTTGACAGAGCCGTCCATTAGAATATCAGCCCGGATATAGCTGACGCCGTTAGGCACAATATCCGGGCTTTTTTTTGCTTCCTTTTCGGAGCGTAAGTCGATAATTTGCTTCAAATCGTAACCGGGGGGCATGGGTACGGTCAAAGCCGCAGAACGCAGCAGTCTCTTTGGCTTTATTTTTTTCCCGTTATGACCGACAATGCCGCCTAGGTCACGAAAATTTTCTGGTTTGTTCATTAAAATTAATTCTTACGCCCACCACATCTGGGCTGGGGGCTCATACATCAAGATTGGCTTAAGGAATTCGATGGCTTTTTCCAGTCCTTCCTCTATAGACATTAGGCCGTCTTCGTGCTCGATGCTTATGGCACCGTCATAGCCTATTGCCCGGAGAGTGGAAATCATATCTCGCCATACACCTTCACCATGGCCATAGCCTACTGTCCTAAATACCCAGCCTCTGCCAAGGAAGTCGTCATAGGAGCCGGTCTCAAGGGTACCATTTACGGCGGCGTTGTATTTATCTACCCTTGTGTCTTTTGCATGGAAATGATGCATTGCGTCTTTGAGGGCTTTGATGGCCTCTACCGGGTCTATCCCTTGCCAGAACAGATGGCTTGGGTCGAAGTTGGCACCGATGGCAGGGCCCACGGCTTCCCGGAGCCTTAGCAGAGACTTAGGATTGTATACGCAAAAGCCTGGATGCATTTCCAGCGCGATTTTTGTAACGCCATATTCAGCAGCTAGTGCGGCGGCTTTTTCCCAATATGGAATAAGCACATCATTCCATTGATACTCCAGCACTTCCAGATACTCGCTGGGCCAGGCGCAGGTCACCCAGTTGGGGTATTTCGCATTAGGGTGGTCCCCAGGGCAGCCGCTGAATGTAATGACTGTGTCAACGCCTAGTTCCTTGGCCACCTTTAGGGTGTTGACGAAATCATTATGAAAGGTATCAGCAGTCTCTTTATCCGGATGAACGGGATTGCCGTGGACGCTAAGGGCGGAGATGTTTAAGTTGTACTTCTCTAAAGATGTCTTTAGGTTGGCGAGAACTGCTGGGTCTTTCATAGCGGCAATCGGGTCAAGATGGGCGTTACCAGGATAGCCCCCAGTACCAATCTCAACTGTTTGGACACCCAAGTTCGCCAGATATGCAAATGCCTCATCTACAGACCGTTCGGCTAGTGGTACGGTCAAAACTCCAAGTTTCATAGTATTCTCCTCTCATTAAAAAAAACGGGCGACAGAGTGCCGCCCGTTGGTTTAAAATTCCACTAATTTTCCGGTTTCGGATGATTTGTACATAGCTTCAAGGATTTCTGTTACTACAACAGCCTGCTCTGGTAATACCACCAGGGGTGTGCCATCGATGATGGCATTAACAAAGGTAAACTGCTCGGCTACATTGGGGTCTCCGTCTGCACCGTCGTAGAAGGCTACGCCACCTGCGTTTAGATTAGGCTCTTTCACATATAAACGGCCCATGTCATCGCCGTTGATGCGTACACCGCCATCTTTCATATCGGCTCCGGCCTTGGTACCACAAAGGGTGGCGCGGGCTTCGAAGGCTTCTATCATATTAATTGCCCAGCTGGATTCCAATATAATGGTAGAGCCGTCTTCCATGGTGATAAACCCGAAGGCTGAGTCTTCAACGGTAAATTCTTTTGGATTCCATGGGCCGAAGGCATTACCACAGACTCCGTTTTCATTAAGCTTCTTATACACATTGGCCATTACGGATTTGACTTTGTAGTTATTCATATACCACAGAGTCAAGTCCAAAGCATGAGTGCCGATGTCTATAAGTGGGCCGCCCCCTTGCTCTTCCTCGTTAAGGAAAACACCCCAGGTTGGGACTGCTCTGCGGCGCAGGGCGTGAGCTTTTGCGAAATAGATATCTCCCAGGTCGCCCCGGTCGATGGCTTCTTTGATGTACTGGCTTGGTGCCTGGTATCTGGTTTGATACCCGATTGTAAGGAGCTTGCCGGTGCGCTTTGCCGCGTCTACCATTGCGTGGGCTTCCTTGGCGGTCTTTGCCATGGGCTTTTCGCACATTACATGCTTGCCGGACTCCAATGCGTCGATTGTGATAAAAGAATGGGATTTGTTGGGGGTGAGGACATATACCATATCAAGGGTATTGTCTTTCAAGAGCTCCTTATAGCAGGTGTAGGTTTTGGCATCCGGAGTACCGTACTCCTTTGCCGCTGTGACCGCGCGCTCCTCGATGATATCGCAGAATGCTACCATGTCTGCCTTGCCGGTCTTAGCCAGACAGGGCATATGCTTGCCGTTGGCAATGCCGCCGCAACCGATAATACCGGCCCGTAGTTTTTTCGCCATAATTTCTCTCCTTTTAATGGATGAATTTTATAGCTTGATTATACGTGTTATTTGCTGAGATGCAATACTATGCCAACAACCTGAGAGGTACTCCCCGGCTTCAGATTAAGTATTACCGGGCCTGGGATGCCTTCGCCATCCAGGTTTACAAACCTTGCGCAATAGTATTGATTTCCTAGACGCCACATATTCATTGGGTCGAAGCCTGTGATTTTGGCGTTTTTTTCTATGACTTTGTGCGGGGCAGTGAGAAAGTCATCAAATTTGGCTTTTTTATTGGAATAATGCCGTTGGAAGCCTTCGGCTAAAGTGTCAGAACCGGATATAACTTCGAAAAGCGGGCGCGGGTCACCGAGGCTATGGTAGAAGTCTATCCCCAGCTTCTTGAGGGTCAAGCACAGGAATGCCCCAGTGAAGTAGGAAATAAATCGCACGGAAAATAATTTCTCTGGGTCTGTTAGCATTGGGATATGAGATTCGTTTATCAGTTTTTCATATTTTTCATGGGATAGCTGCTTAAGGGCTTCAAGCCCGGCATATTCTGCGGTGCCTTCTCCTTCCTCAGATATTAGCTCTGGGATTATTGCGTCACCTAGGATAGCGGCTCGAGATTTTCTTAGGTTTATAAAGTCGGTGAGAGCAGCGGGGTCGCTGTTGGTGTAGGCATTAAGCAGGAAGCTGATTTCGGCGGCTTTTATCCGGTAAGCCGTTAGGTCGTCAGGGTAGGCCATTAGGGCGAATTCATCTCCGCCTTCCCCTGCCCATCGGGTGGATTGGAAGGCATGGAACATTTCGTGGACTATGTTGGCGGCAAGGAGTTCGGGGTCTTCGGTCTCGGGCTTGTCTACGCACCAGGTAGCCAAAGCTGCTCCTTCGAACTCCATTGATGTGTTGGCCCAAAAGCCATCGCCTTTTGGGATTTCACGTCCATCCAGGTATACCTGGTCGCTGCCCACTAGGGCAAATGGCACGGGTGTAAATCCCGGCCATATTGCTTCGAAATCAATGCGGGCTAATTGTGCTTTTATTGTTTCGTATAAAGCTCTCATATCATTTCCTCCTCGCCCCATTGTGGGCATAATCGTTGCTATAGCGAATTAATTCGAAATCAGTCCAGCCTGTCGCCGAAAAAGCGTTGATGCGTCCGCTATTTTCGGCTCGGTCTGGACTGTTTCTCATCTAATTCGCTATAATTGAACATGAAAAGCGGAATCGCGGCTTCGCCGCTCAAATTGGTTTTTGGGTTGCGCGCACTTTCTAAAAAGCGGTTTAAGCTTTTGTCTTGTATAGTCGTTCTGCATGAAAATAAGCTTGCTTGTTTTCAAAGAGAATCACAATAAAAACGAAAGATGGGTAGAGTTATTTTCGTATTATTTATATGATGGCATATCCATTAGAACTAAGTGCGCTGACACCGCTGTCGAAATTTTCTGATTTCATTAAGATATAGTCTGTGTTGTATGTTGAGACAACGAAAACACTGATTTTGGCCTCGGCCAAGATACATGATATTTTTGCGATAACTCCAATCATCCCAAAATCTAGTATCCCCGATATTTTCAATGCTCTCCAGTTGGGTTCAGATGCAAGTACATCGGGTGGTGTATGCTCCGTTTCACAGACCAATGATATTTCATCAGAGGTTTTTGATAAAAAAACATATTCCCGGGAAAAATCTATGTCCTCGATGCGAGCTATCTTACAAACGCTGAAATTGCAACCTATTCTTTGTAACTCCATTACCCCACCTCTTCACCGCATAAAATTTTCATTGCCTCACCTATATACCTTGGGTGGCCGAATAAAATAAATCGGGCTTTACCTTCACTTTCATCGTATTCATATGAAAAACGCTTGAAATGAGAATCATCTGTGTCTGTAAGCTGTATCAGCTCATCTCTTAATTTTATGGCGAGTTCAATTGGGCGATAGATATCAATTATTGAACATCCTTGAATCTCACCGGTGTATTCAGCAAAAATACCATCCATGAAGTCCAGTACTTCCTGCTTTTTTTCCGATTTTATGTTTTCGCCCACACAGCCTTGATCCCAGAATTTCTTGAAATCCTCATGGGTAAACCGCCACTGTCCGCCGATTTTCCGCCCGGTTAACAGTCCATCTTTGAGATGATTCCGGATTGTCCGGGTGGTGAACATTGTCATTTTTGCAATGTCCTCTACTGTGTATAGTTTTTCCATGGTTTTGCACCTCCGCACGTTCATAATATTTCATATAAATGCATATGTCAATACTCATTTTCTGTATTTTCATAATATTTCATGTTTGTTGAAAGACTTTGGAAATAGGCATATGTACAGCGAACCACATTGAGAAACGTGATTGAAGGAGGTAGTACGTTTGCTGCGCAAACGCCACCTTCGGCGTCCGGCTTTCTTGCCGGTACATGCTGCCAAAAACGTAACCTTGGCGTTTTTGGTCGATTTTGCCCGTGCAGTGGCGGTTCACGATTTCGAAAGTCGTTCGCTATATAAGGAGTAATTATGAAAAAGGGCACTTTCACTACACATGATGCACTTCGTGCATTGTATCAAGGTTATTGTGAAAGTGGGGGTTTGGATGGTGGGGTTGATACCACCACACGGATGTGTCCAGTTAGAGCTAGCGTTTTCTCAAAAACGCGCAAAGGAGTATCTCCCCAGCGCGTTTTTTTGCGTCAGGCATAGTCAATCATATAGTCTCATCCACTGAGTATATATACTTGTTCAAATGGAGAATATCATGATGAAAGCTTACTATCGCTTGTAATTTTCTCATGGTATAATGTGCTAATGATTTCGTCTTTGGTAATATGGATTAAGGGGTGTATATATATGAAATTTACATTGGAGCATTTCGGTGCTATCCGTTATGCAGAGTTAAATATGGGTGATCTTACCATTATTTGCGGAGAAAATAATAGTGGAAAAACATATGTGACCTACGCTGTGTATGGGTTTATGTACTTTTGGGATAATGTTTATCAGATAAACATTGATAGCCATATCATAAAAAAAATTAAGGATACAGGGTTTTATAATCTTCAATTAAGTCAGATTATCAAAGATGCACATCGTATAATTGAAAAGGCGTGCCGCGAGTATACCGGTCACCTTGCATCTGTTTTTTCTGCGCATGAAAGCAAGTTTGACAGGTCTGTGTTCAGGATGAACTTTTCATCAGATGAGTTAATTATTGATGAACGAGAGCACACCGGGGGAATACATTCCACCAGTACCAAGACAGGTTTGCGTTGCATTAAGGAAGCGGGTGGACATGATTTAACAATCACACTTTTTTCCGAAGAAGTCGATAGAAGAGAAATCCCAGATTTTATTGTTATTCAAGCGATAAACAGCGCATTAAAAGCAGTTGTCTTTAGTTCCATTCTTCCCAATACTTTTATTGCTAGTGCCGAGCGCACCGGTGCCGCCATATTTAGAAGAGAACTGAATTTTGCCAGAAACAAGATATTAGATACAATGAGCAAGAAAGATGCAGAGTTTGACCCCTTTGTTTTGCTAAGTCAAATAAAATCAGATTACGCATGGCCAGTGGATCACAATGTGGATTTTGCACGTAGCTTGGAAGACGTTTTCAAATCCGAGAGCGATATACTAAAGAAGCATAAAAGTATCATTGATAATTTTTCTGATATTTTGGGGGGAAGCTATCATGTTACGGATAAAGACGGTTTATTTTTTGCGCCGTCTAATAAGAACAACGGAAGAAAGATGCAGTTATCAATGGACGAGAGTTCTAGCTCTGTACGCGCATTGCTTAACATAGGGTTTTATTTGAAACATATAGCCAAAGTTGGTGATATGCTCGTAATAGACGAGCCAGAGCTTAATCTGCACCCCAGAAACCAGCGAAAGATGGCGCGCTTGCTCGTAAGCTTAATAAACTGCGGTATTAAGGTTTTCATAACAACACATAGTGATTATATTTTGCGGGAATTAAATAACCTCCTTCTTCTAAATGGAGGAAGGCCACACCTTGTGCAAATTGCTGAACGTGAAGGCTATGCAAAAACAGAGCTGCTTAAATCGTCCAGTCTAAGAGTTTACGCTGCAAAAGCGGGATTAGTTCAGCTGCCAGGCAACAGCAGGAAGACCCAGAATCAGACACTTGTGGCGATACCAATTGATGATAAAATTGGCATCTATTCTAGCAGTTTCGATGATGTGATAAATGAAATGAATCGTATCACTGACGACATAATGTTTGGGGGATAGGATGGGTACAAGTGAGATTTTACGCAAATTTATTGTGAGTAAAGCAATAATCCCATTAGAGCATGAAAACGGTCAACACATTTGTTGCTTGATAGAGGATGAATCCGACTATATCCTAAAGCTACATCATCTTCCGAAGGACACCTTTGTTATCAAGTGTGATAAATTTCCCAATTTAAGTGATATATTTTTTCGTGGAAGTAACATGGAATGCCGGAGAGCGGACTATGCAGTAATTTCCGAAACTAGGAGTGTCATAATGTTTTTTGAACTTACACGCTCGACCGGCACGAAAACTGCAAGTGAGAGCATTGCGCAATTAAAAGGTGCCAAATGTGTAATGGATTACTGTGGGCATATAGCCGCTTCTTTTTTTGAAAGTCCAAATATATTCGATGGATTTGTCTGCAGATATTACATA
>Ga0123355_10003907_pt1 | contig 21556 bp, 24 predicted proteins | sample TergutEmb28metaG_3_FD_89872 | JGI IMG/M metagenome (GOLD analysis project Ga0123355, IMG submission 89872) | Embiratermes neotenicus P1 segment gut microbial communities from Petit-Saut dam, French Guiana - Emb289 P1 | ecosystem: Host-associated > Arthropoda: Insects > Digestive system > Gut ...
TCACACGCTCAGAAACCGCTTGGTTTTGGCGGAACGCGCCAGACTGCCACAGGAACTGGTCCACGAGAGTGGTTTTACCGTGATCTACATGTGCAATTATTGCTATGTTTCGGATGTTTTTTGTCATACTATCTCCCTGGCGTTTGGATTAATAATGCACCTTACATATTGACAAAATAAGATAGATTTGTCAAATGCATGTGGATGGCCGTACAGATATTTTAGGTTGGCGTGACGATCGAATGTCATCAATGAAATTTTTCCTTTGAGATATCCCATTATACTTGAGATGCTGAAGTCACAAAAAATATCAGACCATACCAAACGACTTATGAATATCATTGACAATATAATACGCTTATCTGACAACTCCCCTACTTCCGCTGCCTTTTCTTCGCCCGTTCTTCGCCAACAAATTTCACAATCGGCACAAGAATCATGGCTGCAACACCACCGGCAAACCCGTTATTGTACAAGTTCATCCCACCGTGAAAAATTGCGACATGTATCGAAAGTGAAAGATGCACAAACCCCGCCGCAAGCCCCCACTTCCACCCAAAGCGCGTTGCCATTGGTGCAAGACATGTAGCAAACAGTGTCGCAACAAGGAACGAACGGTGGTTGATGGGTACACCAGTTAGCAACGCACTTCCAGTAGCGGCCATCATAGCACCTGTCATAAGTATAATTGAGCTTACAATCGGTTTACCAAACGCGCCAAAGCCAATGGTCGAAATTAGTCCGCCAATAACAATGCCATTGTACTCACCACGTACTGCAAACATAAATAGTACACACACCAGCCCAAGTATCCCCATAGATACATACGTTGTGCAAGAATATTTTTTATAGTAGTCGTAATCCTCTGCATCTATGCGAATTAGCTCATTAAATGACAGCCTTTTTGAGCGGCTTAATATGCCTATGATAATATAGTAGACACTCATCACAACCGAAAATGTCGCAAGCTCAAAATTGTAGCCGCTGCTCCAGTTATCCAAAATATACTGTGTAACCCCTAGTGTACGAAACACCGCAAACATACCAACTGCCAAAACGCCCGCAGCAAAGCCCACATTATACAAATGATAACCCTCATGGCATTTACGCAAGGCAGCAGCAAATGGTGTCATGATAAACCCAATTGCAAGACCAAGCACAATACCAATGAAAATGCCAACCGGCACAGGAATTTCATACACAAATGCAAACCTGGTTACAACCGGCGCAAGACAGGTTGCAAGCACGCTGGGAAGCACACAACTGCGGTGAGGTGTGCCTGTATACTTGCTATACAGCCACCCACCTACGATTATTGGCAGCATGTTTGCAGGGTTTTTGCCAAAAAAGGCCATAGCAATAACAACACCCAACGTCGCTATGGCAAGGCCGCTGGGCTCGTGCCGGGCAAAACGCATTGCAGCAATGGCAAGCAGCCCCGAAAGTGCTACATTTACAAATGCTGCCCCAATGCCACCAACTGCTATGTAATCGGTAATAAGTAAATCTGTAGAAATAAAAATATCCCATGTGCCATCCAGTATATTGCGTGGTGTGTCAAAAATAAAACCTTGCGCAATCATGATGATAAATAGCAGGACATGGACACGATACGGTTTCTCGAAGAAACGTTCCTGGATATAGTTATTATTACGGATATGTGTAAGCATGAGATCCCTCGTTTACATAATGATATATACATTCTACCCAAAAGTTGCAGTTATCGCAAGATATAGCACACGTCTTTATGAAACTCAAATCCGCAGTGCCAAATTAAAGTCATATAACTGGAAACCCGTACAGTCATACCCCCCGCTTTACGCATACTTTCACCACAAAACGCTCGGTTCGTGTATTGAAAATGCGTTTCAGGCATGTAAAATTCAATTTATAACCAACTTTTATATTGCCGAAACCGTATCGGTATAGTAGAATGCAGTTAGTTGCAATGGGATACCCCGCTGCAACACATTTTTACCCAAGAAAGGAGCTGGTCAATTTGGTATATTTAGGGTGGTTCTTGTCCTAACCTAAAAGGGACAAAGGGAGGGCGAGCCGGCTTGCCGGTGCGCTCGCCCTTTTTTGCAGAATAACTCGCATCTCATAAAAACAGAAAAGGAGGCATTGAAATGATAAAAATCCGAACATTTGATAGAAGCACCCATCGTTCCCCCAATCGTTCAAAACGACAACTTCAAGCATACGGAGGTTTACAAACGTGACGCAATTTGTATCACGTTTTCTAGCTCCGTTTGCAGACACGCTACGGAGGTATCACGCTTTGAAATATGTAAACGCTAAGGATGTGCTCCCCCCCGAGATTTTGGCACTCGTGCAGGAATATTCGGGCGGTGCATTGATATATGTTCCCAAAAAAGATGACGATAAAATCGGCTGGGGGCAAAAAAACGGCGCACGCACACAGGTGCATATGCGCAACAACAACATAGTTGACGCCTACAGAGATGGCGCAAGTGTTTGTGACTTAATGCTGGAATATTGCCTATCAGAAGCAAGTATTCGCAAGATTTTGTACACAAAGAATCGGGCGACAGCATGATGTATAGTGAGATAAAGTGAAAATCACCCAAGACGGAGTCTTGAGCGATTTTCACTTTTTATTACCCGCGCTTTATAACAGCAAACATAATCTCAGTAAAACCACTGTAATGATTTTTCATGGACTTGCTTATACCATCGTCATATGCCTCGTAGTATAGCCTAGACTCTGCTACACCGCCCATTCATATTCCCCATTGTCAGCCACCCCATAAAAATCTGCAAATGATAAATCAAAAACAGATTCAAATTTGCTAACATCTATACTGCTTTTAATCAACTGCTGCCAGAAGCCGGTGTGTGCAATGTCACCCTGCATGATAACGCCCACAACCTTGCCACCACGCAAAATAACTTTTTTATAGTTACCTCTGTAAATACGGGTTTTGCAGTTATCACCCTCTTCGGGAGTGATAACGCCAAGCGAGAGGGTCGGAATAGCATAATAATTCATTGTGTTTTTGACAGCAAATTTATCATCGTAGATAGCAGGGATGCCACACATGTTTTTTGCAGCAACTTCGCCCTGGTCTACAGCGTTTGGCCATACTCCAGACAAACCCGCTACATCACCAGCAGCATAGATATTTGCAACTTCTGTGGCCAAGTACTTGTCTACGGTAACGCCATAATCGCATTTAGTACCAAATTCACCATGGAGGAATCCAACAGCAGGGCGTGAACCGATTGCAACAATTACCATATCACATGGAAGCTTCTCGCCGGAGTCTAGCATTAATGCATCAACATTCACACCGCTTTTTTCGGCATCTACAACCTTTGAACCTAGCTTGAAAACACAGCCCGCCTCCTCAAACTTTTTCTGGTACATACGCGCCGCATACTCATCTAAGTTTAGCGGCAAGATATTTTGAGCAAGATCAACTACCGTGGGCTTCTTGCCAATAGCTTGCAAGGCATAGGCAGCGTCAAGTCCCACAAGTCCCGCACCAATTATTACAATATTGTTCACGTTTTGTGCATGGTCACGTATTTTTTTTGCATCAGAAAGGTGACGCAAACCGTAAACATTTTGCGCATTCCTCAACAACGGCAATTCGATACTCTCTGCACCCGTAGCAATTAGTAATTTATCGTAGGATTCACTCGTGTTAGCAAAGTACACATGTCCGTTCTCAATTTTTTCTACCGTTTGCCCAGCTATCCATCGGATATTGTTCTTTGCGAAATAATCTTCATCAACAAATGAAATCCGCTTCTCATCCCTATCACCACTAATAAAGCTATGCAGCATACACCGCGAATGCACCGCTTCATCTGCAGAAACTATTACAATCTCGTCGCTTGGCTTGAACTTGCGTATCGTACTAGCAGCCGCAATACCTGCCGCACCCGCACCAATTATCACATGTTTCACGTTATACCTCCCTTTCGTTCGCTTGCAGCTCATTGGCCGAGTGGCCTTGTGCTGTCGCGCAACACGCTTCGCGGGGGTACGCCTCTACTGTTATAGTCCCGGAAGGACAGCGTTTTACGCAGTTTGGTTCATCATTATCGTTCACGCAAAAATCGCATTTCACAACCCTTGTACGTGTTGCGGCATCGGGTTTTGGTACGCCAAAACTGCAGCTCATCACACACATAAAGCACGAGCCACATTTATCCGCGTCGTACCGCACAAAACCTGTGTCGGGGTTTTTGGTAAGCGCACCACTCATACATGCCGCAACACATTTTGGCTGGGCGCAGTGGCGGCAAAACAGCGGCTTAAACTGACCATTTGCGTTCAGCAAAATTTTATTGCGTGACTCATTTGCCGGGTCTGTCAGCCCTAAGTCGTACAGGTTGCCTTCAGCCTCACGATGGGCTTGCATACAGGCGATGCTGCAGGACATGCAACCCGTACAGTTTGTGGGGTTTATTATTATCCGTTTCATGCTGCACCTCCTACACTGGTAAGTTAAGTGCTTTGCGTTTATCTATAATCACTTCGTCAAGCATGATGGCGGCTTCCGCGCCATTATCATTTATCATCACGTACCCACCGGTGAGGGCTTTCATATCCTCAGTCAAAACTTTTACAGCAACGCCACTACCTGTCACAAAAGGCGGAAGTCCAAGATGCAGTGGGAGTCCAAGTGCAAGTGCAAACGCGCCATCCGCAAGAGCTTGCTCCTCAAGCCATTGTGGTGCAGAAATAACAAGCGGCAGCTGAGGGAGGTCTACGCCAAGTGCTTCTGCAACCTCAGCAGCAACAATTTCTAAACGACCAATTGCAAGGCATGGCCCAAAATTGAGTACAGGAGGAATGCCTAGTTTCTCGCACACAGCCCGGAGTTTTGGCCCTGCAAGCTTTGCCGCTTCCGGCATCATGAGACCACAATTTTCGATACCGCCTGAAGAACAACCTGCGGTAAGCACCAAGATATCCTTTGCGATAAGTTCCTTTGTGAGTTCTACAGTAAGCACATCATGCCCACCAGCGGTAAGGCTGGAGCAACCCACCACTGCAGCAAGTCCCTTGATATCACCGGAGGCGATAAGACCTATCAGAGGCTTCCAAGTATCACCAAGGAATTTTTTCAATGAAACTTCACTTATGCCTGTGAGTGTATTGTCGTTGCCATGGTCTGGCAACAGGTTAAGTTGAACAATGCCACGGCGGGCTTTGTATGAAGCAATACATTCATCAATTATTTCGTTTGAAAGCGATTCACGATTTTCAAATACGTACGCTTTAAGCTCTGCGTTGGCTTTCTTTGCAATTGCATCAAGGCAAATTTGTTTAATTTGAAGTGCATCACAAACAGTTTCGATACCAGGAAGGGTGCAGTTAAACTCGGAAAGCACCGCGTCAATACCTCCAGTAGCGAGTATTGCCTCACTGATATAATTGTTACCGGCATGGCCATCAAACACATTTGTATAATGCGCACCGCGCAGCTGCAAATCCTGCCCTACACATGTACAGCCTACCAATTTGAAGCCTTTAGCACCCGCAGCTTTTGCTTTAGCTACAACCTCTGGCGAATCAAGACAGCTTTGTAAATGTGCAAAAACAGAGTGTTGGTGGCCAGTTATCATGATATTGATATAATCCGCATCTATTACACGCAAACCAACTGGTGCCATGCGTATTTCTGCCTCGCCAAGTAGGATATCATTGAGGAAGTTAGTAAGCTGCAAACCATACAGCCCAGTAGAAATACCAAGGCGTAGGCAGTGTAGTAGCATGTCTACGGGGTCGGAAGACAGGTTAGTGGACGTTTTTACCACGCCATTAAACACCTCAGACTTCGCACCGCCAGGGAGTATGCCAAGTTCTTCCCATTTTGCAAGGCGTGGTGCATAAGCCAGTTTTTTTGTAAGCTCCATTTTTTCACTAACTGGTTTGTACAAGTCTGTAAGGATAAGGTCGGCGATTTTTATAGCCTTATCGTATTCATCTGTGCCTGTGACACCAAGCAGGCTTGCAAGGCGTTCCAGTGCTGCTTTGCCCTTTAGTTCGCCTTTTGTGAGTGCAGTATTTTTTAGGTTACGTGCAGTGCCTTCTACAATGTGTATGTAGCAGCCACTGCCTGCTGATACCGCACGTAAAAAGTTACGGGTTACAATTTGGTCTGCGTTCGCCCCGCAGATACCACGAGGTGATGTTGGGGTTACACGGCATGGTCCATTAGAGCATAGGCGGCAACATACACCCTGCATACCAAAACCGCATTTTACTTCTTGGCTTTTGACGCGATGGAATGATGTTTCTACAGATAAATCCTGCACAAAACACTCGATTTTTTTGTCTGCACTTTTGCAGGTTTGACAGTTGAATTTTTGGCTCATTTTAAGCCTCCTTATATATTGGTATTGATTGCTTGCAATCAATCTGAAGCACTTCCTCAATGGTCTTGGCCTTCATTTCTGCAATAAGAATGCTTTGCAGACGCACAAACTCGTGATGTGCAAGGCAAGGTGTTTCCTTGGTGTTGAGAGGGCATTCGCTGCCATCCCTCAGACATTCGCATAAAAATATCCGCTCATCTACTGCAGAAATAATGTCATATATATTGAAGGAATTGAGTGTGCGAATGAGATAATAGCCCCCGGTTGGGCCGCGCTTGTTTTGGACCAGTCCGGCTTTTTGCAATTTTTTGAGTATTTTGTAAGCGTATTTATATGGGATATGCTCGGCATCGCAAATTGCTCTTACGGTTTTTCTTTCACCGGCGGCAAGGATGCGTATAGTGCGTATGGCGTAGTCGCATTCTTTGGTTAATAGCATATGTTCCCCCTTTACAAGTTTCATATTGGTTGCAAAGAGAGTATTATAGTTGACTAATTTTGTCAAGTATAATTTTGCAAAGCAATTATTCATATGTTGTACAGCTTTACGCAATACTGTACCCTATAGCAATTTTCTTTTTCATAGTCCGGTTCTTGCGGATGGTTAGGGTACGGTATGGAGCAAAAGCCGGACTACCATAAGTTAAATTGCTATAACGATACACATGCGTATATTTCTCGCGCACATCCATCAGTGCCAGACCATAAAAATTTCCAAAACTAATGACAAATGTCACTACTACATACAGAACAACCGTGGCATAATACTTCCATAAGCAAAAACAAATCTGAGAGGATAATGAAAATGCTAGCAAACATGAAAAATGTAGTAAAACGCTACGGCGACCTTGTTGCACTGGATCACCTAGACCTCGATATTAAAGAGGGCGAAATCCTTGGCTTGCTTGGTCCAAATGGTGCAGGTAAAACCACGGCAATCCGCAGCCTATGCGGCCTCATTCCTATAGACAGTGGGGAAATAACTGTGTTTGGCCAAAGCCAAAACATAAACAACCTGTCCATCAAACGTCAAATGGGTATTGTGACCCAAGAAATCTCCGTTTTCAAAGACCTTTCTACAATCGAAAACCTACGCTACTTTGGCGGGCTATATGGGATGCGAGGTGCAGAGCTAGAAAGCAATGTAGCACGTGTGCTAGAGTTTATCGGCCTTGCCGACCGTGCAAAAAACCGACCAAGCACTTTTTCTGGGGGTATGCAACGCCGTCTGAACATTGGCTGTGCATTGGTTCACCACCCACGCCTTGTAATAATGGATGAGCCAACAGTAGGTATCGACCCGCAGTCGCGCAATCATATCCTGGACTCTGTTAGGAAAATTGCAGCGGAAGGAACTACAGTCATATACACATCCCACTACATGGAAGAAGTACAGGCAATATGCAACCGCATATCGATAATGGACGCAGGACGCGTGATTGCAGGAGGTACAATAGATGAACTCGTTGGCCGTATCTCACACGAGGATACAATCCGCCTTACGGCAGCAATGGCTTCCCCAGCACTTACCGAAGATATACGTGCAATATCCGGTGTAAAAAATGTAACACTCACCGGCAACGATTATCTAATAATTTCCGGCGCGGACAGCGGCAACTTGAACCGCATAATGGAGGTTGCGATGCGCCACGGAGGCATCGCAAACATTACCGCAGACAAACCTAACTTAGAAGATGTTTTCTTGACACTAACCGGCCGCAGGCTGCGTGATGACGAATAGAACATGGCTCAGAATAAAAACTCGAAAGGAATGTAAATATAATGACTTATGCTCTAATGGTTAGACACTATTTCAAGCGGATTACGCGAGACCATGTAGGTACAGCATGTCTGTTCCTGCTGCCGGTCGCGTTGGTGGCACTGTTTACAGTAATCTCAAACACAAACTTCGAAGGCACAGACAATATCGTAGATGGATTTAATGTTTTTGCCACAGGCAACACAATGATGCAACTTGTAATGTTTCAGTTCTTCAACTCTATGATAATTACCGATTTCATGTATGCAGACTTGCGTACAGACATGCGCTGGCGTTTACTTGCCTCACCTCAATCGTTTAGCAAATTTATTTTCTCTGGCGCATTTGTAGGGGTTGTATATTCAATTATATCCGGCTTGTTTATATTGGGCTTTGGCGTGTTTGTATTTAACGCAAACTGGGGTACGCTCTGGGTTACACTTTCTACTCTACTTGTGCTTGCTATTTTGAATACACTCTTTGGACTGTTCTTGTTCCTATCCATAGGCAACAAAAATACGACCAACGCAATCGCGTTTGGGGTTGCCTTTGGCCAAACAATTCCTATGAACTTTATGAACCTAAACAACGATGCTGTTCGCTTTTTCTTCGAGCGTGTTACACCATTTGGTATTGGGTCACGAGTTATCGTATATGGCAGTACAATAGGAGAAAATGACTTTGGCGATTTTATATACAAGAATATGGCACACTCTATGCTTAACCTTGGTATACTTGTCGGCTTGTGCGCAATACTCGCAATTGCTATAATAGTCATAAGCAGGAGGCGGTCGTTTTGAACACAACAATAAAACATGCAAGGAGGACTGCCCTGTGAACCTTACAATTATGAAGTACGCGTTGCGGCGCGGGTTTATGAACCCTTTGTCAATTATCATCAACTGTGCTGCACCGCTTGCATTTGTGTTTTTTTCAAGTAATATGCCAGTTGCGCAGATTGGAGCTAACAGGGAGTTTTATCTGATTGCTATGATGATAATGTGGGGCGCGTTTATCATGAGCAAAAGCGTGCAGCATGACAAAATGGAAGGTGTACTCATACGCATTCTTGCAGGACCTGTTACATTGCGCGGCTACCTTATGCAAAACTTTTTTGCCGCACTTGTGCCAATGATAGGCATATCTATATTAATTTCCGCAATTGGGATGCTAGTGAACGATTGGGGCTTCATGTTCTCTATAGGACTTGCACTGTGTTACATCATGCTTTCGACAACGTCTATTGGGCTATCGTTTGCATGGAGCTGTCTGTTCAAAGACAAAGAAAACAGTGCTGCGGGCGTGTCTGTTTTGATAACCACCGTAGCAGCCATTGGTGGCTTCTTTCTACCGCTAGCTATACTGCCGCAGCCGATATATTATCTTGGCGCACTGTTCCCTGCCCATTGGGCAAGCCGTGCAATTGAGGTACTGCTTGAGGACGGCATGGTTGGTATGTATTGGGTTGGCCTTGCGGCAATGGCATTGTTTTCGGTAGCATTTATATTGTTTGGAGGAAAACGGAGGCTGGTATAAGCGTGAACGACCAATCGCCGCAAAAACAAACATTTACCGTTTGTACAATGTTTTCCCTTAGCCTATTGGGTCTCCGCTGGTATGCAGGCGGAGGCACGACGGGCTTTTTTCTCATGCTATTTTTGGTATGCCTTGTACTGTTGCGGCTGCGTGTGCCTAAAGCAGGTTGGACTAGCGTACTCGACGTACTTGCCTGCCTTGCAGTCGCACCAATAGCAGTTGGAGTCGGGCTTTTTGCAGCAATGTATTATGGCATGTATTTTGCGGCTATTGCGGCAGTGTATGTTTTTTTTGCAGTAGACATGTACGCTGGTGGCATTGCAGCACTTGCTGCTGGCATTGGTCTACTCCTTAGACTATGGGAGCGAGAGCGGGACAAACGCATAACAGGGCGCGATACAGACGCTTCGCGCTACTACCAACTAGAGACATTACAGGGGGATTTAATGAACGCCACAGCGCAGATAGAGCGCATGACCGTAGTCAGCGAGCGTGCGCGCATTTCTCGTGAAATACATGACAATGCTGGACATGAGATTGTGGCAGCATATATGTCTCTGCAAACGGCGAGAGGTATTTTTGACGGAGCAGACGCAAACGCGCTGGCCTTGTACGATGCAGCTCTGCAAAGGCTGGACACTGGTGTGGAAAAAATTCGTGAGGCCGTACACAATCTTGTACCTGTTACGGCCCTCGGTATTGAGGCACTAATGGAAAATTGCGAACGTTTTCCGCTTCCTGTAAATTTCAATACATTTGGTGATACGCGGCATGTACCTGTACACGTTTGGAATGTGCTTGAATCTTGCCTTAACGAGGCACTTACCAATGTTGCAAAACATGCCAACCCACGAGAAATTTCTGTCCAGCTGGACGCCACTGCACACATTGTGCGGCTTTGTGTAGAGAATGATGGCGTGCTATCTAAAGGAAGGAGCATTGGGACAGGACTCAGAAATTTGCGACACAGGCTGACATCTGCAGGGGGCAGCTTGGCTGTTGATGGCGGGGACGAGATGTTTAGAGTAGTATGCGTAATGCCTGTGCAGAAATAATTTGCCACAGATGAAGAAAATATGTAAAATTACCGTAGATTGTATATATAACTAGAGGAGCGTGAGGTATCTATGAACATTAGCAGTAAAATTCTGCTACAACGCGCACAGCACGGGCTTTCACAAGAGCATATCGCAGAGAGACTTGGAGTGACGGCACAAATTATCGATGATTGGGAAAACAGCAAATCTATCCCCGGTATCGAGCAAGTACTGCAGCTTAGCGAAATGTTTAACGTGTCTGTGGACTACTTACTGCGCGCACAAGGCTCGGAGTCACATATCGACCACGCAAGCACAAGTATTGTTGACGACTATGACGGTGGTCACAAGCGTGTCAATTATAGATTCTCATTTGACCTAGACAACTTCATCTACCCAATTGCCGGGCTTGCGTATCTTGTAATGGGCTTTTATTGGGGCTTATGGCATCCTGGTTGGGTAATTTTTATTGCTGCATGGGTAGTTGATGATATTTTTTCAAACAAGAAAAAGCGCAGAATCAATGTCCCTATTTATGGGATTGCGGTGCTTGTATATTTGCTCATGGGGTTTTATGCGGATTTGTGGCATCCTGGTTGGATTATATTCATTGTTGCGGGGATAATATCTAGTTCGGTTAAAAGAGTGAAAATTAAATAGCGTTGTGGGCGACCGGCCGTTGTCGCCCATTTACATAATAATCCGGCTGCCTGCGGTGGTTTTTTCCACATGTACTTGCCTGTCCAACCGTTCACGCAACTCTGTCACATGGGAAATGATACCAATAATGCGATTACTACCTGCCATCTCTGTCAGTGTTTTGATAGCAAGCTCAAGTACGTCCACGTCCAGCGTACCAAAGCCCTCATCTATATACATTGCATCCAAGCGAATACCACCCGCGCTTTGTTGTACCACGTCTGAAAGACCCAATGCAAGTGATAGCGAGGCCATAAACGACTCACCACCAGAAAGGCTGCTCGAACTACGCGCTTTGCCTGTGTATGCATCAAACACCTCTATGTCAAGACCAGTTCTAGCACGGCCATCACCTTTCTCGGTTTTACGGCGCAACATGTAGCGGCTTTGACTCATAACTTGCAAACGTTGGTTAGCGGCACGTAGTACACGATCAAAATATGCCATTTGAGCAAAAGTTTCAAAATCGAGCTTGCCATTTGCAGTATTTGATAGTTGCAGAATATTAGAATATGACTTGTCTGTTTTATCCAATTTTGCGGCAGCGGCGTGCAGCTCTGCCAAAGCTGACTCAGTCCTGTGAAGCCGGTGTTTAATTTCGTCTTGTTGTATGATTAGTGACTTGATTTGCTCGGCTATACATATCTCCTTTTCAAGCAGCGCAGGAATGTCTGGTGGCTCTTTGCCTTCAATTTCATTTTGCAGGCGGGTTATAGTATAGGTTAGCTGCTCGGAGTATTTGTCATAGTCAGAAACCTGCACCTTGAACTCCGTAAGGACTTGTTCGGTAAGAAGCGCGGTTTTATAGCCTGCATCGTCGATAAAGCCATCTATTTGCAAGGCGGCTTCATATACCTGCTGTGTTTGGCTACAGATTGTACGCTGAACTTGTTCAGTTTCAGCACGTTCGGTTACGAGTGTTATTGCAGAGTTCAAAGCAGATTCTGCTGCGCCTTTGCGAATAGTGACCTCATTCCAATTCTTAACTAAACAATCAAGTGTATGTTTTTCTGAGTTCATACGGGTGGTAAGTGAACAGACCTCGGATTCTACCTGTGTGCAGAGTGTAGAGAGTAAATTGATATCAAATCCATTTGGTAAAATATCCGTAGCATCTTCGTGGAAGCGTTTAGTAAGTGCATCCACTTCACCTTGCTCTGTAGCGATGTGCCTGTTAAGTTCATTTATTTGCTCAGCAAGAGTTTTCTGGTATGTTACAAGTTCAGCCAATACTTGTCCGACCTTTATTTTTGCACCAGTCAATTCATGTATTGTTTTTTTTGATGTTAAAATATTTTCTTCAAGCAATGTAGCAACATTTTCTTTTGTTGCCTCAGGCAGTAACAGTTTCACATCTTCAGCAAACTGGCGCACCAATGTATCTATCTCCAGTTTCATTCCACTACATACTGCTGCTTTTGCCTCGCGTTTTTGTTGCGCCTTGTTACGAGCTTCGCGGGCTTTGTTGAGGTCGGTTTCTGTAACATCACCCGGCGAAAGCTTGGCGGGGTTAGGATGCTCTACTGCGCCACACACTGGGCATTGCTCGCCCTCTGTCAAGTTGTGTGCGAGTACACCAGCTTGGTTACGTAGGAATACCTCTTCTATACCGTCACATTTTATTGCAACTGTGTCTACCACTTGACACAACGTTTCAAACTCTGATTGCTCCTTTGTAAGCAACGCTCGTTTGGAATTAATTTCAGCAAAATCGACTTGTGCTTTTTGTAGCTTTTTCAGTTTATCTTCACTGCCCATCAAGTCTTCTGATATTAACGACTGTTCGGTCTGGATGCTCTCCAACTGCGGCAGCGCATTCAGCTTGCCAGCCATTATGTCTAGTTCAGCACGCTTTTTCAGTAAATTTATTCCCTTTGCCGTTATGTTCTCTTGGTGCTTTTGTAAGGTTGTAAGCTTTTCCAAAGACCGTGTGGCAGACGCCCATTCTTTTTCGACAATGGTGTATGTCTCCTGTGCTTTATCAAGTGCTGGAAGGGATTCTATTGTGGCAGTAATCATTTTCATTTCACATTCAGCGGCATGCTGCTGCTGCCTTGCTGTCTCGAGTGCTAACTGCGTGTTTGAGTAGTTTGCAATTGCAACATGTGCGGCATCGGCAAGCGGCTTCACTTTGTACAATGCCGCTTCTCCACGGGATACACGTTTCTTTAGAGTTTCAATGGCTTCAACTTGCGCAATGTGTCCTGCTTGTGCGATATTGCTTCTATCAAGCTCGGCAAATTTATTTTTTAGCTCTACTGACATTGCAATGTTCGCAGCCAATTCTTGCCGTTGCATGTCAAACCCATCAACTTGTGCGGTCAACTCTTTTAGCACTATCTTATCTGCTTTTACAATTGATTTCCATTCGGCAAATACCTCGTCACGCTTGTACACATCAACATTGTACCTCGCAAAATCATGCAAAATCAGTTTGCGTGCAGCTTCTTCGTCCCGTATCATATCCTTCAAGCGTTGCTGAAATATGCGCAACGCACCTGTACCAAATATACTACGCAAAATTTCTCCACGGCTGCTTGTGTCACTTTGCAAAAACCGTAAAAAGTCGTTCTGTGCTATCATCAATATTTGTGCAAACTGGTCACGGTTTAGTCCTATGACCTCCTCTATTCGAGCATTGACATTGCGTGTACCTGCTAAATTTGTACCATCTGGCAAGGTTAGCGTCACATCCTGCCCGGTTTTTTTTATGACACGCCTCACAGTGTAAATATTATCCCCGGACGCAAACATTAGTTCCACAAATGTACGCGCTTTTTCCTCCGCGAAGTCTGAGCGCAGCATGGCATATTCGTCCCGTGATGTACCGCTTGCCCTTCCATACAACGCAAAAGAAATCGCGTCAAAAATAGTGGTCTTACCAGCACCGGTTTCGCCTGTTATCAAGTACAGCCCGCTTTGACCAAGTTTAGCAAAATCTACTTCTTGCTGGCTTGCATATGAGCCAAATGCGCACATTGTTAATTTTAGTGGTCTCATACATCGCCCTCCGATAGTAGGTTACGCACAATCTCCATCTGTTCTGTATTCATTGTCGTACCTTGTGCGGTAAGGAAAAACTCGCCGAACAAATCGAACGTCGACAAGTTCTCTACCAATTCTACGTTTGCTTCAATTGTAGAAATATCCACAGATGTGTGTGTGTTTTCAATTTTTATGTTCATCATGTTGGGGTAAACGCTACGGATTTTGCCATGTGCGTCAATAATTTCTCCTTCGTTTGTGAGTACAACACTTAGATAGTCGTTCCTATCTGCGAGAGATGCAACTTGTTCGGTCAGCAATATATCTATGTCACCACGTATTTCTCGCATATCGTGCAAAGGCATGAGTGGCAGTGTCGTAACCGCAAGACTGCCCTTATCACCAAGCTCCACAAGAGTAGCTGCTTTTTTTTGCGCCATTTCTGAAAATGAGTATTTAAGAGGTGAGCCACAGTAACGGATATGCCTCGCACCCACGCTTTGCGCACCATGCAAATGCCCAAGCGCAACATAGTCAAACCGTTCCACCAAGCCGACATCCACAGCATCTAGCCCTCCTACTGGGTTAAGCTCTGACTCGCTCCGCTAGGGTGAGAGTCCTATTTTTGTGTAAAATTGATGTGATACAAGCACATTGCGGGCCGTAAAATCGACTTGTGCCGCATCTATTGCATCAGATACAATTGAGTCATATGACTCATCAATATCCGTAAATGCACCACGCACCATGGCAGGCTTTATGAACGGCATCAGCCAAAAATTGACATCACCAAACTCATCTATGAGCGTAACTTTTTGCGGCTTTCCGTCAAACGTCCCGCTGAAGAACACACGCTTGTCAACCAGCAGACGGCTTGCGTAGCTTATCCGTTCCGGCGAGTCGTGATTGCCGGAGATAAGTAGCACCGCAACATCAAAAGCCACAATTTGTGTAAGGAAATCGTCAAAAAGCCGCACAGCGTCAACGCTTGGGATGGCACGATCGTACACATCTCCGGCAATAACAACGGCGACGGGTTTTTCTTTCTGTATAAGCTCAATAATTTGCGCAAAAATATATTTTTGGTCTGGTATCATTGAAAAGCCATTGACATTTTTGCCAATATGCAGGTCAGAAAGGTGTAAGAATTTCATGAAAGCCCCCTGTCAAAAAGTCAGATATACATAGTAATCGTGTACATATTCGATATGGATGCTGAATAGAACACAATTTGAAAATATAGACCATGTATATTATACCATTATATACGCGCCTATTGTGAAGTAAACAGCAAGAGAAGCTGATGTAAAGGCGCAAATTAAATGATGAATTATTTATTTCCATCCCATAAAGCATGGGTAATAACAAAACCAAGATGGTGTGTATGTTTTCAAAACCAACTCGCGGTTGTTTTCATTTCATTTCACTATACTTCACAATTTATTCATGCAAAATTGCTTGCTTGTACAGGAGGATGAGATTATACTTGCACAGTTATAAAATTAATTCCTGGCCAATTTTGAGTATAGCTCATGCAAACAAAGGAAAGAGGTAACTAAATGCACAAGAAAATTCTTATTGCTATTTTACTGTTAGCTGCGGCTTTTACACTAATAGGCTGCTCCGGCAATGGTGAAACTGACGCTGAAGAAAATATCCTACGAGTTGTTGCCACCAGTTTTCCACAATTCGACTTTGTGAGACAGATTGCGGGCAACAGGGTAGACGTAACAATGCTGCTGTCTCCAGGGACAGAAAGCCACTCGTTTGAACCAACCCCACGAGATATGATTGCTATTTACCAAGCAGATTTGTTTGTATATACATGCCAAAATGCCGAGAATTGGGTTGCACCCATCCTAAACTCGCTTGGTCGTGAGGCTTTGCACACATTGGCACTGATTGACTTGGTTACGCCAATTTATGCGCATCATGACCATGATCATTATGATCACGAATACCACCATTCTCACGATCATCAACATCACGACCACAACCATTCTTATGATTATCAACATCACGACCATAACCATTCTCACGATCATGAACATCATGACCACAACCAACATCATCTATACGACGAACATGTCTGGACTTCTCCACGTAATGCAATCCTCATCGTGCAAGCCATAGTCAACATCCTATCACACCTCGACCCTGCTAACGAATACTATTTCCGTGCCAACGCTGCCACATATATCTCCGAGCTTGAAGCACTTGACACGGCATTCACACAGGTTGTAGCAAATGGCGTACGTACCACCATCATATTCGGCGACCGCTTCCCTTTCATTTACATGACCGAAGCATATGGACTCACGGCCTACGCCGCATTCCCTGGTTGCTCTACCGAGACTCAGGCAAGCCCTGCCACAATCGCGTATCTCATCGAAAAAGTCCAGCACGATAATATTCCTGTCATTTTCACGATCGAGCTATCAGTAGGTCACATTGCTAATGTTATTGCAGAAGCCACAGGTGCAGAAATACTAGAGCTACACTCTGCACACAATGTCTCTCATGCAGACTTTGTTGCAGGCATCACTTACTTGGAAATAATGCGGCGCAATATCGAGCATCTACGAAGGGCGTTGAGTTAATTGTCACTGATAAAATGCGTCGCAGCAAACTTGGGATACGATGGAAAAATAGCTGCACAAGATGTATCATTTGAGGTAAACATTGGCGACTATTTGTGCATTGTTGGGGAAAATGGTTCTGGCAAATCCACGTTGATGAAGGGCTTGCTCGGTCTGTTGCGCCCCATCTCCGGCACAATTACTCTGGGCAGCGAGCTGCGACATACAGAAATTGGATACCTCCCACAGCAGCTTACAGGCCAACGGGACTTCCCTGCGTCTGTTGCAGAAATTGTGTTGTCAGGCCGCCTAAACAGCCGCGGTCTGCGTCCATTCTATTCGCACAATGACAAAGAAATCGCACATCGCAATATGGAGCAGATGGGCGTTTATGACATACGAAAAAAATCCTTCCGAGAGCTATCTGGCGGCCAGCAGCAACGTGTCTTGCTTGCACGCGCACTTTGTGCAACCAATAAAATGCTGCTGTTGGATGAGCCCACTGCAGGTCTCGACCCACTGGTTACCGCCGAGCTATACCATACAATTGAGACGCTGTGGCGCGACACCGGTATTACAATTATTATGATATCTCACGATGTAAATGCAGCTGTGCAATATGCCAGCCATATCCTTCACTTGCGTACAAAACAAATATTTTTTGGCATAACAGAAGATTACAGAAATACTGATACAGGTCGCAGTTATATTTTGTATCCTCCCGAAAGGGGACAAAACTAATGGCAGACATGATATCAGAATTTCGGTTTATGCTTGGCTTCGAGTTTATACAACGCGCAATCTTTGTAGGGATTATGGTATCCCTATGTGCATCATTGCTTGGCGTGAGCCTGGTTCTCAAACGCTACGCAATGATTGGCACAAGCCTTAGCCATGTAGGCTTTGCCGCAATGACAATTGCCATCGCATTTGGTGTCTCACCGCTTGCAATTTCGTTACCTATTGTTATAATTATCGCGTTCCTTATTCTGCGCGCAAACGAGAGTGGCAAAATAAAGGGCGACAGTGCCGTGGCTCTTGTTTCTGCTGCAAGTTTTGCCATCGGTGTGCTTGTAACTAGCGAAACCGTAGGCCTTAGCCTGCATGTATGTTCCGCAATGTTTGGTAGTATACTTGCCATGACCCAGTCTGACGTATATATCAGCATCGGCCTTAGCGTAGTAGTGCTCGCGCTGTTTGTATTTTTTTACAAGCAGCTGTTTGCAGTCACATACGATGAGACCTTTGCACGAGCCACCGGCACAAAAGTGGAATTTTTCAAGTCATTACTTGCGATTTTGACCGCAGTAACTGTAGTACTTGGTATGCGAATGATGGGCGCACTGCTTATCTCCAGCCTAATAATTTTGCCGCCCCTTACCGCAATGCGGCTTTGCAAGAGCTTTCTATGGGTTGTGATTGTGTCCGCCGCAGTTGGGGTCACGAGCTTCTTTTTTGGCATGGCGGTATCTATTGTAAGGGACTGGCCACCCGGTGCGTCCGTAGTGGCGGTAAATTTAGCGATCTTTACTATATTTTATTTGATCGAAATTGGAAGAAAGTTGGTACGCAAATGAAAGTGTTTATCCCCACAATTATGGTAATAATTATCTTATCCCTTTCCGCCTGCAACAGTGCGGACTACGAGGAGGATATTTATATCGTGTCCGACCGCTTTTTCGCCACGCAAATGCATAATATTCAAGCAGATTACCCCAACTTCCTAGGGCGCACCATACAGTATACCGGCATATTTGTGTCAGATGAATGGAATGGTGAAACTCTATATTTTGTGATACGATTCGATCAGGACTGCTGTACGCCCGGTGATACAATGGGGCTTGAGGTATATTTGAATGATATAAATCCGGTGGATGACTTTACATGGGTACGCATCACTGGCGTGTTAGAGGAACTAAATATCCCAAATTTTGAAAGAATACTGCGCGTTGCAGCCACACATATAGAAATAGTTGAGGAACCAGGTGAATAATAATTAAACGCACTATAATAAAAATCGTTATCCTAACCATTATATGGCTAACCCTACGCGAATCACTTAGCATTTTTGATATAACCACAGGTGTGCTGATAAGCGGACTATGCGTTTGGTATAGCAAAAAATTTCTCCCCCTAGCGCAACTGCAGGGGGTAAATTTGTTTACGCTTTTGCTCTATTTTTGTTATCTACTTGGGCAAATTTACGTTGCTGGATTTTCGGTTATTAAAATGATATTTGTTGGAGCAAAGGCATATATGTACACCACCAAAACTACTCTGCAAAATGACACTCTTCGTATAATTTTGGCAGACTCAATAACGCTAACCCCTGGTTCAATTCTACTTGAGCAGGATAGTGAAAACATTACCGTTGTATGGTTATGTGGCAGCAAGATCCCAACACATACAGAAATTGATAAGCAAATAAAAGGCCGCCTCGAGGATATCTTGCACAAAGCAGAGGTGAAGATGTGAATATTGCACTGTGGGTTACAATTGTTCTTCTGATACTTGTGTTCGTGAAAAATGTAGTTTTAGGCAAATCTTTATGGGATAGACTCTTGGGCATGAGTGTAATATCCACAAAGGTTATCGTGCTGATAATGCTGTTTGCATCTATGCGTGAGACTGCATATCTGCTGGATTTTGCAATTGTTTACGCACTGTTTGGCTTTATAGGCACAATTTTCATCGCACTGTTCATGGCAAAGCGGGAAAAGAAGGGGTAGAATGCAAATAATCAGCACTTTAATTATTACCATCGGATTCGTTTTTATGGCGTTTGGAGTCACGGCGATGTTCAGGTTCAAAAATTTCTATACCCGCATTCTTGCGTCCAGCAAAATTGATACGGTTGGTATAATCACTGTTATAATCGGACTTGGGATAAGGCATGGGTTAAGCCCATTTACGGCAAAAATTGTGCTGCTTGGAATTATTCTTGTCATTTTTAACCCACTGGTTGCACACATATTAGTACGTTCGGCATACCGAAGCGGACATAAAATTGAATTTTTCAACGATAACGAGGCGGATAATACATGATATACGCGCTCATTTCCGCGTGGTTAGTGACCACAGTGCTTATGATATACGAGCAAAAAATAGCTAGGATAATAATTTACCTCGCTATCTTTTCGCTGCTTTCAAGCGCGGTATATCTAATGCTTGGCTCGCCGGATGTTGCAATGGCAGAGGCAGCAACCAGTGCCTTCACAACGGTATTTTTCATCGTATGTCTTGAAAAATATTTTTCTGTGCCAGATTCTTCTGCTACAACACGTCATGGTTCACTAGCTATCCGTGTCATTAAAATAATTTTGCCTGCTGCATTTGTAATATTCTTGTTTGGGATGTTTATTTACATTTCTCCCAGCGATACTGCAGCCTTGCATTATTTACGTGTGCTGTACATTTCACGTTTTATGTACGATGTAGGCGGCGAAAATGCTGTTACTGCAATATATCTTGGCTACCGTGTATACGACACACTATTCGAGGCACTTGTACTAGTTATTAGTGTTGTAGCAGTAGTCCATATGTCTCACAGCCGCAAAATGCTGGTACGCGGCGGCAAGCATAGCGAAATCGAACGCGATGGCATGGCCGTCTTTGCAATCCAGATCATTTGCCCGGTGATGCTGCTGTTTGGTATTTATTTGATATTTAACGGGCATATTTCACCAGGCGGCGGCTTTCAGGGCGGGCTTGCGATAGCTGCATTCTTCATTTGCAGGTATATGATTTATGATGTGTACGACCTGCCAATACGCAAGTTGGAAAAACTAGAGGATTTTGTTTTTGCAGGCATTATATTGGTAGCAGTTGTAATTATTTTTTTTGGCCTTGCAGAAATTGCACCTCCACAAGTTAGGGCAGTGTTCCAAACCGTTTACCTTGTGGCGATGAATGCATTAATTGGACTCAAAGTAACTTGTGGGTTCATTATCTTATTCTACAGATACATTGCAGTAGAGAGGAAGTAAACATGCAAATTATAGAAATATTTATTATAGCTGTATTCTTCATAGGGTTTTACGGTCTGCTTACCAGCAATAACATTATCAAATCGATTGTATTTATTTTGGTAATGGAGGTAGCGGTTATCATGTTTTTCCTAAGCCTAGGCTTCGACTCGCGTGCAGTGCCACCAATAGGCGCAAATATCTACACAATTGAGTATGTTGCAGACCCCCTACCCCAAGCATTGATGATTACGGCGGTAATAATCGGGCTTGCCACCACTGCAATAAATATCACCATGTTTATAACCCTGTTCAGAAAACATAAATCTGCCGACTGGGATAAAGTAAAAGAGGTCAGTTAAATGCTCACATTCTTTGTTATCGTGCCAATACTTATCGCGGTTTTCCTCTACCTCTTCCCCTTCAAAACCGCAGGCAGAATCACATCTATATTTATACAAATTGGCTTCACTGTCGCCACTACATCTCTATTTGCCGCTACACGGAACGGTGAAATTGTAACTGTAATCGGCGGCTATGGCCAGCTTGGCATTACACTTAGGGCAGACTTACTGTCATCAGTCTTTATTTTGCTTACTGCTTTTATCTTCCTATGCGCAGCAATTTATAGCTACAACA
>Ga0123355_10003908_pt1 | contig 21556 bp, 21 predicted proteins | sample TergutEmb28metaG_3_FD_89872 | JGI IMG/M metagenome (GOLD analysis project Ga0123355, IMG submission 89872) | Embiratermes neotenicus P1 segment gut microbial communities from Petit-Saut dam, French Guiana - Emb289 P1 | ecosystem: Host-associated > Arthropoda: Insects > Digestive system > Gut ...
CCGTCAGGCGGTCGAACGATTGGACCCCGCAGTATTGAGTCCATGGGACTTATGCATCTCTGCCCCCCCGTGGCGGTTTCTTGAGCCGACAGCAGCGACGGAAAGCCGGCTTTGAAGCCAAGGCTTATTGAATGCTCTTGATTTGTTGAAAAGTTCTGGTCGATGGGGATCGTCTTGAGTTCAGTCCAGGGGGGATCCTTCGACCGCGGTCTCGTTGGCTATTGCGGACAACAACCTCGCTCAGGAGGACAGGCTTCCGGCGAGGCCCGCCGCGACAGCCGGCGGGATGTCGGCTACGCCCAAGCCGGCGCTTGACAGACAGCCGGGGGGGCGGCTGTCCCAAATAGATCAGATGCCGCCTTCGAAGATTTTTTTGGAGAGATAGCGTTCGGCAGAGTCGGGGATGATGGTTACCACCCGCTTGCCCACGCCCAACATCTTCGCGACCTCCAAGGAGGCGAACACTGCTGCGCCGCCGCTCGAACCGGCCAGGACTCCTTCTTTCGCGGCCAGGTCTTTCACTGTGGCGAAGGCGTCGTCATCGTAGACCATCATGACTTCGTCACAGACGGAGCGGTCGAATGTTTTCGGAATAAAGCTCGCACCGATGCCTTCCACTTTGTGGGGGCCGGGCTGGCCGCCGCCATAGATCGATCCTTGGGTTTCAACGACCACGCCCAGCACGCGGGGCAACTTTTCTTTGAGATAGCGGGCGACGCCGGAAAATGTTCCGGCGGTTCCGCAGCCAAGAACGATGGCGTCGATGCGTCCTTCCATTTGCTCGTAAATCTCCGGCCCGGTGGTGGCGTAGTGGTAGTCGGGATTGGCCGGGTTTTCGAATTGTCCGGCCATGAACGCGGTGGGGTCGGAGGCTACCAGGGCCTTGGCGGCATCGATGGCGCCTTCCATGCCATCAGCCTCGGGAGTCCGAAAAACCTCGGCGCCCATGGCTCGCATGAGAATCACTTTTTCTTCCGAGAAGCGCTCCGGAACGAACAACTTCACTTTGTAGCCGCGGTTGACGCCGATGAGCGCCAGGCCGATGCCGGTGTTGCCCGCAGTGGCCTCGACGATTGTTGCCCCGGGAATGAGTTTTCCGTCTTCTTCGGCGCGGCGGATGATGCCAATTGCAGCGCGGTCTTTGACGCTGCCTCCGGGATTCAGGTACTCGAGTTTCGCGAAAACATCGGCGGAGCCGGGGGAGACCAGGCGCTTCAATCGAAGCATGGGAGTTTCGCCGACCAGTTGGGTGATGTCGTCGGCGACGCGCAGGCAGGACATTGCCGAATTTTTCGATTTCACATTACAGGGTACGGGCGCAGGGGGGAATCGTCAATGGACGGGGCGAAAGCCGCTAAAGCCGTGTTCTGGAGCGCCTTTAAGGCGGCCCTTGAAGGTGCCGCTCTTCCCCGGTTGACAAGAACCGTAATTTATCGAACCGCTGAGCTGGTGACTTGGGAGCCGGAGTAGTAGCCGGTTTTGGTGCGGACGATCAGCTTGTTGTGACCTTTGGCTTTGGCCTCGACGCGAATCTGACGGAAGTCGCCGGCTTTTTGGGGATTGGTGGGTTTGTAGCCGATGGCGTACTGGTTGCGGATTTCGTTGGCGATGGTGCGGCTGATTGCGTCGACTTCATCGAGCGTTTTGGGGAAGAAGGCGATTCCGCCGGTACGGTCGCAGATGATCTGCAGGGCCTTCCGGGCGCGCTTGGGATGCTCTTCCTCGCCGAGGACGCCGATGGCATAGACGGATGGCCCGTTTTCCTGCTGCAACTGCTTCACGGCTTGTTCGAGGGTTTCACTGCTGGCGTTGTCTTCCCCGTCGGTGACGACGAAGATGACTTTCTTTTCCAGGCGGGCATTCTGCTTGAGGTGGTCGGCGGAAGCAACGACGGCGTCGTAGAGAGCCGTGCCTCCGCGGGCATCGATTTTATCCAGAGCTTCTTTCAGCTTCAGCAGGTCGTGGGTGAAATCCTGATCAAGATATTGTTCGTCGTTGAAGTTGACGACGAAGACTTCATCCTTGGGATTGCTCGATCGCACCAGATTCAGAGCGGCCTGATTGACTTTGGCGCGCTTCTCGCGCATGGAGCCGGAGTTGTCGATAACGATGCCCATCGCCACCGGGATGTCGACGTGGTGGAACGAGATGATGTTCTGCGGCTTGCCATCTTCGAACACCGTGAAGGCGCTACGGTCGAGATTGGTGACGATGTGCTGTTTGTCATCGATGACCGAGGCGTGGAGCATGACCTCATCGACGTCCTGCTTGATGACGAAGGCGCTGGAGTCGTCGACCTTGCTTTGGTCTTGCGGATTGGTCGGAGGTGGAGTTTGCGGGGAAGCCGGCTTGGACTCGTCCTGTGGGGAAGCAGCGTGCGCGCCCGCAGGCAGAAGCATCCTGCCTGAGCAGATCACTAACGCGAGAAGAAACAGAAGTCCTGCGACCCTATTCCGCAGGCGCGTAATATCCGGTCCTTGCATACACCCGTAGAGGCGGCAATCCTTTCGGTGGTAGCAGCTTTACCTTTATTTTACGCCACTTGCCGTCGCGCGCAATCTTGGCGGGGCGGTATCCGAGGACATACTGATTGCGCAACTCGACGCCGATCTTGGTGGCGACATCGGCGAGGTCATTGGGATTGTCGATGGTGAAGGCGCGTCCGCCGGTAAGTTCGGTGATGTCGCTGAGGAGTTGCGGACCGAGACGCTCCTCGATGGCCGATGCGTAGCGGTCGTAGATGCCGATGGCGTAGATCATCACGTCGGCTTCCTTGACCAGCGACTTGATTTCGTTCTCCGTATAGCGGCTGTGGTTGTCGCCGCCGTCGGAAATGATGAGCAGCGCTTTCTTGGGATACTTGGCCTCCCGCATTTTGCTGATGCCCATGTAAATGGCATCGAGCAGCGCGGTGCGGCGCCGGGGCACTGCGAAAACCAGTTTGTTCTGGATCTCGTCGACGGAGTTGGTGAAGTCGCAGACTGTCTCCGGTTCGTCGGAGAACGTGATCATGAAGAATTCGTCCTGGGGATTGGCCGTCTTGAAGAATTCGACCACGGCGTCTTTGGCGCGGTCCATCTTGCTGCTCATGCTGCCGCTTGAGTCGAAGATCACGCCCAGGGAAACGGGAGCATCTTCACTGGAGAATGACTTGATCTCCTGCTCCGAATTGCCTTCATACAGCTGAAAGTTTTCTTTTTCGAGGCCGGTCACCAAACGGTTCATGGGGTCGGTGATGGTGACGGGAACCAGGACCAGGTCGACGTCGACCTTCATCGGGCGCACATGCGTCTTGAGGCCACCGACGCTGGCCACGACACTGTCCTTCGAAGCAGCGGGTTTCTTCTCCACTTCCCGTGGCTGAACATGGACGTCATTCACGTCTGTCTGTGCGAGCGCAGGCAGGCACAGGCAGGCAAAGGCGATCAGGATCGGACAAAGCCATCGCGTTTGCATAAGAGTCGAGGCGAAGTGGGTTTTTCGCCGCAGAGCATGGAACGGTCCCCAAGGAAGAACCGGACAGTCACATCGAACTGGGGCCTTCGGGCGCAATGACCGACGCCCAATTTCCAGGCGGGCCATAATGACCTCGTTGTCCGCGGATGTTAGCACAGCTTTCGACCGGCAGCGCAGTGTTTTTGTCAAAAATCGGAGACAGCGTCGTGAAATACCTAGTGGGCGTGACAATTAGCAGCCCTGTCGAAGCCGCTGCACTGTCGCTAGTGACAGTTCCCAGGTCACGCCCGACCCGGCCGCCGACGCTCGCTTGTTACAATCGAAGGTTTCCCTATGGCTGACATACTTCCTTTTCGTGCACTTCGCTACAACCTGGAGCAGGTTTCGGCCTCGCAGGTCGTCACACAACCGTACGACAAGATCACGCCTGCCATGCAGGACAGATACTACGCGGCCAGTCCGTACAACCTTGTCAGAATCATTCTCGGACGCAGGGAAGCCGGCGACAATACGGCAGAGAACGTATATTCGCGGGCGGCGGGCTACGGGCGGGAGTGGAGCGCGCAGGGTATCCTGGCGCGGGATCGGGCGCCGTCGATCTATGCCTATTCGCAGACCTTTCAGGCGCCTTCCGGCAGGAGTTTTGAGCGGCGGGGATTTATCGCTTTAGGACGCGTGGAGGACTATTCCGCCAAGGTTGTGTTTCGGCATGAGCAGACGTTGGCCAAACCGAAGGCGGACCGTCTCGATCTGCTGCGGGCGACCCGGGTTCACTACGAGCAGTTGTTTCTGTTGTACGAGGATTCGGGCCAGATCGATTCGCTGCTGGCGGCGGGGCGGGAGGCGAGACCGACGATCGAGGTCACCGATGAGTATGGCGTGGTTCACCGGGTGTGGCAGATCCCGGATGCCGGCGTGATTCGGTCGGTCGAGAAGGCGATGCGCGCTCAGAAACTGGTGATCGCCGACGGTCATCACCGCTATGAGACGGCGCTGAATTTTCGTAATGAGTCACGCGCGGGCGCCGGAACGTCCGATGACCAGGCTCCGTACGAGTACGTGATGATGACTTTCGTGAATATGAATGATCCCGGATTGCTGGTGCTGCCGACCCATCGGGTGGTGCATTCGCTCGATTCGTTTTCGCTGGACGAGTTTCACAAAGCAAGCGAGCAATTCTTCGTGGTGGAAGAGGTCAACGGTGCGCTCGATGCGGCGCGAGCGACGGCGCTGCTCGAGAACAAGGGTCGGGGCGGGACAGCCTTGCTGGCCATGACCGCCAACCGGGCTTTTCTCTTGCATTCTCCCACCCCGGCCGGGGTTAAGTTCCTTGGCGGGCTCTCGTTGCGGCAGAGATCGCTCGATGTGGTGCAGTTGCACAAGTGCCTGCTCGAAGGAGTGCTGCACTTGTCGGAGGAATCCATTCGCAATCAGCAGAACCTTTCCTACGTGCGCGAGGCATCGGAGGCGCTGGCGGCGGTGCGCCGGGGGACGGCGGGCAAGGATGCGGCTGACATCGCGTTCCTGATGAATCCGTGCCCGGTCCAGAAAGTGCGGGATATTGCGTTTGCCGGGGAAGTGATGCCGCAGAAATCTACTGATTTCTATCCCAAGCTGCTGAGCGGACTCACCGCCTATGCGCTGGACTAGCAGAGGCAAATTCCCAGCGCGGATGGGGTGGGTGCTCGGCAACGGCGCCCGGGCGGGGCTCCGGCGTCACAGCCGGCGGGCCGGCGGCGCTACGGGTTTCCCGCCTCATGCTCGCAGTGCCGTTCTCCTTTCTGCGCTCGTCTTCCTCTTCCTGCTGATTGTGTCCGGCGCGGCGCCGGAGAAACGGCTGTCGGTCTATTCGCTGGCGACCAACTATTCCTTGCAGGTGGTCGAGCGGGGGGGCCACGACTACGTTGGGCTGCTCGAACTTCTGGAACCGCTTGGCAAGGTGAGCGCCAAAACCGAGGGTTCGCGGTGGCGGCTGCGCTACAACAACGTCGAGGCTGACTTCCAGGATGGGAAGTCGCGAGCGAAGGTACAGAACCGTGAGGCGGATCTCGGCGAGATGTTCGTACTCGAAAACAAGCGAGGGCTGGTGCCGCTCGGATCGCTTAGTTCCCTGCTTCCGCGGATTCTGGGCGCGCCGGTCAGCCTGCACGAGGAGGCGGGACGGCTGTTCGTCGGAAACATTGCGACCCACTTCACGGCGTCGCTGGCCGGAGACAGTCCGCCGAGGCTGGTGTTTCAATTCACGGCGCCGGTGAATCCGACGATTGCCAACGAGCCGGGAGCATTAAGGATGACCTTCGCGCACGAACCGATAGTCGGCCCGGCGTCGCCAACTTTGACGTTTGGGAACAAGCTGATTCCGTCGGCCACCTACCGGGAGAGCAACGGGAATGCGGTGGTGACGGTAATGTCTACGGTTCCGGTGATGGCGACGTTCGGCAATGATGGGCGGACGATCGTCGTGACAGCCACCTTGACACCGGCCGCGAGCGAGAAGCCGCCGGCAACGGTTACGCCCGCGCCCCCCGCCGTCACGCAAGCGCCGCCCGCGGTGGCCCCCGCGCCACCACCTGCACTACCAGCCCGGCGGTACTTTGCCGTGGTCGATGCCAGCCATGGCGGCGACGATCACGGGGAGACTCTCAGCAGTTCCCTTCTCGAAAAGGATGTGACGGTCGCGCTGGCACGCAGCCTGCGTCAGGAACTCGAGAGCCGGGGAATGTCGACGCTGCTGCTGCGGGACTCCGACACGAATCTTTCCGCTGACCAGCGGGCGGTGGTCGCCAACACCGATCATGCAGCGATTTACATCGCGGTGCATGCGGCGTCGAACGGGCACGGCGTGCGCGTCTACACGGCACTGCTTCCGTTTGGCGAAGACGACCGCGGGCCGTTTCGCTCCTGGACTACGGCCCAGCATGCCTCGTTGCCGCTCAGTCAGAGCACGGCATCGGCCGTGAGCAGCGAATTCGAGAAGCGGCAGATTCCGGTGCGCTCGCTGACTGCTCCCTTGAGACCGCTCAATAATGTGACGGGGCCCGCCATCGCCATCGAAGTAGCGCCTCAGGGATCGGATGTGACGCAGCTGATGGCGCCCGACTATCAGCAGCTCGTGGCCAGCGCTGTGGCAACCGCCATTGCAGCGACACGCGATCAACTGGGGGGGGCGCCATGATTCCGCGGCAGTTGATGATTGCCATGGGCGTACTGCTGGCCGCCACTCTGGGACTCGCCATTTACGCGCTGCACATGCGAAACGTGGCGTCGGCAACGCCCATCGCCGCGGTGGACAACCGTCTGCTCGCTCCCCCCGTTGCCGGTCCTACAGAGCGGGTCGTGCTGTTTGTGGCGCATGATGACGACGGCACCCTGCGCGGCGAATCGGCGCTGATTCCGATGCCATCGGGGCGCCAGCAGCGCGCTGAGGAATTGTTGCAGGCCCTGCTCTCGGTCTACCTCGACAAGTCGTCGCCGCACGTGCTGGGGGCGGGCTCGGAAATTCGCAGTGTGTATCTGGTAGATCCGGGAGTCGCGGTCATCGACGTCAATGGAGCCTTTGCCGATACACACCGCTCGGGCGTACTGGTCGAGGAACTGACGGTGGCCTCGCTGATTCAGACGATCTCCGCCAATACCCCGGGAATTGTGAAGGTGAAGTTGCTGGTCGATGGACAACAGCGCGAAACGCTGGCCGGGCATGCGGATCTTTCGTCGTACTACGACGTTGCTGCGGTGAACCAGCTGGCTGCAGAGTTGCAGCCGGGACAGTGAGGAACGGCTTCGGGCTTGCGGCTGCAGTCTTCAAAACCAATCAATCACCGGCGACCTTTGCGGTAACGGACGTTGCTGGCTGTGCTCGGCAGCACGCGGCACATTCGACCTGGGTAATCGGCGAGGAAAGAACGGAGTTCGGGGCCCGACCGATCTTGATCGACGAAGCCCCGGTTCCTCCGGGAATGACTTTCGACCTCTTATTTCTCGAGCGCTTCGATTTCTCCCCTGGTGCGTTCGAGGATTTCGCGGATCTTGTTGATCTTCGAGGAATCGTTCCAGTTGCGCCGGGCCGCGCGGATTGCCGCCTTCACGACGGCCGCTGCGGGACGGGCCATTTCCGCGCCCTCGGGGCCGATCATCCAGTTGCCGGCTTCGTGGGCGCGCATCCAGATCTCTCTCACCGTTTCAGCCTCGCGCCCCAGTTCTGCCCTGCCGGCATCGGTCAGGGTGTAAGTACGCTTTCCGCCGGTCTGATCGGAGGTCACCAGGCCTTCGTCCTCGAGTTGCTGCAGCGCGGGATAAATTGCCCCGGCGCTTGCTTTGTAGACCCCGTTCGATTTGGCTTCGAGCTCTTTCATCAGCTCGTACCCATGCTTCGGCCCTGACTCCAGCATCGAAAGCAGCGCCAGCCGGATCTCCCCCGGGCCGAAGAATCGTCCCCAACGGCCTCCGCGACCAAAGGGAAAGCCACCACCGATAAAAGGAGCACCCATCGCACCCCTCCACCATGTTCCACATTTTCCGTACATAATCTCAACTCCTGTTACGTTCGATCTTGCGTACAATATATCTTTAGATATATCTAATGTCAATATCAAGATCATCCCCTGTTTTCAATGATTTGCCTATACGCTCAATTTTCAAGTCTGGCAGGCGGGGGCGGAACCTCTCTTATGCTCGCTTCGGAGCTGGGGTCGATTTCTGGCTGCTCTCATCTTCGGCTGCATTCTTTCGCCTCTTTGCGGGCAGTAGCTTTCCTCACAGCCGCTACAGGAGCAGCAGTAGAAGCAGTAGCCCCCTTCTGACCGCCCGGCATCGCCGCGCCGGGCTTTTCCGTTCCCCGTGGATATCGGAGCTGGGAGCGAGTTGTCGCCCAGTTGGGCCCGGGTGATCGCCGCCAGAATGGCAGAGCGCGCACTGCGGGCCGCGCGATGGACTGTCGGTCAGGCTTTCGCGTGATGGAAGAAGTCCGACGCACGGTTTTGATCATTTACAATCGCGGGCATGTTCTATCGCTCGGACAACCGCTCTCCTGACCAGCTGCGTCCGGTCACGATCACGCCGGATTTCATTACTACCGCGGAGGGATCTGTGCTGATGGAGGTAGGGAATACGCGCGTGATTTGCACGGCTTCGATCGAAGAGGTGGTGCCGCAATTCCTGCGCAACTCGGGCAAGGGATGGATCTCGAGCGAGTACAGCATGCTGCCGCGCTCGACGCTGACGCGCACTCCACGCGAAGTTTCGAAGGGACGGCAGAGCGGACGGACGCACGAAATTCAACGTCTAATCGGGCGCTCGCTGCGCGCCGTGACCGATCTGGCGCGGCTCGGCGAGCGCACGATCTGGATCGACTGCGATGTGATTCAGGCCGACGGAGGGACGCGGACGGCGTCGATTACGGGAGCATTTGTGGCTCTGGGGCTGGCGCTGGAGAAGCTGGTCGAGGCCGGGTCTTTGACGTCCGTTCCTCTGAAGGATTTTGTCGCGGCGGTGAGTGCCGGGATTGTTGACGGAGAGATCTTGCTCGATCTGTGCTACGAAGAGGATTCGCGCGCTGACGTCGACATGAACTTTGTGATGACAGCCGGGCGCAAGATGGTCGAGGTGCAGGCCACGGCGGAGCATCAGGTGTTCGATGACGCGCAATTGACGAAGATGCTCGAACTCGCGCGGCACGGAGTGCAGCAACTGATCGCCAAGCAGCAGGCGGTGCTGTCTGCGCTGACGTTAAGGCAGTGAACGCGGGTTAGCCATGTTCCTCGCGCCTGCGGAGTGTGATTTCGGATCTTGACAACCTCTGGTCCGCAGAGCATCATTTTCCGTAAGATAGATTTAAGACAGAAACGTCTAGTAGCAGAACTTTTCCCGCAAAAACTCCCCAAAACTACAGGTTCGCTGTCCACACACATTCGTGTACGTGTGGCGTGCACATCAGCGACCTGATCTCTGAGGAGGATCCATCCATGCATACGCACAGGATCACGTTTGTCGCCTTCGTCGCGCTTTCACTGGCAACTTCAACGAGCTTGATTTCGCAATCGCAGGCTCCGTACCAACCGGACCGGCTCACCGTGATGGGAGTCGGCGTATTTCCACCCACAGAAAATTTGACCGCAGGCCGGTCGGCTCCAGACGCAGTCGCTCTCGGGTTGGCGAGTGCGAAGGTCTATCGCTTTGCGACGGCGGACTACCCCGGGGCTTCGCAGTCGCTTGTATTTGATGAGAACACATCTACAGGTACCGTCGTGGGCGATTCCAAACTAACCAACTCTTTCGGCTTCACCCTGCACGGTGGCGCATACACAGCGTTCAGCGTGCCAGGATCGACCAGCAATCTCACGACGGGCATCAACACGAGCGGAGAGGTTGTTGGAGTCTACACGGACCAACAGGGGAATACACTTGGCTTCCTCGATAACGGAGGCACGTTTACTACGCTTGATCTTTCCGGTGCCAGCGTAACCCAACCCACCGACATCAACGACTCGGGTGAAATCGTGGGAGAATTTCAAGATGCCCTTGGCGTACATGGCTTCCTTACGCTGGACAACGGAACAACCTTCACTGAGCTCGACGCTCCAGGAGCGACGTCGACGCAAGCGGGTGGCCTGAACACCACGGGCGTCATTGTAGGCGCCTGGATTGACGCCAGCGGCAAAAATCATGGGTTTATCTACAAGGGCGGGACTTTCACCTCCCTCGATCTTCCTTTGGCCACCGGCACTGTGGCCATCGGGATTAACGACAGCAACAAGATCGCCGGATACTTTACCGATGCCTCGAATATGCGGCACGGTTTCATTTACTTCGACGGTGCCTTCACTCAGGTCGACGTCGTCGGGGCAAGCGGAACCCAGCTGACTCGGATCAAGAACAAAGGCCAAATCACCGGGGCCTACAACGACTCCTTGAGCGAACAACACGGCATAACCGGTCATTAGGCTCTGACGCGGCAGCAGGAACCTGTTTTCTGCCGGTTACCCCATCCTTTCCTGGCCGGCAAAAGGATGGGGTGTTCGTTTTTGTGGGGTTGCGATGGGTTAAGGGTCTTTTCGGGAATTTCCTGAATCAGCGTTACCCCTCGGACTTTCGCGTGGCGAGCCGGCTCCATCGTCCTTCACGGCCTGGCCGCCACCGGCGCGATTTGGCTAAGCCCTCATACCCCCTGATAACTTAAGACAGGGCTCCCATGGCATCGGCAATCTCGCATGCAGTAGCTGGGCTGGGCATTGGGGCGTGCTTCTATCGGGCACAAATCCCGAAGCGCGTGTGGGTCGCCGCGGCGCTGTGCTCTATGTTCCCTGATGTGGATGTGATTGGGTTCCGCTTTGGCATTGCGTACGGTGACTTCTGGGGGCATCGCGGATTTACACATTCGCTGCTGTTGGCTGCTTTGCTTGCTGGTGCCGTCAGCGCGGTCCTTGCTTCGAGCCCATCATTGCACATCGGGCGGCGGGCGCTGTTTAGCTATCTGTTCGTTGCAACCGCGAGTCACGGGGTGCTCGACGCGATGACGGACGGAGGGCTTGGAGTGGCGTTTTTTTCGCCGTTTGAGAACGGGCGATATTTCCTGCCTTGGCGTCCCATTCGCGTTTCGCCCATCTCGGTAAGAGGCTTCTTTTCGCCACGTGGATTCGCTGTGCTTCAGAACGAAGTTCTATGGATCTGGATTCCGGCGATTGTGTTGGGATCGGCGGTATTGACGTTACGGCGGTTTCGAAAACCCTCTGCCGCCGTGTCGCCTGAATCCTGACTTCCTGTGTTTCCTGGTGCGAGGCTTGGGCCGGGCGCTAGGCGATCCATACCGTCTTTGCGTTGACGAATTCTCTGATTCCGACAACTCCGAGTTCCCTGCCGTGGCCTGAGGCTTTTACGCCTCCGAATGGGATGCGCGGGTCGGAGGCGACCATCTTGTTGACAAAGACCATGCCCGCCTCGATCTCGTTGATGAAGCGCTCGCGCTCTTTTTCGTCGTTGGTCCAGACGCTGGAGCCGAGACCGAAACGGACGTCGTTGGCGAGGCGAATAGCCTCGTCCTGATCCTTGACCCGGAAGATGGAGGCGACAGGACCGAAAAACTCTTCTCCGTAGGCGGGAGAATTCTTCGGGACGTGGGTCAGCACCGTGGGCGCGTAGAAGTTTCCTGGGCGCTTCAGAGGTTGCCCACCAGTGAGCAGCTTCGCACCAGCCTGCACACTCTTTTGCACGTCGGCATCGAGGTCTTTGACCGCATCGGCTGTCGAGAGTGGCCCGAGTTCGGTTTTGTCATCGAAGGGGTCGCCGACCTGCAGGCTTTGCATTTTCGCAACGAATTTGCGCTCGAATTCGTCGGCGATCGGCTCGGCGACGATGAAGCGTTTGGCGGCGATGCAGGATTGTCCGTTGTTCTGGATGCGGGCTTGTACGGCGGTGGTCACGGCGGCTTCGAGATCGGCGCTGGGCATGACAATGAAGGGATCGCTGCCTCCTAACTCCAGCACGACCTTCTTGATGCGCTTGGCGGCGCCCACTCCGACTTGAATGCCGGCCTGTTCGCTGCCGGTCAGAGTGGCGGCGGTGATGCGGGGATCGTTGAGCAGGGCGTCGACCTGGCCGGAGCCGATGAGCAGAGTTTGAAATGCGCCTTCGGGAAATCCGGCTTCGAGGAACACCTGCTCGATCGCCAGCGCGCACTGCGGAACGTTCGAGGCGTGCTTGAGCAGGCCAACATTGCCCGCCATCAGCGCGGGGGCGGCGAAGCGGAAGACTTGCCAGAAGGGAAAATTCCACGGCATCACGGCCAGGATCGGGCCCAGGGGCAAATACCGGATGAAGCTTTTTCTTGCGCCCGTGTCGACGATTTCGTCGGCCAGGATCTGCTCGGTGTGCTCGGCATAGTATCGGCAGGCGGTGGCGCACTTGGCGGCCTCGGCTACGGCCGACTTGAGGGTCTTGCCCATCTCGAGGGTCATGAGGTGGCCGAATTTGTCCTTGTCGCGCTCCATGATTTCGGCCGCCTTGAGCATCCGCTTGCCCCGGACCGAGATCGGGGTCTTGCTCTCAGATCTGAAAATGCTTACTGCCAACTGCAGCTTTTTTTCAATTTCGGCTTCCGATAGAGGCTGGAAGCTTTTGACAATCTCGCCAGTGGCAGGATTAATCGTAGCTATCGGCATGACTTCCTTCTCTTGCTGACTAGGAATTGTATTCCTTGGCTTGCGGTTACGAGCGCGCGTCCCCTATAGGGATTAGGCGTTGTATGCGTGGTGTCCCAACAATGGTCATACCACCGTACCGATCCAAGAATAGCGAAGCGTACCTCAGTGGTCAACGCTTCGGATCGGTTGCAGCGGCAAGGAACCGATGTATATACTGCAAGTATATACATCGCCGAGGAGGATGGCTGTGGGAACAGCGCGAGTTTTCCGCTCGGGAAATAGCCAGGCGGTGCGTTTGCCGAAGCAGTTTCAGTTCAAGAGCAAAGAAGTCGAAATCTTCCGCCGGGGCGATGAAGTCGTCCTCAGGGAAAAGCCCGCCACTCTGGCGAGGGCTTTTCACCTGATCGCGAGTTTGCCGGATGATCTCGAGCTCGCGAAGGATGATCTGCCCCAGGAACGCGAGGGCTTGTAGGTGGAAACGCGCTACCTGCTCGACGTGAACATAGTGATTTACATTCGGCAAAAGCGTCCGGAAGCCGTATTGCGCCGCTTTGACCGGCTTCGTCCGGGAGAAGCGGCTATCTCTGTCATCGCTTACGGAGAACTTCTGTACGGGGCGATGAAGAGCTCTCATAAACAGGCGGCCCTTGAGCGTTTACGGGAACTCACTCGTCTGCTTCCCGCGCTTCCCCTTCCCGAGACCGCTGCGGAGATATACGGTGCGATTCGTGCTGAGCTGGAGGCGAAAGGCGAGATGATCGGAAACAATGATTTGTGGATCGCCGCTCACGCGCTGGCTTCCGGGCTGATGCTGGTAACGAACAACGAGAAGGAATTCCGCCGAGTACATGGGCTGAGGGTGCAGAACTGGGCGGCGTAGCGCTGGACTGGGGCGATGGTCCTGCTGTTGCGAAGTGGTGGAGATGTTGCCGAAACGAATCTCCACTTCCTGAACCCGGAAGTCCCCAAGCTCTGTACCCAAATCAGGGCTGCGTTTTCGCCTCCCCGGTGACGTTGGTTTACAATTAATAGTCTTCCAGCATTTATCCCATCCGTCGTAGGAGGATTCCCAATGAAGCTCACCCCGGGCAAACTTACCGGTCTCAAAAAAGTGTCGAATGAACATGGAGTGATCGCGGCTGCTGCCATGGACCAGCGCGGCTCTTTGCAGAAATCCCTGGCCAAGGAAAAAGGCAGCGGCGAAATCACCGACCAGATGATGGAAGAGTTCAAGTCGCTGGTGACCGAAGTTCTGACGCCGCATGCCTCGGCCATCCTGCTCGATCCCGAGTGGGGGCTACCGGCTGCGAAGCGGCGCGCCAAGAACGCCGGGCTGCTGCTGGCCTATGAAAAAACGGGATACGACAAGACTGGTCCCGGGCGCCTGCCCGACCTGCTCCACCACTGGTCGGCTAAGCGCCTTAAGGAAGCAGGCGCGGATTGCGTCAAGATTCTGCTTTACTACACACCGTTCGACCCCAAGCAGGTCAACGACGCCAAGCACGCCTGGGTCGAGCGCATCGGCGACGAGTGCCGTGCCAATGACATCGCTTTCTTCCTCGAGTTCGTTGGCTACGAAGACGGCGCCGACGAAAAGGGTTTGGAATACGCGAAGAAGAAACCGCACATCGTCACCGAGAGCATGCGCGAGTTTTCGAAAGAGCGTTATGGCGTCGACGTCCTGAAAGTCGAAGTGCCGGTGAACATGAAATTCGTGGAAGGTGTGAAGTCCTTCGGCGGCACCAAGGCCTATACCAAGAAGGAAGCCATCGACCTGTTTCACAAAGCCGCGGCGGTGGCGACCAAACCGTTCATTTATCTCTCGGCTGGAGTCAGCAATGCCGAGTTCAGCGAGACGCTGGAACTGGCTGGAGAATCAGGCGTGAAGTTCAACGGCGTGCTCTGCGGGCGTGCGACGTGGAAGGACGGCATTCCCGTATACGCGAAGCAAGGTGCTGCGGCATTCCGCAAGTGGCTCGAGACTGAAGGCGTGAAGAACATCAACAACGTCAACGACAAGCTGAAGGCGGCCACGAGCTGGTATCCGGCCTACGAAGTGGAACTGGTGCACGCATAACTTTACACAGTCTCTAAAGTGCGGCGCGGGCATAGGTCCGCGCCTTTGTTTTCCCTGGCTTTCCGATCGCGATGAAGCCCAACATCCTTCGCCTGGAGCAGCGGTAAAGACAGCGCTTGGGCGCTCCACCTGCTGCGTCATCGCGACGAAGTCGAAGTCGTCGGGCTGCGCACCACGATCAATGCGCATTTCCAGCGTGTCGCGATGCACGGTACGCGGCTCGCACTCGTGAAGGCGCAAGCCGAAGCGGCCGGCCTTCCGCTATGGGAAGTTCCCCTGCCCTGGCCTTCGAGCAACGAGATTTATGAGCAAGCCATGTCGGCGGCATGTGCTTCGGCGGTGCAACAAGGGATCAGCGCAATCGCGTTTGGCGACCTTTTCCTTGAAGATGTCCGCCGTTATCGCGAAGACCGGCTGCGCGGTACCGGGCTCGAACCCCTATTCCCGCTGTGGGGACGGAACACGCGCGAGCTGATTTTCGAGATGTTCGATGGGTGGGCTGCAGGCATCGATCGTTTGCGTGGATCCCGCGAAGTGTCCGGCTGATCTGATCGGCCGTGATCTCGATCTCGATGTTGTGCGGCGTCTGCCGGCTGCCGTCGATCCTTGCGGCGAAAATGGAGAGTTTCATACGTTCGCTTACGCGGGCCCGATGTTTCAGGAGTCGATTCCGATCGAGGCTGGGGGGCGCGTGTTGCGCGACGGGTTTCTTTTCGCCGATGTCCTGCTTCGATCGCAAGTGACCGCCCATCAGTCATCCGGCTGAAAATGGAGTGAAGCAAGAACCGCAGAGCTGTTAACATATTTCTCGGGTCGGCAAGGAGGGAATCCATGCTCCCGGCTTCAACCCGCATCGTTGCGCTGGCCTTTGGGGTTGCATTCAGCACGACCTTCTCGCCAACCGTCGTCGTCCCCAACTTCCCCGACCTGACCATCAAGACCCGCGAAAGCCTTTCGAACAACACCATCCTCATGAACTGGTATTTCAAAGGACCACGCCAGCGCATGGAGCACAAGCTCGAATCTGTCCCAAACACATCAACCGTGATCCTCACCGAGTGCGACCGCGGATCGTACTTCATCCTCAATGAGCAGAAGAAGACTTACCTCGTGCGGCCGGTTGACGAAATGGTGGCGGGGGACCCTCATAAAACGCCAGACCGGCCCGGCGACACGGTGGATGTGACTGTCACCACTGATTCGGTCGACACGGGAGAGCGGCGCCATGTAGGCAGCTATGAGGCGCGGCGGGTAAAAACAACCGTTACCGTCGATCCCAATGATGCCGCCGGAGTTCAGGGCAGCAAGATGGAGACTGACGGATGGTACATCGACCTTCCCGGACGGAACTGCCGCAGCGACAGCGCACAGGGACAGACCATGCTCATGTCAGGCACTGGCCACCACGTTCCCCACCTCGTGTTTCGCCAACTCGGTTCGGCCCGGCAAGGATTCGCGATCGAAGAGACTGTCGTGAGCACGCAGGCGGGAGTGACGAACGTGAATCGGACCGAATTGGTGGAAATGTCAGAAAGGCCACTGGCTGCGTCACTGTTTGAAGTACCTGCTGATTACACACGCGTGACCGCACCGTAAAGAAAGGTTTGCGCATGAACCCGAGGCGGTGGCTTCAGGCGCGGGAAAACTCCAGCTGTGGGGGGTGCTGGTTGCTGAGCGAAAAGCAGCACAGGCCGTGATATTTGGTAAAAACGCGCTCTACAGCGGCCGCTACGGACGGATCACGCACGAGCCTTTGGCGCCACTGGAAGATTGAGAATCGTCTTTTCCTCGCGCATTCAACGTTCCAGCGAACCCGCTGCGCGGAGCGTGGCTCGGTCCCGCGTCACATACTTTATTTACGGCATCAGCTGCTTTGGTTCGCGCGTGGCGTGCCACCCCGGGCGAAAGCGTCCGAGGCAACCATCTGGCTAGAATAGCTGCATGTCTACTGCTCTTATCACCGGGGCTTCGGGCGGCATTGGATATGAGCTGGCCAAGCTGTTTGCCCGCGACCGTCACAATCTTGTGCTGGTCGCTCGTAGCGCAGACAAGCTCACCGCAGTCGCCAACGAACTCGAAGCTGTTGGGGTAAATGTCAAAACCATCGCTCTCGACCTCGGCACTGCGCCTGCCCCGAAGTTTGTCTTTGACCAGGTGCAACGCGAAGGCATTGCAATCGACATCCTGATCAACAACGCCGGCTTCGGCGCGTTCGGCGAATTTGCCAAAATGCGGGAAGAGGAAATCCTCGGCCAGATTCAGCTCAATGTCATCGCCCTGACCGAACTCACGCGACTTTTTCTGCCACCGATGATCGCACGCGGCAGTGGACGCGTCATGAATGTGGCGTCTACTGCAGGATTTCAGCCGGGGCCGCTCATGGCGGTTTACTACGCAACCAAGGCTTATGTGATTTCGTTTTCTGAGGCAATCGCCAACGAGGTGCAGCATTCGGGGGTGACGGTGACCTGTTTCTGTCCAGGAGCCACGCACACTGGCTTCGCCAAGCGCGCCCGCAATGACAAGTCGCGACTGTTCCAGCAGCTCGGCGCGATGCGTGTGGAGAAAGTCGCGCTCGACGGCTACCGCGCAGTGACGGAGGGCCGGACGCTCGTGATTTCGGGAGCGCATAACTGGCTGGGAGCGCAGTCGAACCGATTCGCACCGCGCAAAATGATCACTCGAATCTCGCGCTGGGTGAGCGAGTCATCCTAATCCGGGGCCGCAGCATGCCTCCGAAGCGCGAAGCCCCGGATCTCAGGTAAGACCGGCTTCGGAAGTACTGCATACTCACCGGCTCCTCGGTTCGAACCGCCTTACAATTCTCTACACGCTCTTTGCAAAGCTTTACCGCGACCTCCGATATCTTCCGCAAATTTCGCGAGTCCAAGCGATGGGGTTCGGGTTCTCTTATGAAGGACCCGTACGAAACCGAAAGCGCCACTCACCAGCTTTCGGAGAGGTGCTCCATGACGTGTCTTCGTTCCTGTTACCGAAGCATTTCGTCGTTCTCAACCTCTTTCACAACCAACAAAATGATTGCGAAGTCAGCCGCTTTTACCGCGCTGCTCGCAGCGGTTACCTGTCTCGCGCAAGATCAACCTCCCGCCGGAAATCCACCTTCGACCGAGCATCCGGACATACAGGCAGAGAATCAAAGCGCCACCATAACCATTCCCGCCGGAACCCGGATGGCCCTGGTGCTGATGCAACCGATTGAAAGCCGGTACATGCGCCGCGGCGATGACATCTACGCCCAGATCATGTCGCCGGTGAACTCGGGAAACCAGATGGTGATCCCCCCAGGCACATTCGTTCAGGGAACGCTCGACAAGTTCGAACGACAGGGCAAACGGGGCGAGGTACATCTCTCGTCAATGTCGATTACCTTTCCCGACGGTTATGTCGCGCCGATTTCCGGACCTTTGACGCTCGGAACCAGCAACGGATACGTGCTTGTCGACCCAGGTCGAAACGGAATGCTCGCTGTTTTCCTGCCGGCAGTGGGCGCGGGTGTCGGCGCACTGATCGGCCACTCCGTCGGTACTTCTTCTTCGACTTTGACCTCGAGCGTGCCTCCGGGCTGTACGCCCGGAACCTTTGGATGCCTCTCATCGAGCATGACCATCCCCGGCAACCCCGGGAAAAATACTGTGATCGGTGCTGCCGTCGGCGCCGGTGCTGGATTTGTTGTGGGCATGACTCTGGTTTTCCACACGCACCATTTCCTGGTCGCTGCCGGGGCTCCGGTGGAGGTCACACTAGGAAGTCCGGTTTCCCTGCAACAGGATGAAGTTGCCAGGGCGGTGCAGCAATCCCTGGAGAATCCAGTTGCCGTGGAGCCGGTTGAACCTCCGCCACTCCCACCACCGCCAGTCTTCCCACCGCCCGACAGCGGTCCGCCGCCCGATATCAGTCCGCCGTACGTGCCTGCCACCCCCGGCACACCGCCTATCGTTATTCCGGGACCTCCTGGACCGGGCGGCGTTCCCGGGCCGCCGATTGTGATTCCTGGCACACCGCCGAGCGGATTGTAGTGGTCACGGGCCAGGGTCAGGCACCAGTGGTCAGTGATCATTGGTGCAATTCTTCGATTGGGCATGGATTGATGTACTCTTAAATTCCGGCGTCCGTAGAAAGCGGAGAGCGGACGCCGGAAGCCCAACCATGCCAACTCTGATCCCGCAGGCAACACGCATTCAGGCCGCCGGTAACAAGCCGAAGCTCATCGACGAGTACATCGGACTCGTCAACTCCAAGACCTCGGCGGCGAGCATCGCCCACATGCGCAGCCCGCAAGGGTGGGTCGAGCCCGGACAGACTTCCGAGTTCGACGAATTCACGGTCGTGTTGAAGGGAATGCTGCAGGTCGATCACAAGGACGGGACGCTGGCAGTGCACGCGGGCCAAGCGGTCGTCTCGCGCGCCGGAGAATGGGTTCGCTACTCTACCCCTGCCGACGGCGGCGCCGAATACATCGCAGTCTGCTTGCCGGCGTTCTCCATGGAAGCCGTACACCGGGATCAGTAAGGACCCATGCATGAAACGTGCTATGCAGCACGCAAAAATCTGAACCTTTAGAATCGCCGCAGAAAACGCCAAACTGATGCCAATGTCGCTCCACCTCGCTTGGCGTAGAAACCGGCCGCCACATCAGCACCGTGTCCTTTTTGGACGTGCTGACGTGAGGTGGATCGGCCGCTGCTGACAGACGCCTTTTGAGAGCTCTATCAGCAGCGGAAAGTGTGCTGAAAACAGGAGAATCCCCGGTCAGAGCACGAAAATGTTCGCAGAACCCTATAAGTGTCCGGCCGGTTCGTCTTGGTTTCGTTGTTGGTTCGCTAGAATACCTGATACGTGAATTTCATGGTCGCGTGATGATTGGGCACTGTGGCGAAGAAAACCTGAGAAAAGATTCCGCCGGTTCCGGTAAACGGAGTCCCTCCGCAGTTGGCATTAGTCAGATCCGAGATGGTGCCCTGGACGATCCCGCCGCACGGGCCCGTAGACTCAACTAGCAGGCCGTGATTCTGATACGCAATTCCGGCGAATCCGGACGCGGCATAGTTCGCGGTTGTCTGACCGTCGAGCTCTGGTCCCGCGACACGCACGAAATTGCCGCTATAAGAGCAGCCGGCACCGCAATCGGTGATGGTGAAGGTAATGAGGATCTGCCGCGCCATTGGGTTCGCGGTGATTGTTTCCTTGAGTCCGAATCCAGCCGGCCAGGTTGCGATGAGGGGCAGCTTGCCGGCGCCGTTGGGCTGCGTGAAGGTCGGTTTGCCGGCATCAGTACTCCCGATCCCGGGTACCTGGAATATCGAACCACCGCCGCCTGATTCGTCAACATAAATGTATTCGAATCCTTCGACGGGCGTCGTCGCATTAAGCTGATTTGTGCCGATTGGCGATTGAATCATCCCGATCGTTCCGTAGGGTGAGACACAGAAGGCGAATGCGTTTGCCGCAAAGGTAAAGGTATAGGCGCAGTTTTGTGCAAGTGAGGTGGTAGCGAGTAGCAACAGGGAGCCCATGAACAATAGTGGTTTCATTCTTTCACTCCTTGTCGGGGTAGAATCTCCGACTACTACCGCAGTGGTCAAGACCCATTTAAGGTATTTCAGCCGGATGCCAGCCTTGGATCCAGTCCAACTTCAACGCCGGACACTGGTATCCCCGGAGTGCCGGCTCGACGGATGGTGTCCAGAAACCACACAAGGGAAAAGGCCTGCTCTTTCCGACGAGGGCTCCTGTTAGGCAGATGCGAGGCTCCGGATTTACGTCCCGAGCTCAAGCTCGTGTCTCATGATACCGGCGACACCGCTCACTCAAGTTCCAAACAGGAGAAGGGCGTTATGTTCGGACTGAGCAGGTCGTATGAGGCAGCAAAGCCGGTCCAATTAGTTCGTTGGTGGTATGAGGTCCTGGGCGAAAAGCTAAGGGTGTAACTCACAACTCCCCAGCCGCGGGGTCTAGAAACTGGCGAGCTCTGACGATTTTTCTGTCTCGCCAACTGGGGAAATGTTTCAGGTTCCCAGTCACAAGGAAGTGCGCCTTCGCAGCATCCGCGCATTCAAGTAAAGACATCGTTGTCAAAATCGGAACACGCCTGCGTCCGCTGCGAAGGCGTAATCCACAAGCCTCTTTCCCGAATCGCACGAAGTACATCAACAATCTCTTGTTGCTGCGCCTGAATCGTGGGCGACGAAATAACCTCTTCTCGCCCCTAGGGCCAAGGTGAGTACCTCCGCCGGAAGTCCTCGAGGGCTGGAGCAACGAAGAGACCGAAATGTTGGTGTTGAGAACGATCCGGATCATCGTTCGGCGGGTGGACTCTTTCAACGTGTCCTTCGGACAGCGGCGATTTCGGCGTCAATCTCTTCCGAAGGGAGTCGGTCCAAGCCTTGCTCCTGCGCGCTTTCCCAAGATCGCCGCAGCCCCGGTACGGAGGGCGAGTCGGTGGTACGAATGATGATCTGTTCATTTTCACCGACGGAACGACCGAGCAGGCTCTCGATTGCAACCCGCTGATCGGGTGATCGATCTCTTGCTTCATCTTTAGCCCGAACTATTCGTGAAAAGGTTCGCGGTGCGCCCTTCCCCGGACGCCCTGTCCGGGGCTCCACGATCGCGGACTCAACGCTGATCGCCAAAGGGCCGGTTTCTCATTCCCACTCAATCGTTCCCGGAGGCTTCGAGGTGATGTCGTACACCACGCGATTCACGCCCTTCACTTCATTGACGATTCGAGTAGAAATACTCTTCAGGACCTCGGCCGGCAGAGGTACCCAGTCGGCCGTCATGCCGTCTTCTGAATGAACAGCGCGGATGGCGCAGGTGTAGGCGTAGGTACGCATGTCGCCCATCACGCCGACCGACATCACCGGCA
>Ga0123355_10003909_pt1 | contig 21555 bp, 21 predicted proteins | sample TergutEmb28metaG_3_FD_89872 | JGI IMG/M metagenome (GOLD analysis project Ga0123355, IMG submission 89872) | Embiratermes neotenicus P1 segment gut microbial communities from Petit-Saut dam, French Guiana - Emb289 P1 | ecosystem: Host-associated > Arthropoda: Insects > Digestive system > Gut ...
ATCCGACACAGAGTCTGGGCATCTGGTGCGGCTACTCCCACCAGGCGTGAGTTTCGATCCACGTGATAGCATCTGTTCTATCCATAAACTCACCCGTATCGCGTCCCAAATTATCTACGGTCGCACGAAGTCTATTCATAGCGGTAATACATGCTTCAAAAAGGGCGCTCTCCTGTTCAAATTCTTCTACCGTCATGGGTGTTGATTCAATATACTCACGTTTTTCCTCTGCGGCTGCTTCTGCTGTTTCGCGCACAGCAACAATACGCGCAACCTGCTCGGTGGCACGCGCAGAGTAGCCCTCTTCTCCCCTATCCAGGTCACGCACAACACTAGGATCAAAGGCAAACACAAACGGGTCGTTCTCAAGGACAATTCCGCCCACAAATTCAGTCGGAACCTCTGAGACATAGGTAATGCCAGTAGCTTCAACAAATTCATAACCCGATCCTGCAAAGCCTTCTCCTTCAGAGAGAATACCCAAAGCCATGTGCCCTTCTTCCTCAAAGAAGAGAGCTACTGTGGCATATCCTTCATGGTTAAGCAGTGCCGCCAGCAGCATGACTTTTTCATCGCAATCTGCAAGACCATCTACCAAAACTTGAATAGGCATACGAGGATCACCCAAAGCTTTGACTTCTTCACCGTCTAGGCCTTGGATAAATCCTCTGTTTTCGTCGTAGGGGATCATCTGAACGAACTTTGTGATCAGTTCTACATATTGGTCACTGTCAAGTTCAAGTTCATCGCGCACGTCTCGCAACTGCTCAAGGATATTTTCGATGGCATGATCCATTTCTGGATCAAAGGTTAGCTTATTGTAGTAGTCAGCTATGGCTTCATTGCGCTGCGCTGGGCCTGCATCAGCCTCAAGCAGGAATCCTCGTTTAGCTGCAACTGCCCCGTGATAGACGCGGTGATCAAACTCTGTTTGTAGTGTAAAGTCTTCGCCCAGGAAAGAAACTTTCAACTCTGCTGGAACGACCTCTCTGCCGTCCATGGGCACAATATAGGGGAAAGGTCCTGTTTGCTCAGGCTCAATTTCTTCTGGTTCATATTCAAGCAACACTTCTTCGATAGAGGTGCCAAAAAGACCCAGATTGCTTAGGCGGTACATGCCGACATAGGTTACTCCTGCTACAAAGGCAAGAAAAATAACTATTAGAACTATGGTGCGTAGCGTCTTCATGCATCTTATTATAGCGAAGAGCTTTCGTTGTCAGCTTTTAGGAGTGCAGGCTTTAGTACTACGGGCTAAGACTTGCGATCAACCTTGCTAAGTCAGATTCGTTTTAGATCCAGAAAAGCGTAGCAAGGATAACAAAGCCTACGAAAAGAATTGCAGACAGTGCAGTCCACAGACGTTCGCGTTTAAAAAATTGTTGCAATGCTTCCTCTGTGACGCCAGGCGTTTTAGATATCTCTGCACTTCGCCAGGCAATTCCCCAGCCTCTTTTACCAAAGAAAAACATCGAGTATGCAGTAGCACTTACTATGCCTAGCGTGACCAGAATAACAAAGGCTTGCATAAAAATTGAGGCGTCGCCTAGTAGCTCAAAAAGGTTTTGCAAACTTCTATTGGCAAACACAATCACCGGCAGAAAGATCACCAGTAGGTATACCCCATGAATTGGCCCCCAGACAGGAGGCATCAAGGCTGCACCCCAGTTGAATTGGGGCAGCTGGAAAGGGGGCTTGCCATCTGCATCAAGTTCTACCAGACCGCTCACGCATTCTGCGGAGTGTCCTGCCACAGCGCAGTTTGCGTCCTTATCACGAGGCACGATTTGATTACACATAGAACAGAAGCCTGCTGTCTCTTCTGCGCGGAAATCTGTTTGAACAACTTGTGGCTCTCTCATGCTAGCCTTCCCCTAGGTATTTTTCCATGGCAGCAGTCAAGGCAGCAAGCAGGACGTCAACCTCTTCTTCTGTGCTATCCCAAGAAGTCACCCAGCGTACGCAGTCAGTGGTGCCTCTCTCGCCCTGGCCTTCTTCCCAAGTATAAAAGTGAAACTGTTCTTGCAAAGGTGCAACAATAGCCTTGGGCAAATAGGCAAAGACCTCATTGGCAAGTTTGCCCTCAAGGCTTTGCGTAGAGCTGCCTGTGTCACCTGCATCAACAAAAGCTATCTCGCAAACATCAGAGAAACTACTCGTAGCTATCCCCTGGGCTAGACGCAAGGCCATGTCATTTGCCTGCGCAGCACAGTGAAGCCACAGGTCATCTTGATACATTGCACAAAACTGAGCAGCAAGGAATCGCATCTTGCTACCCAACATAGCCGATGCCTTGCACAGCATAAAGCTGCCAGCCTTGACTTCTTCTGCAGCCTTGCCAAACCAAAGTGCCGCATCACCATAAAGCATGCCGTTCTTTGTGCCGCCCAGGCTCAAAGCATCCACACCTGCTTCTGAAGTCAATGCCGCAAGGGATACTCCTTGGGCTGCAGCCGCATTTGCTAAGCGCGCGCCATCTACATGTAGATACATGTCATTAGCATGGGCATACTCTGCCAGTTTACGCGTTTCTTCTGGGGTGTAGAGTGTGCCCAGTTCTGAAACATTGCTGATAGAAATGACCTTTGGTTGGCGCGCATGCTCGAAACCCTGCAGCTGTTCTACAACCGGAGCAATAGCCTCAATGGTCAGTTTGCCATTGTCGCTGTCTATGGGTATCACCTTGATGCCTGCAACGCGTTCAGGTGCGCCGCATTCGTCAGTATTAATGTGAGACATCTTTGTTGCGATGACCCCGTCCCAGGGCTTCATGAGTGCAGACAGACACAGGATGTTTGCCGAAGTGCCGTTGTAGAGCAGGCGTGTGTGAGTACTTGCGCCGAATTGCTGCTTTAGCGCAGTATAGGCAGCCTTAGTATAGTGGTCCTCGCCGTAGGAAGGCACATGCTGAACATTTGCTGCAGCAACAGCCTCGATCACCGCAGGATGTGCACCTGCGTAGTTATCAGAAGCAAATGACTTCATTTCTTCTTAGCTGCCGCTTTCTTTGCTGGAGCCTTTTTTGCGGCAGGTTTTTTAGTAGTCGTTTTCTTTGCAGTACTCTTTTTTGCAGTCGCTTTTTTGGTAGCACCGCGACGCTTCTTCTCTGGAGCCTTTTCAATCATCTCTTTGGCTTGTTCTTCAGTTACTGTCGTGGGATCAACATCTTTGGGGATCGTTACGTTTTTCTTCCCATCAGTGACATAGGGACCATAGCGACCTCTCAGCACCTTGATGCCGCTGTCAAAGATGGCAATATTTTTCTCTGCTTCAGCTTTTAGTTTTTCTGCGTAGAGTTCAAGGGCGCGATCTAAGCCAATGGTGAAAGGATCATCTGGTTCCTTGATGCTGGCATACAGCTTTCCTACTTGCACGTAGGGTCCAAAGCGGCCAATGTTTGCCCTGATGTCCTGTCCGTCTTCTGTCTGCCCAATGACACGCGGCAGCTTGAACATTTCAAGAGCTGCGTCAAGGCTTACCGTATCGATGGTTGTGCCTTCGGGCAGATTGGCAAAACGAGGCTTCTCTTCGTCTTCAGAATCTCCCATTTGCAGCATCGGACCAAAGCGTCCAATCCGTGCGCTTATCACCTTGCCACTTTTAGGATCAGTGCCAATCGCACGTGTTTTTGATACGGCTTTCCTGTCGATACTGTCAGAAGATTCAATCAACGCATGAAAGGGTCCGTAGAAATCTGAAAGCATTTTTTGCGGATCAAGTTCCCCGTGTTCGATGCTATCAAGGCTTTCTTCTGTGTGCGCCGTAAAATCATAGTCGACAATGTCAGTAAAGTAGTCAAGCAGAAAATCTGAAAGCACTTCACCAATGGCATTGGGAACCAGGCGTCCCTTGTCAGAACCTGTGCGTTCTTCTAATACTTCACGCGTGACCTCGTCAGCGTCCGCTAGTAGGGTCAGTTCAACAGCCGGGCGTATTTTTCCTTCACTTTCGCCCGCTTTCACGTAGCCGCGTGACTTGATGGTGTCAAGAATAGTTGCGTATGTCGAAGGACGTCCAATACCTAAGTCTTCAAGCTTTTTAACAAGACTTCCTTCGGTATAGCGTCCAGGTGCCTTTGAAAAGCTCTGTTTGGCACGTACGATTTCTACAGCTAAGCTGTCCCCTGCTGCCAGGCGTGGTAGGTATTTTCCTTCTTTTCTGCCGTAGACACGCAAGAATCCGTCAAAGGTAATTGCCTCGCCCTTTGCCTTAAATTGAGCAACTGGCTGGACAGCTGACTGCTTCTTTGCAGCGCTCACATCTGCGTTGGCTGCATAGGCATCAATATGTACGGTTGTTTTCTCAAGTTGCGCTGCTGCCATCTGCGAGGCAAGTGCCCTATTGCGAATCAGGGTGTAAATTCTTTTTTCAAAGTCATTTCCTCCCGCAATTTCCAGTGCAATATTTGTAGGCCTGATAGCTTCGTGTGCTTCCTGAGCCTTACTGTTTTTTGTCTTAAACTGACGCGTCTTTGCATAATCGGAACCAAAAGTATCCTTTACGTAATGAGCAATCGCTGCCAGTGCTGTTTTCGACAGGCTGGTCGAATCGGTACGCATATAGGTAATATGGCCTGCCTGATACAGTCCTTGGGCAGCACTCATCGTAGCGCGTGCCGAAAAGCCCAATTTACTATTGGCCTCTTGCTGCAAAGTTGAGGTTGTGAAAGGGGCAGAAGGGTTACGTGTGCCCGGCTTTGTGGCAACGTCAGACACAAGCCACTGGGCAAAGGCGAGCTCGGTTAGCAAGGTGTGTGCAGCAGCCTCATTATCAAAGCTTTCACTGAGTTCTGCCTTGAACACATCTTCTGGCGAGGCGTCAGTGTCTTTGCAGGTATTACAGCGAAGCTCTGCGCTAACCTTGAAACTTTCTTCAGGAACAAAGCTTGCAATTTCTCGCTCGCGCTCCACTACAAGGCGCACTGCAGGAGACTGAACACGTCCCGCACTTTTGCCGCCAGGTACCTTTTTCCAGACGACTGGACTTAGTTCAAAACCAACCAAGCGATCTAAGATCTGGCGTGCCTGCTGTGCGTGAACCAGATTCATGTCAATGACTCGCGGGTTTTCTACCGCATCTGCAAGGGCTGTCTTAGTGATTTCATTAAAGGCAATACGCTTCGTTGTATCAACATCTAAGCCTAGGACTTCAGCCAAATGCCAGGCGATGGCTTCTCCTTCGCGATCTTCATCTGTTGCAAGCCAAACCTGATCAGCATCCTTCACTGCCTTTTTGAGCTCTGCAACAACCTTCTTTTTCGCTGGATCCACCTCATAGCGTGCTGTAAAGCCATTTTCGACATCAACAGCATTTTCGTCCTTGGGCGGAATTTGACGTATATGTCCTATTGAAGATTTCACCTTAAAGTCAGACCCTAGGTAGCGCTCAATGGTCTGCGCTTTTGCAGGACTTTCGACGATCAATAAGTTTTTAGCTAAGTTTTTCATGAAATTTAAAATAAAGCACTTGAGGGCATTCCGTCAAACTCTATACGGTAAAAGGGTTCGAAAGATGCCTGGAAATACATTAGCGGAGGGCGTCCAAGGTAATAGTAGTACCTTGCGGGATGCGAGTTGCACGGCAAGAATCAGACTCTTTGTCCCAGGTAAAAAGTCCCCACTCTTTCGACAGTGCGCGAATATCTGCCTTGCTGAAATTGCATTTTCGCAAGGGACTGTGAATGTTTTGCTCTACAAGTGCGCGCATTCCAGGGCGCCGCTTAGGACAGTCTTCGCTATTGCTACCATCTAGCAACTGTTCAAATCCGTGGCTGTCCGCATAATCTCTGATTGTTGAAAAGATGAGATTCTTGCAGTAATAACAGCGCTGTGCATCATTTGCCCTAAAGTTGACATCAGACAAGATGTCCATAGGTAAAACCTTGTGATGGATTCCGTATTGTGTGCAAAAACGGATAGCATCTGCTAAGTCACCCTTTAATAAAAGAGGTGATTCTACCGTAATAGCAATGAATTTGTCACCTAGTTCACGTGCACCTAGGTAAGCAAGCAGGGCTGAATCTACCCCGCTAGAGAAGGCCAGTGCCGCTGAATCAAGCTGGCGAATGTAGTGGCTCAAGGTTTGCACTTTGGCAGTGGGCACCGTCATGACGATTTTTCTTCTTTTGCCTCCCCCTCTTCTTTGGGGGATGTTTCTTTCTTGATATTCATCCAGGCAAAGAAAAGAGAGATCGCAGTTCCCGCAAGGAAGCTTGCCGCACCCATGAACCAGTTGAAATTGACATCAGCAATTTGCAGGCTATTTAGTGCGATCCCTATCATTGACCCCAAAATAAAGCCCAGAACAACTGCATAGGCAATGGCAGGAATTCTCTCGAAGGCTCGCTTGATAAAACGCGCAACTAAGATAACTGCAGCAAACATGCAAACAGCAAACACTCCAATATAGACAAGTAGTCCATATTGGCCACGTACGATGGCCTCTGCTGCAAATAGCAGGTCAGTATAGATGTCCAGCAGCATAAGAATGACTGATGCACTCATACCAGGAACCATGAGAGAGGCCCCCATGGCAAAGCCACCGTAAATCATTTCGATAAAATTAAGACTTGCCTCAGTTGAAGCGCTTACCGCTGAATCTGCCCCCAGTGAAATACTCAGCGCAAAGGTTAATCCTGCACTGATAATAAGTCCTGCGACGCCTGCAAGTTTGATACCGTGCTTTTTAACTTCACGATAGACGATGGGAATAGTTCCTAGAATAAGACCTACAAAAAAGAGATAGGTAGCTTTTTCAAATTGCTCAAACAGCCAACCAAAGACAACGACAAAAGCAATCATGCTTGCAACAGTGCCTATGGCAAGAGGCAAGATAAAGATGGCATTCTTTTTGATGTTTTTTGTAGGATTTGAAAAAAGTTCAAGAACGTCTTGATAAATTCCCATCATGATAGCAATGATGCTGCCACTGATGCCCGGTGCAAGCACACTGAGGCCTATGAGAAAGCCTGCAAGAATTCTATAAAGAAAGATTTGCACTCTGTGCTCCTTTTTCGTGTCAGAAAACCGAAGGGTAATTCTTTGGCCACTGTTCGTCTCAGCAGCACTGTTTAAATTAGCCCATCTATTGTAGCCATTTTGCCATGAATCGCGCTATAATACTCCGATGCAATCTGAAGACACGCAACAATTGGATCGTTCGCGACCCACATCAACCAATAGATGTAGACACAATTATAAAGTCTCTCGCTACTCTGATTCTTTCCACTGGCCTGGCCGAAGCGACGTAAAGCCGCGCATTATCAGCTCGAATCATCTGAGTAGCTCGAAAAAAGAATCCTCGCCTTCTGTTGATGATTTCTGTCCCTACTCACGCTTAAATTATGCAGACATGCATCTGTCGTCAAGTAAGGTACTTAAAGATCAGCAGCGCCGTCTTTTCTCACAAAGAATCACCATAGGATTGGCTGCGCTGATGCTTGCTTTGGCAGGAACAGGACTTTTGTGGATGCAACTTTCAAATGCTGCCGCCCTTGAAAGCGATCTGCTTACGCCAGGGGCTTATGAGTACCAAATCGACTAGAGTACTCATGCACTTCAATACTTTTTAGTGCGCGCTGCACTAAATCTTCGATATCAAGTAAATCCCAAGAAGCCGCTACCTGCTTTGGACGAGCATGCGTCTCTGGGCTACGTGGCATAAATAAGGTGCAGCAGTCTTCAGCATCTTGAATTGAAAGATCGAAGGTGCCAATCATCCTAGCCTCATTGACGATTTCGTCTTTGTCGCTCCCGATAAGAGGGCGCAGCACAGGCATATCAACTGCCTGATTAGTAGCCACAATATTATCGAGTGTCTGAGATGCCACCTGTCCCAATGATTCCCCTGTAATCAAAGCTTTAGCATTTTGACTCTGCGCAAGTCTCTCTGCCACAACAAGCATGAGGCGGCGATACATAATGACGCGCAAAGAGGGTTCTACGATATTTGCAATTTCGCGCTGAATGTCCCCAAAGGGCACAATATAGATGCGTGCAAGACCACCTGTACGTGCAAGAACTTCTCCGATTTCTAGCACAAGCCGTTCACTAGCATCCCCTGTCTGCGGGCGACCCGAAAAATGCAGACCCAGCACAACTGAGCCACGTTTCATCATACGAAAACTTGCAACAGGCGAATCAATTCCCGAAGAAAGAAGTGAGACCGTACGCCCAGAAGATCCAGAAGGCAGTCCGCCAATGGCTCGTATCTTTTTTGTGGAAATATAAGTAGATCCCCCTACAATCTTGATACTTACTAAGACATCGGGATCTTTCATGCGCACGCCAGCGCCTTCGGATACAGTAGCTTCTAGTAGGTAGGCGCCTACTTCACGATTAATGTCCATGCTCGATTTAGGGAAGTCAGTGCTTGAGCGACGCGAGTCAACCTTGAATGTATAGGCGTCCATTCCCTGCGTAACCTCTCTCAAAGCTCGCAAAGCAACTTCACATATCTCGTCCCATTCACGGCTCACTTTATAGGCAATTGCTACAGCAGTCACCCCGGGAATCGCTGCGATCAATTGGGCGCAAGATTGTGCGTGTTCTGAATCATGAATGGCCACGGTCAAAGATCCTGCAATACGCTTAACGCGTGAGGTTTCATAGGGTGACGCCTCAAGACATGCGTCAACATTGTCTTTTAATCGACGCTCAAAAACACTACGATTGCGTCCTTTTAGGGCAAGCTCATGGAAAGATATGAAACAAACAATACTTGGCACGTTAATCAAGTGCGAGACGATCTGTTGGCCTGCAAGCCGTTACCTTTAGCCCAACATTTCGTCAGGACTAGGTCCTTCGGCGGCTTCCCCTAGGTTGTCAGGGCTGTCGTCGGGATCATCACTGCTGGCAACTTCTTCTTTGCTAGGCAGCGCGTCTGTCTCTGCCTGGTCAGCAAGTGGTTCAGGTGCAGTCTCTTGAACAGAGTTGAGCGGGCTTTCAGGCGATACATCACCACGAGCAATCTCGTCCATCGCAAGGGCAAGTGGCTTTGCACTCGTCAGCTTTGCAATCTCGCTCGTAGCCATAGCACTTAGCGCCTGCTCACGGACACCGTGCACCATATCATTAATCTGGCAAGCACGCTTTGCCGCAAGGGTACAAAGGGTAAACTTTGAATCAACTTTATCAAGTAGCATATCGATTTCTGGATTAACAATAGACATGAACTGTCTTCACGCTCCTTTTATCTTTGCGAATTCAATCAGGGGGCGGCAAAGTCTGACCAATTAATGGTCGCGCTATCCTGCCGCTTCTTCAGCGTTCACAATACGGCACAGTTCATTGGTCGCATCATCAAGGCTGTCATTTACAAGCTGGTAATTATAGCGCATTTGCTGTGCAATTTCATGCTCTGCTAGGGCAATACGGCCTGCAATCTGTTCAGCATTTTCAGTCCCGCGACTTTCGAGGCGCTGCTTTAGCACTTCGATAGAGGGGGGTGCAATAAAAATAGATATCGCTTCTGGCATAGTCTCTACTATTTGGAGGGCTCCTTGTGTGTCGATCTCTAGAAACACACTGTTGCCTAAAGCGAGTTGTTCTTGTACTGGCTGACGAGGCGTTCCGTAATACTTGCCCGCATGAACCTTTGCCCACTCAAGCAACCCATCGTTTTCTATCCACTCTTCGAATTGTTGTGGGCTCACAAAGCGGTAGTGAACACCCTCGAGTTCATTTGGCCTCGGTGCGCGTGTTGTGGCCGACACCGAAAGCCACGCGTCAGACCTACCTTTGAGGATTCGTTCAAGCAAAGTTCCCTTACCAACACCTGAAGGTCCAGAAATTATGAAAAGTTTAGCAGAAATAGGCTTAGGTGCAGCTTATGCAAATACAGACAGCAAGTAATCTAGGTCAAAAGATCCATGAGCTCTGTGCGTTGACGAGAACCCAAACCTTGTACCTTACGTGTCTCTGCAATACCTACTTCTTCAAGAATTGCCTGCGCGCGAGCCTTACCATAGCCTGGCAGCGATTCAAGAAGGGTAACCACCTTCATGCGGGCAACAACGGGATCTTCAATTCTACCCATGACATCCGCAAAGCTCACTTTACCTGCTTTTAAATCTTTGCGTAGCTCTGCACGCGCACGTCTCGCCGCAGCTGCTTTTGCCAGATACTCTTTACGTTGTTCTTCTGTGAGATTCGGCAGTGCCATGTATAACCCCTTCCAATAAAATCCCAAGCATTATTACAGGTTCCAATCCCCCTCGATCAAAACCGCTCAAGGACTTGTAAGTATATCATCAAGCACAGCACAATTTGAACATTTTTAGCACAAATATCCTCATCAACAGATTAAAATCGCCAGATTAACTGGCTGCTGCTGCTAGGCGCTCGGCTCTATCTGCTGCAATCAGAGCTTCGGTCAGATCTTTGAGTTCCCCTCCATTGAGGATCGTGTTATAGGAGCCGCTCCAGCCAATGCGATGATCAGTAACACGGTCCTGCGGGCCGTTATAGGTACGAATTTTTTCACTGCGATCCCCCGAGCCAATTTGGCTACGGCGCTCTTCGCCTAGTTCTGCCTGCTGACGCTCAAGTTCTTGTTCGTACAAACGAGCCCTTAGTACGCGCATAGCAGCCTCGCGATTTTGCAGCTGAGATTTTTGATTTTGCGATTGCACCACAAGTCCCGTTGGCTCATGCGTGATACGTACTGCCGAATCAGTTGTGTTAACGCTTTGTCCGCCTGGACCACTGGCACGGTATACATCTATGCGCAAGTCTCCTGGGTTGATTTCGATTTCAACCTCTTCTGCTTCGGGCAAAACTGCCACCGTTGCAGTCGAAGTATGAATGCGTCCTTGTGATTCTGTGTCAGGTACACGCTGCACGCGGTGTACCCCTGATTCGAACTTCATAACTGAATAAACGCGGTCGCCCTTGACGCGAAAGGATACCTCTTTAAAGCCGCCCGAATCAGAAGAGCTCGAATCAATTTCTTGCAGTTTCCACCCTTGGCCGTCACAGAAGCGACTATACATGCGGTACAGGTCCCCCGCAAAGATATTTGCTTCATCCCCTCCTGCACCACCGAGAACCTCAACAATGATATCTTTGTCGTCATTGGGATCTTGCGGAATGAGCAGAAACTTGATCTCTTCAGAAAGTCTGTCTTCACGCGCATTTAACTCACGCAATTCTTCGTTGGCCATTTCTTTCAGGTCTGGATCGCTCTCCTCCAGCAACATGGCTTTTGCTGCATCGCGTTCATCCTGAGTTTTGATGTATTCTTTTGCCAGGTCAGCCAAAGCAGTCATTTGGCGATATTCCTTTGCAAGTCGCGTATACTCACTTTGATTTGCAAGGATTTCTGGGTCGCCCATTTTTTCGCCCAGGTTTTCATAAGTATTCAATATGTGTTCGAGCTTTTCGCGCACGTTTAGTCCTTTCAGAATAGTGCCACAAACATAAACTTTTCATTTTTAGTGGTATTATCATATCAACAAAGGAAAGGATTAGATAATGCCAGAAACTCCTTACAAAATTCTTATTGTCGATGACGAAGCTTCGATAACAGAATTTATACAATACAACCTAAGAAAAGAAGGCTACGACGTAAGCGTTGCCCATGACGGAGCAACTGCGCTGGACCTCTTTGCAGAGGGCGAATTTTCACTGGTCGTCCTTGACATAATGATGCCCGACATCAATGGCTATGAGGTATGCAAAAAGTTGAGGGCAACGTCGAATGTGCCTGTCTTATTCTTGTCAGCACGCGATACTGAAATCGATAAGGTCGTCGGCCTTGAAATTGGAGGCGACGACTATTTAACAAAGCCCTTTGGTGTGCGCGAATTAACCGCACGCGTAAAGGCACTGCTGCGTCGCAGCTCTTTTGAGGGCAACAATGAGGACTCTAACACCATCACCGTTGCGGGTATTACCCTAGATCAAAGTGCCCATCATGCCTCATGCGAGGGTGGTGCTATTGATTTGACCCCCCGTGAATTTGAACTGTTGAACTGCCTAATGCAGCGTGCAGGCAAGGTTTTATCACGCGAACAACTGCTTCGCGATGCCTGGGGATGGGAATACCTTGTCGAAACTAAGACTGTTGATACTCACGTCAAGAGGCTGCGTGACAAACTTGAGGCTGCTGGCCTTGAATCACATGTCATAGAAACTGTCCGTGGCTATGGCTATCGTTTTAAAGCAGACTCTTAAGCTTTGGCATTGGACCAGGCCTCGAAATAGTGTAGTGTTGCTCGCTGCCTTTCGATCGCAGGCTTAACCAATGTCTGCAGGACGCAATTCCATACGATCGCGCATAACGCGGCACGCACGTAATATTGGCCTACTTGCCTGTTTTTCTATGGCTTCGGGGGCTGCCCTTCTTGCCTTAGCTAGTGGCAGATTCGTAGACATCATCTACATAGGGATTATCTGCGCTTTTGTTGCTGGTCTAACCTGGCTTCTTATTGCGAGGTCAACCACTGCAATTGAGCGCGATGTTAATGCCATGATAGAAAAGGTGCGCGAATATAACCGCGGAAACAAATCTGCACGTATCTGGGGCTCAAGCATTACTGAACTGCGCATCCTCTCTGACCAAATCAATCGCATGGCTGAGGAAGGTGAAGCTGCCATTAGCAGTGTTCACGCAGAAGATCAGCGCGAATCAGGGTTTATCAGCGACGTGTCTCATGAACTTCGCACTCCTCTCACCGCAATCAAAGGTACTGCTGAAACCTTGCTTGATGGCGACATCGATGAACTTGATCGTGTGCGCTTTCTCAATACCATCATTTCTGAGTGTGAAAGGCTCACCCGCCTTGCAGAGGACTTACTCAACCTGCAGCGCATCGAAGGGGGCACAGGTGAGATAAAGTTGTCACGCTTTAGCCTAGGGACAGCTGTTGAGCGAGCAGAGGCCACCCTTGATTCTATTATTGAGCTGCGCAATGTTAGCTTTGAGACCTATGGTGAACCTGAAGAGGTCCTGGGAGACATTGACCGTATCCAGCAGGTAGTGGTAAACCTTGTCGACAATGCAACCCTTGCTGTCGGCGAAGGTGGTCATGTCTGGGTAGAATATGGCATCTGTAATCGTCACGAATTGGGACCTTTGGTACACGAAGAGCATCTGGCAGATGTTGATGAATTTGCCTTTATGTCAGTGTATGACGACGGGCCTGGTATACCTGCTAGTAAGCGCGCTCATCTTTTTGACCGCTTTAGTAGACAGCAATACAGTCGCGATCGTAAAACAGGGGGCAGTGGCTTAGGTCTGTCCATCGTAAAGGCAATAGTCAAATCGCATGGAGGCACCATTGACGCATCCTTTGGGGCTGATGAGGTAAGGTTATCTGGTCCTCACTCAGATGCTCCCCCGCCAGAATATGGCTGCTGCTTTACGGTATATTTACCCATACCGCCAAAATATGACCCTGATCGCCTATCCTCTTTCAACGCTGAAGTAGATACGAGCGAACGAAATATCCAGGTGCGCCCTCCCCGCATCATCCGAAAGCGTATCCGCAACGGACGTTAACCAAAAGACTACAAGGCTGTTCGAGGGAGCTTCTAAAAAGGCGCATTTTAAAGAGGCATGTTGTCGATTAAGCGTGTCGCATTGATGCGGCCTGCAAAAATTATTCTGGGCTTGACAGAAGTCCGATCTTTGCAGTCGAGGCTTTCCAAAATAGTAAGATCTGCCTCATCAACAATACTTAAATAGTCAAGCTGGATACGACTGTCAAGCTCTGTCTTTGCCGCACTGAGCAAGCTTGTGGGATCTTTCTCTCCGCCTGAAGCAGCCACGCAGGCAACATTTAGTGCGCGCGGAATACTCTGGGCGATGCTTAGCTCCTCTGCGCTTAGGTAGCGATTTCTACTTGAGAGCGCCAGTCCGTTTTTGTCACGAACTGTTAAGCAGCGCACTATTTCGACAGGCAAAGACAATCTTTGTGTCATATCCTCTATAATGCGCAGTTGCTGAAAATCTTTCTCCCCAAAATATGCCTTATCGGGCTGAATAAGATCAAAGAGACGTTTGACAACTGCAACTACCCCCGTAAAATGTCCTGGTCGATGCTCCCCTTCCCAACGGTGCGCCAAGGGACCAGAAGCTGTCTTGTCCCCTGTCTTATCTCCTGACAAGCTAATCTCAGGATAGTTGGGATAAATTTTCTCTACAGTCGGAGTCCATATGTACTGAGCACCAGCTGCATGGGCAAGCTCGTAATCTTTCTCTAGACTGCGAGGATAACGCTCAAAGTCTTCCCCTTCGCCAAATTGTGCAGGATTAACAAAGATAGAAACTGCCACTTCATCACACTCTGTAGCAGCAGCTTCGATAAGCGAGGCATGGCCTGCGTGCAAAGCACCCATAGTTGGCACAAAGCCCAGACTACCCCCGCGAAAAGGTACAGGGCTGTCAGTTGAGGTGAGCACGTGACCCTCCAGAAAAGAACCTTCCTGAATCTTCTGCTTCGCTGTCAAAATCTGGCTTTACCATAACCTCTGTATCATCAGAAAGGATTTCTACCTCTCCGTCCAAAGCTTCAACCTGCTCAATAAGGTGCTCGACAAATACAGGTGTTGCAGTTTCGATTACGTCTTGATCGATATGTGTTGTCTGCTCCTCTGTAGGAAATGCGTGCGTGCGAACATCGTGGACATACTCTGCCAGGGCTTTGCCCAATATATCGGCACCCTCTAGGTAGCGCTTTGCATGACGCGGAGCAAAGTCTCCCAAGCCCAGAAGGTCATGAAGCACCTGAACCTCACCATCACAGGAAGGGCCAGAGCCAATGCCAATCATGGGCAGCATATGCATCTCGCTCATTTCATGAGCAACTTCTGCGGGAACACACTCAAGAACAATGGCACAAACACCTGCTGTCATAAGGGCGTGAGCATCCATCATCAAGCGTATAACCTCATCAACTTCTTTTGCCTGGGTGGTATAACTACCTAGCAAATTAATGGATTGCGGCGTAAGTCCCAAATGCCCCATAACAGGGACTCCTGCGGCAACAAGTCCCTCGGTAAACGCAAGGGTCTCAAGCGATGCCCCCTCGACTTTGACCGCAGATGCACCTGCTTCTGCGATTAGTGCAGCGGCATTCTTTAAGCCTTCTTGCTGTGACGGTTGATAGGACATGAAGGGCATATCTGCGACAACATAGGTATTGGGCGCACCTTTGACAACAGCGGCTGTGGCTCGCAGCATGTCATCCATGCTTACGGGCAAAGTACTGCCATAACCCAAAGTTGTCATACCCAGCGAGTCACCAACCAAGATAAGATCAACACCAGCAGTCTCAACGATGCGAGCCTGCATATAGTCATAAGCAGTACACGTGACGATGCGCTTACCTGCCTCTTTGTACTCTAGAAAAGAAGGGGTCGTAAATTTTTTCCTGATAGTGGCGGCAGATTGTTTTGCTGGATGTACACTCATGCTATTCCTCTCGCTGAACATGCTTGCTACCTTTTGAGTTGACTGTCTGCTTTTTAGCGTGCTGGTAACTTCACTAGAATTTGTATCTGTTTTTGATTTCTAGGCAGTCTAGTTTAGCCTATCTTGAAGTTTCGCGGCCATGCGTTTGCGCGCGTCTTTCTCTGCCCGTTCTGTCTGCAAAAGTTCTAGAGGAATATGCGCTTTGATAGCACCATATATTTCTTTCGCTGGAATCAGCTTCGAGCCATCTGGAAGCTTAAAATCAGGGGCGATCTCTTGCAAGGGCTCAAGAACAAAAGCGCGCTCTGTCATGCGCGGATGCGGAACGGTAAGGCTGGGTAAATCGATTACACGATCATCAAAACTAAGCAGGTCCAAGTCAATAAGTCGCGGTCCATTCTTACGCGTTTTTTCACGCCCCATATCAACTTCAATTGCCTGTATATATGTGAAAAGTGCAAGGGGGCTAAGGCGCGTCTCAACGCGGCACACAGTATTAGCGAAAGCCTGTTGATCACTGTCATAGGCAGGCTCGCTCATTACAGGAGTTGCAAGCTCTTTTACCTGCGTCAGAGGAAGTCCGTCCAAAGCACTGAGCGCTGCAGCAAGGTTAGCGATTGTGCTACCAAGGTTTGACCCAAGAGACAGGTAGGCACTAGACGGAGGCTTTGAGGACAGTGTGGCTGCAAAACTATTTTCTGCCTCAGCAGGATTATGAGTGCGAATTATGTCTGCTCCTGAAAAGGCAAGTGCTGTGGCAAGCTCTGCTGAGGCATAATCGCGCGCCAGAGGATCATCTATACCAAAAAGATTGCCAATTAAAGATTTACGAGAAATGCCTATGAGCAGGCGATAGCCTGCTGCATGCACACGCTTTGCAAGTGCGTCCATATGCAAGAAGAGTTCGCAGTTATGATCTCGTGTCTTGCCAAAGCCAAAGCCTGGATCAAGAATGATACGATCAGCTGGAATCCCCGCGGCTTCAAGCCTTGCCGCACCATCCAATAAATAGTCCCCAACTTCTTGCACAACATCAAGGTAGAAGGGATTCTCCTGCATAGTGCGAGGTTCTCCTGCCATATGCATAAGAACACAGTCGGCATCTGCCTCAACTGCCACCTTAAGCATTTCAGGATTGCGAAAACCTGAAATGTCATTGATTGTATGCACACCTGCATTGCAAGCTGCTGCCGCTACTTCTGGGCAATACGTATCGATTGAAACGCGCACAGCACCTGCACGTAGCTGTGATTTAAGCTGTGCTTGCAGTTTATCAATGATAGGAAGGACGCGCGAAAGTTCTTCTTCTGCTGTGATGGGATCAGCGCCAGGTCGTGAAGACTGCCCCCCCACGTCAATGATGCAGGCACCTGCATCGACAAGGGTCTGGGCGTACTCTGCCGCGCTTTCTAGACTGAGATAGCATCCGCCATCTGAAAATGAATCTGGGGTAACGTTGAGGACGCCCATAATTTCAGGCTTCTGCACACTACTGTAATTACTGCTAGCCATAAAGACAATCTTTGCCTAGCGATGAATAAGGGCAAGTGCTTCGGCGCGTGTTTTGGGGTCTTCTCGGAAAATGCCACGAACAGCACTAGTGATGGTTTCTGCGCCAGGCTTGCGCACTCCACGCATCGACATGCAAAGGTGCTCTGCTTCAATAACGACGATAACTCCTAGAGGCTCAAGGTGGGTCACGATACTCTCTGCAATCTGTGAGGTAAGGCGTTCTTGCACCTGCAATCTTCTGGCATAGACTTCAATAACGCGGGCAAGCTTCGAAAGGCCACAAATTTTGCCGTCATGGCCAGGAATATAGGCGACATGCGCCTTGCCAATAAAGGGGACTATGTGATGTTCACACATTGAATAGAGCGGGATATCACGCACAAGCACCATCTCTTGATGGTGCTCTTCGCTGAAGGTTACTTTGAAATGTTCTGCAGGGTCTTGATGCAGGCCAGAGCACACCTCAGCATACATGGCAGCTACACGCCTTGGGGTATCGATTAGACCCTCACGGTCGAGGTCCTCATCAATACCCTCAAGGATCAGGCGAACACCTTGCTCAATCTTATTTTGGTCCATCGCCATTTTCAGAATCTAGCGCTGAAGCACTGATGTCAACATTACTGTCAGCACTATCCTTAGCATCTTTTTCTGCTGCCCGCTCGCGCTCGATTGCAGTAGGTGCTTCGCGAACCACAATCGTGCCCGTTGCAAAAATCTTATCGAGCTCTTCGCCTTCAAGTGTTTCATGCTTCATGAGCTCTTCGCCCATAAGCAGTAGCATAGTATGCTCGCGCGTCAGAATTGCATGGGCGCGCTCATAGCCCTCGTTGATAATGCGAGCAACCTCGCGGTCAATGGTTGCAGCAGTTTCTTCACCGTGATCATTGCCTTTAGAGAAATCGCGACCCAAAAATACATTTTCAGGTTCTTCGCCAAAGCATTGTGGTCCGAGGACATCGCTCATGCCAAAGCGCATAACCATGCCCTTTGCTATCTTTGTTGCGCGTTCAATATCATTTGATGCACCTGTTGTAACGTCACCAGAAGTGATTTCTTCGGCTGCGCGTCCCGATAACAAGACGGCAATATCATCAAGCATTTCTCTTTTTGACTTCAAGAAGCGATCTTCGGTAGGCAGCTGCCACGTAGAGCCAAGCGAGCCTCCACGAGGAATAATCGTTACCTTATGCACAGGGTCACTGTGCGGTGTGTAATGTCCCACAATCGCATGCCCTGCTTCGTGATAGGCAATAGTAAGTTTCTCACCCTCTGAAATCAGGCGACTTTTGCGCTCTGGTCCCATGAGAACACGGTCGATGCCCTCTTCGACATCGGTCATCTCAATACTTTCTTTATTTGCGCGTGCAGCAAGTAGCGCCGCTTCATTAAGCAGATTTTGCAGGTCAGCACCTGTATACCCTGGGGTACGGCGTGCAATAACAGTCAGATTAACATCATCGGCCAGAGGCTTGTTTTTTGCATGCACCTTCAGGATGGCTTCACGACCCTTAAGGTCTGGACGATCTACTACAACTTGACGGTCAAAACGGCCTGGGCGCAAGAGTGCAGGATCTAATACATCAGGGCGATTGGTTGCTGCAAGCAAGATTACGTTATCTTGCATTTCAAAGCCGTCCATTTCGACAAGCAGCGCGTTAAGCGTTTGCTCGCGCTCATCATGTCCGCCGCCCAGTCCTGCCCCGCGTTGACGACCCACTGCATCAATTTCGTCAATAAAGATAATGGCAGGAGCTTCGGCTTTTGCCTGTTCAAACAGATCGCGAACACGGCTTGCACCAACACCCACAAACATTTCTACAAAGTCTGAACCGGAAATCGTAAAGTAGGGAACATCTGCTTCACCCGCCACTGCGCGCGCTAAGAGGGTCTTACCCGTACCAGGAGGCCCTACTAGAAGCACGCCCTTAGGAATACGTGCACCCATTTTCTCAAAACGCTTTGGGTCAGATAGAAAGTCGCGAACTTCTGCAAGTTCTTGCAAAGCCTCTTCACAGCCAGCAACATCCTTAAAGGTAACAGTTTGCTTTTCTTTATCCTGCTTTTTAGCTTTAGCCTTACCAAAGCCCATCACACCACCCTGGCCACCACCAGTCATGCGAGTAAAGAAGAAGATCAAAAGACCAAAGATGAGCAGTATGGGCAAAAAAGACATGAGGATAGTTCCCCATGCCATCACCTCAGTGGTATCAGCCCTGTAGGTTTCAATATGTTCGTCGGCAAATTCGGCAAAACCATCACCAAGCCATACTGAAGTGAATTCGCTGTAATTTTCCTGCTCGTCCTCTTCTCGCTCGGCGTCAGCCTTCATCTCTTCAGCATTTGCCCAATATTTTCCTGCAAGTCGATTGTTGTCATTGACAAAGATGATCACGTCATTGACAAGGCCCTCTTCTGCGAGTGCCCTAAATTCACTTTGCTGAAATTCCGTTGGCTCTTCGCCAGAACCCAGAGTATTGCCTATCTGCATAGAAATGAACCACGCTAGCGCAAGGCCAACAGCAGCATAAATCAAAAGGTTTCTACGATTATTTTTTGGATCCGTCTTTGGCTTTTGTTTTGGATTTGGCTTAATAGTTGCCACAGCTTCCTACCTGTCTCTATGTAAAATATTCCGTCAGTTTGTTTTCTGTTTAAAAATCACGCTATCTAGTATAAGTTCCGAGGTGCGCAATGAACATTTTTGTTATATCAAAGTTACCCTATAAGCTAGCCTGCCATATCATCTTCATAAACGCTGGGTCGCAGCACGCCAATATAAGGTAGTCCGCGATAGCGCTGAGCATAATCAAGTCCGTATCCAACAACAAATTCATTAGGCACGGTAAAACCAACATAACGCACGTCAAGATTTTCTTCCTGGGCATCCTCTTTCACGACACAGGCAGCAACCTCGACACTTGCCGCACCACGTCCTAAAAAGTTGCGGATCAGATATTTCAGGGTAAGACCCGTGTCTAAAATGTCTTCGGCTATCAGAACATGACGACCCTCAAGCGGCACCTCAAGATCCTTCAAAATGCGCACTACCCCCGAAGATTTATGCGCAGCACCATAGCTCGACACTGCCATATAATCTACCGTAAAGTCACAGGTCATGTGTCGCGTCAAATCAGACAAAAACCACGCTGCACCCTTTAGCACTCCCACGACTAAGACTTCTCTGTCTGCATAATCAGAAGAAATCGTTGCACCTAGTTGCGCATTGCGCTGGTACAGTTCATCTTCGCTGACAAGGACGCGCTCTACGTCTGGGTGCACCTCTGAATGAGCAGAGTTCACCCCGGAATCAATAGTCATAAGTTGCAGTCTCTACCTTTCATTGAAAAGTTCGATAAATTTTCCAAAGTTTCATGAGCTAACCCCAGGCTCTCAAAGTGAGCATCTGAAATTGTACGAGTGATTTTCCATCTAGTTCCACTTTTGAGATTTGCTACATATCTCGAATTCGCACGACCTCAATTGTAGCGCAATTAATCCTAACTCGCAGGGCAGGAGGAATGTCGCGCGCATACAAAATCTTTCGAGGGGGAAGTTTTTTACCCTGCTCAATTAGCTTGCGGAGTATGTCCAATCCTTCGAGTATCGCCTGTATATGCGAGGCATCAAGGCGCGATGCATCTTCAAAGGTCTCGGTAATTGCAGTCCGAAGTACACGCCTTGCCATAACAGGATCAAGAGTAAGCATGAGGCTCGCATCCAGGGTAATGCTTTCTCCCCTATCTCTTTCAAGACAGAAATTTTGGGCAAAGCCTAGGGCCATGTCCGACAGTAGCCTATTGTCATCAGCAATCAGGTCCATGGTGCGCGCCAGATTTTCTCTAAAATTGGGGCGTAATTTCTCTGCCTCAGGTACTATTCTTGCCCGAATAAAGGCGCGCGTTCGACTCTCATCTTCGTTGCTTAGATCCTCGCGCCAGCAATGGCTGCATGCCTCTAGCCAATCGCGCAACTCAGCACGGTCAATGTCTAGCAGCGGACGCACAATCCGGCCGCGCTTAGGAGACATTCCTGCAAGGCCCCCTAGACCTGAGCCATAAATTGCACGATTAAAGAAATTCTCAACCCTGTCATCACGTGTATGAGCGGTCAGAATACGCCCTGCATCTCGCGGGACGCCTCTGTTATCGCAAAGCACGTCAAGATAAGCCTCGGCTTCACGATAGCGCAAAATGCGACCTGCATCTTCAAGGTTTAGTCTCTGCTCTGCGCTGTAAGTTGCCACATCAAGCCTGCGCAGTTCAAGGTGCAATCCCAACTTATGACATAGCTCTATGACAAAAGCTTCATCAGCCTCAGATTCATCCCCGCGCAATTGGTGGTTAATGTGCATCACCGTAATGTCACGCGAGCTGTCTGATTCCTGAGGCATGGATTCCAGCAGCAAGTACAGCAGCGCTACTGAATCTCCACCACCTGAAAGCATCACAAGCAGTGGCGCACTCTGCCCAAGTAAATTGTGGAAGGCCGAATATGTATCCATTCGCGCTACCATCTGCGCCGTGCAAGCTTTATTGGAAGATTTCATGCACATCAGTATAATAGAACTCAACACAAAGTTGACCTAAATTTGTCAGCCAGACGCTCAGAGAATAGGATTTTATCTTG
>Ga0123355_10003910_pt1 | contig 21552 bp, 4 predicted proteins | sample TergutEmb28metaG_3_FD_89872 | JGI IMG/M metagenome (GOLD analysis project Ga0123355, IMG submission 89872) | Embiratermes neotenicus P1 segment gut microbial communities from Petit-Saut dam, French Guiana - Emb289 P1 | ecosystem: Host-associated > Arthropoda: Insects > Digestive system > Gut ...
GCCACCTTGTGCCCATCTTCAGGAGCTGACGACTTAATGGTATTTTTTCACGTGTGGTGTAGTGCCGTGGCTGTGTAGGCAGTCAGATCCGGTTGGCTGGTTGTGTGTACCTACGTACTTCCCAATGGACACACAACCAGCCAACCGGATCTGACTGCCTACACAGCCACGGCACTACACCACACGTGAAAAAATACCACTAAGTTGTCAGCTCCTGAAGATGGGCACAAGGTGACCCGAAATATGTTGAGCAACTTACAAAGGAGAAATAAATATAATACTAAGTGACATCTAGTTGGTTTCTTATTCCACGTTGAACTACGATGCACGGTCAACCACACATCAAATAAGGGAGTTGATTGCAAGAAGCTAAATGATACAAAAGTTGATGAAAAGTATCAAGTTAAATTCTCAAACAGGTCTTCGGAGAAGTTAAGACAATAGCAGAAACATCAACGTGGCTTGGGAAGGTATTACAGAGGACATCAAAATTTCATCTAAAGGGAGTCCAGGGCACTACTATTCAGAAGAAGCATAAACCATGGTTTGAAGAAGGATCTTTAAAATTCTAAGATCAAAGGAACTGCAGTGATTGCAGGACTCAAGCCAAGCTAAACTACATATGACTTAAAACTAGTTGATATTTCAGGGAAAAAACTGGTAATATTTAAAATGTAAAATTAACAAGCTTTAAACAAACAGTAAGAACAAGAATATCATAAAATTGTATAAAGACATAAATAAATTTACGATAGATTACAAGCATAAAACTAACTTTGTAAGGGATGAGAAAGGCGACATGCTTGCAGATTCCTACAGTATTTTGAATACATGGAAGAATCACTGGTCAATTCTTGAATGTACCTGGGGTTAATCATTGGCACACTGAGACACACACAGCTGACCCACTAGTGCCCAAATGTAACTCCTCTTTGTTTGAGATGGCTACTGGCAAGGTGAATATTTGCAAATCACCAGATATGATTGCATTCCAGAACAAGTGTTTTCATCAGAAGGTAGAACAGTACATCCTGAGATCCATCAACTTATTACTTTTGGGACAAGGAAGAATTTCCTCAGCAGTGGATGGAATAAACTACTGATATACCAGTTCATAAAAGGGGAGATCAAGGCATATCACTCCTATCAACTACATTCAAAATTATCTAACATTCTTCTGTGAAAACTAACTCCATAAGGAAAGGTAAAGCCATCCCATTACAGGCCTGGAGAGGCCCTGAGGGTTCCAGGAGTTTCAGGCTCCCAGATTTCAAGACAATCACCACATGAAGGTGGTAAGGTTGTCAGCCCTACGCACCGGCCACCTTTACCCCCAGGAAATATTCCTGGTACTCATTTCTGTTAGAGACTGAGTCAACCCTAGGGCCATAATGCAGCTGGAAGGATTATATCAATGAAAAATTTCAATGACACCATCGGGAATCGAACCCGTGACCTTCCGGCTTGTAGAGCAATGCCTCGACCAACTGCACCACCGCGTGCCCCAACTCCATAAGTAGTTGAAAGTATTGTGGATCATCATGTGGATTTCAATGTAACAGATCAACTATGGATGAGATATTCTGCATTCTGCAAGTACTTGAATGCATGAAGAAAAGAGGAGCACACTAAAACTGGGCAGTGATGGATAACATTCAGTCCAAATGTATTTCTGTTTTCTATCAAAACACATACATTAAAACACACAGGACTAAATTTTGCCTGTGTTTGACATAGGTGTGAAAATTTGTCTTTCATATTCAGGAAGGATCAGAGACTGAAGGTGTTCAAGAACAGGTAGGATGTAACAGGAAGCTGGACAAATTAACATAATTGGCATCATGCTTTGTACCTATCACTGTATATCATTAGGGTGATCAAATCAAGGAGGATGATATGCCAGGGGCAAGTAGCACATATGAGGAAGAAGAGAAATGCACAGAAGGATTTGGTGGGAAACCTAAACCACTTGGAAAATATAGGCATAGATTGGAGAAAAATATTGAAATGGTGTTGTACAAGGATGTAAGGATGTTATGGATTGAATTCATCTGTCTTAGGATAGGAACAAGTGGCACTCTCCTGTATCACAGTAATAAACCTTCAGGTGCCATCAAATGTGAGGAATTTCTTGGCTAGCTGAGGTACTAGTTACCTTTAATTAGTGTCTGGTATAATAATTTCTGACCCATGTTTCTGACAAATAAAACATCAAGCCATATAATGAACCAACACTTGTCACAAAACTGCTGAATCATGCAGCCACAAGTTCCAACATGTGTCAACTTATCATCATGGTTGTCACTTGAAGCGGTAAAATCAATGTGGTCATTTCATTCTTAGATTCTATACACACAATGCTCTTAAACATGGCTCCCTCTACTAAGATAAGGCAAGGCAGTACACAACACACTTCCTTGCCTTCATTTCATACTTGTTATGTGCTCCTACTAGGGCTATTCAAATAATTCTTGTACTGTAGCTTGTGTCCTTCAATCATTCATCTGTTGTCAAAGTCCCATCAAAGATAGGAGCACAATATACAACATTTGTAAATGGTTCATTGTTGTTATGCTTATTCAACACACTGCCATGCACATTCTATGTTGGTTTGTGTGCATTATTCTTTGTGCAATCACAGTGATTATTTTTCATGCTTCATTCTTACCGAAATTCTTCATTTCCTCATTTTTTACCATGTTTTAAGAAGTGGAAAACCTGCAAACATCAATGTTATGTTCAAAAATACTCCTGCTGCTATTTTAAGGTAATAAATGAAGCTCATAAATAGGAATGTCTGCATACAAGAACAATTTTCAAGTAATACAAGCAGTTCGAGAACAGATGACACTTCATGGCAAATGTGTGATTAGTGCAAGTGAGCTAGATCAACCCACACCACATTACTCATATGGGTGAAATGATGAATCAAAACTGTCAAATTCAAGTCTCGAATTTAGCATCTCTAGTGTCCAACTCCATTAATGTACCCATGCAATCCTTACAGACATATGAAAATATCTATAATTTGAACTTGCTGAATGACATCCAAACAACAGCAGCAGTATGACATGTGAAATACGCTTATGGGTTTTGAACAAAACAGGGAGGTCTTTGCAGAGTAATACCACTGGTGATTAAATGTGGCTCTCTTAGAATTAGAGAAGAAAACAATACTCCCATCAATGGCAGTATTTTGATTCACTTTGGCTTCAGGTGATGTTCAATGAAAAATGTTTCCAAGCTGACTGCACTTCTTTACCAAACTGTGTTTCAGACACAACCTACACCACTTAAAATTATACATTGTGCTCTGTGTATCAGGTTTATATTTGGCCACAGTTTCTTTCATTACTGACCTGGGCATGGCAACTTTATTGCACAGAAACTCTGCATCCACTGTGATGTCCCACAGCTCTAGTGCTCAGATCAGAGAAAAAAGAAATCATGTACTTTCATGTGCTCACACTGTCATATATTAAAATGTTTTAATTAAATGTCACATGCAATTTCTTATTAAAATACATGCATAGCACAAGAAGTCCTAAAAATGTTATTTCTCCATCATATTGATCTTTGGTAATGCATCAAATTTGTATGTATAACACCAAGAGCTGGTAGACTTTATACTGCACAAAGTTTAAATTTCACTGACAGTTTCCACATGCACTGATAATGTACATGTCTACAACAAAACATTAGCTAAAATGTGTTATGCATAATATTGTATGGTGTAAATGGTTTGTAAACAAAATTTTCAAAAACAGACTACTCCATGTGCCTTTATGGCATGGTGCTGAAGTATAAGAACAACTTTACCCTTTCACTTTGCCTTTGTTTTGTTAAGACAACATAGCTCCTAAGTCACAGTAATGCCAGTTCACAAATTGTACAACAGACTACAAAAGATGCTGGTGCATGATCATGCAATTTATATTTGTTACCACAGTTGAAGCGTTACTACTTATCTGCATGATGAACTTCACACTACTACAATGCAGGCACTTGGAACAACATAAGAAACTGGGGTTTCCAAACAGTATTTAACAACTAGGGGGAGCACTGGGCGAAATATGTATGCATCTGTGGAGGGTACATATTGGGAAGAAAGTGCTATGGGATGAAAAAGATGCTGAAGACAACAGTGGTATATATAGTGCATGAATTAAATGAATAGCCCATGTATTACTAATGCATGTTAAAGTATATCCATAGGTGTACATTTGTACATATAGAACAATGATTGTAACACATTACACAGATGACATTGTAATGTGATTGTACATTTGTCTCACTTCACAGTTATCCAACATCTGTTAAAGTTCTTATATTTTTGTAGAAGTTATTCATGTAGATTCAAAGAATTAATGTTGTTAGCACTGCGAACATTTCACTCTGGCAGTGTATGTCTGTTGAAACATGGGTAGAAAAGTGTATTCAAGCAGAGAACAAAAATTTTCCAAATGCATACAGTGCATCTGTGCATAGCTCACTGCCATTCATGTTAATTTATTTCAGATATACATTCAATGTTGCAAAGCTAATAGGAAACTTGATAAAATTAGATTTGAGCTTCATGTATGGCACATTTTATACTATAAAGATGAAGACCAACTTCAGCGTTGTGACAACTGTTTGTGTAAAGCCCAAATAAGTAACGGCATTGACATCTGGTAGTTTCTGAGTTATAAACAAACACAACTTCAGTTAAGAGGTCATGCTATGGACTCTGTGCAAAGAATGCATAGATATTCTGTAAATAAACCAAATACCACATGGGTAACAAGAAGTACACTAAACCAATATTGGAGATGATGCATTTGTGGAGGTTTGGTTGACAACATATGATATCATCCATCCCATGAGAAGCCACCATCCTGTCCTTAGTGATATGTTCATCCTTTTTCACACTGAAGGGGCAGCCAGCTAGATGAACTTTTGGAACTGCACTTTAGAGGGCACCATAGGCCACAACCATGCCTGTTTACACCAAGTCCAACACAGTAGCCACATAGCTCAATGCCAGAGTAAATGCAGCCACACCAGTATGTGTGGCTCACAAACCAAGTTGTGGCCAAACCTGACTTAAGAATGTGAGGGCATAACTTCATTTATCTGAATGAGGATAGGGAACACAGTAATGAACCTTTGGGTTCTACAAAATGTGAGGAATTTTGGAGTAGATGAGGCCCTATTAAGTTTTTCTAGGTAGACTCTCCTCCATGGATGTACCTAGTTAATATACAGGCTTACAATTGTGTGAAATTCAGGAAGTCAGCCACGAAGACGTGAAATGATGCAGAATTTTGTTAGTTACTTCAAATGTGTGAGTGGGTCACTTAAAAAACAGCAGCACTTCCATTGGCCATTTATTGATTTCACTGACTCATTTCTGTTTGCTAACTCATGATGATAGAAATTACAGTATTACAACATATGGCAAAGGATTTCAGCTACAAGAGTGGAAATGAGGCAAGTCTTGGCAAAGTTTATCCTGTAGGTTGTTGTTCCTTAACACAAGCATGGAATTTTGCCTCAGTATCTTAGGAAATGATGACAATACCTCAACAAAATACTCCTACATCAACTTCAATTGTATTAGTGCTCTAATAATGTAACAGCCCTAGGGTTGGTGTACAAAGCTGTGATGATACTCGGGTTTATGACTAACACACATCTACACGTCAGCAAGTATCAAGTAATCTCACAGAACACTTTCACACTACCTTTACTACAATTAGCAAGGCATATACACTCAAGTATAATGCTATTTTGCACAGTTTCCTTCAGTGTGAAAGTGTTGTGCATGAGTTAATTTGTTAATGAGATTTATGTGGACATTAATAATGACTAAGATGTGAAGTTCAATGAAAATGGAAATTAAATATGGGGTTGCTGCATCATAACAATCCACTGTCATATGTAGAACTCCCCCCGCAATTATTTCTCACAGACTTCAGCACAATGGTACACTCAAACCACATTCATCAGATTTGGAGTACCAAATAATAATGTTCTTAGACTGGAACATGCCATAAAATAAAATTTTTGGGCATACCCATAACTGTAATTATGTGGGAATACAATACAAGCATTAGAGATACTTTAACAAATGTCAGGTACATGGAATCATTTGTAAAAGAGACAGGTATATGCCCAAGGCCAAACAATCGCTTTCTAAGCTAGGTAATATATGCACTGATCATTGGCTTTGCAACAGTAGGAAAGTAGAGTACGCACTTTAAATGAACAATTTTTCAATAACATATACATAATTGTAAAGAATACATTTGGTAATTTGACAGTTACACTCCACACTGGAAATGTCTGGAAGCAACAGTTTTAAATCTGACTTGCATCATTCTAGAGAATCCTCAACCTTCATTTTACGTGCTTTCCAGTTTTTCAGCAACAAATTTCAGATTTTATAAGGTGTTTGTGATAAGTGATGCCTATCTGGATGCCACAGAACAACAGAATGATAGAAAATAACAGTTACTTGCCCTGCAATACTGTGAAATGTCAATATGGTACCAGTCACATTTGATACAAAGTACAGGACAGCTGCGCATTTTGGAATTCAGCTCTATCAATGGAAATTCTCACCTCAAAGAACATTCTAGTCCATGTTTACATAAACAATGCCTCACATAAACCTCAAAAGAATTTAACGTCTTCACACCCTGCACTAGTAATTCAAATTAATCCTTCATTATAATTACTTTTCTGGAGTGACCTATTATTATTATTATATTATGTAAATATTGCTGTACAAAATAACAGCAAGAAGGGAAACAAGATATGAATTAGGTGCACTTACATAAACTCAAGATATGCACAATGAGCTTTCACATCTAGACCGTGTCATTTGGTGAAAATCTGCAGGCAAATACTGGAAACATTTCAACAAACACATTTGAAAGCAGAGAAATGATCTTATACGTAAGACACTGGCCGCGAAAACTGACAGACAAAAATAAACCCAAGATGTTCTTATATGCAAGGTCTTCCAATGTTCTGTGAACTCACTTAAAGGGACTGAACAGGCATATAATGAATTCTTTAAGGAGGGCATCACGAAGTGCTCTAACGAACTAAATAACAAACTGACTAGTACACGTCAGCATAACAAATATTTAATAAATGAAATAAATGTTTGTTGTGCTGACGTGTACTAGTCAATTTATTTATATAACAAGTTCCTTTGAAATCTGGATCCCAACTCAAAACCAAAAGCCTTGTACCAGTAAACAACACTGTTCATATATCATCCAGGCCTCATGTTCACGGACATTAGAGTAGTCAAGTGTAAACCTATCTCATCACCATTTTGTTCACTGTTGCTGAAGTTGGCAAGCTGGATCAGTACAAGAAAAGTCACTCTGATAGCTCTTGCCCAAAATCACAAAACTCTTAGTTGCCTCAAAAGCTTCAAGTCTCATCAATTAGAACCACACATTGGGTATAAGTAAAAATATATAAATAACATTAACATATATATCAATGACCTGTGCAAAATTCCAACCATGAGCAAAAGTGATATTCCTTAGACATATCAGAGTGAATAATATTTTCAATAATTTCCTGTACTGTATTGTAAGCTTAATTACTGAAAATGCCCCAATATTCACATATGGTTCTCACATTCAGTTCCACTTGTACCTCTTCACAATCTCGTGTTCATATCACACATGAATTAACATACCTATTTACCTTCCTGCACTAAGACTGCAAATTGTAAATCTACTACACAACAACAGTACATTTTGATATAATTCTTTTTGTACAGCATGACAATTAGGTTAACTATCACTAAAAACAAGTGATTTAAGTTTAGAAATTTGTTATACCAGTAAAAATACTCATGTTCCTTTCAACAGAGTGAAATATCACTGAACATCATTATTCAGTGAGCAGGCTACCTCAGTGATAATGCATCTGACTCATTATCTAGAAGTAAATGATTCAGATCTCAATCAGGACATTCACTGTTCAATCCTTCCCATCACATTCTGCAATCCTACTACACAACTGGTTTCTTTTAAGCCTTAACTATTCACATTCCTTAACATTTTTTCATCAACCCCTCAGTTTAAATCCAAGAAAATGCCAGTCACTTTAAAAATTATTTTGATCTTTCTAAATACACCAATCCCAAGCTAATGAGCAACTGCTTTAACAGTATTCCTAGATATAAGATGTGCATTTAAATGACTATTGTTTGCTGAACAAGCTTATACTGCACTCTAGTGAGGCTACTTAGTACTCATACTCAATGAGGGAGCTTAATTTATGAATTTAAAATCAGGATTTTGACACAGAACTTCATTTTCTTTGGACTTCCCACTTGTTTCACACACACTGTGTTCATGCTGTATGAAAAGCTTATACTGTTTACACATGTCTGTTTTTAACTATACAGTAGTACAGGTACTGTTAACTGGATGAGTGGGTAATTATGGTACGAGTTCTGTAAATAAGGAAGCAAGTTACTAATTTCTTAGTAAGTACTGTATTAGGGTGACTGTTACAGTAGTTTGCTCTCAAGAATATTTTATAAGCTTTTCTTTGCAAAGAAGATTAAGACAGTCTAAGTCTTACTGTATATGATTTCTCTTATGACGTAAAGGAGATGGACAAAATAACAGAAACACCAAAGAATATAGGAATCAAAATTGTTTGTGTTGGCTGCACTGAAAGAACCTTAATTGTATTTTTCATTACTGTTTTGTTTGTTTCCATTGTGTAGTGCCAGTGTTGACACATTACAGATTGTGTTAAAACTGCAAAATGGGAGACTTGTCAGATTTTGGAACATGACAGATTGTTGGTGTATGTTTAGCTGTAGCATCTGTAATCAAAACAGCCACTTTATTAAGTGTGTCCAGAACAGCAGTTTCCATGGTTACGACTGCATACACCAATCATGGGAAGACATCATCAGCTGAAAGGAATAGTGGCCAAAAATCAAAACTAAGTGCAAGGGATTGCTGTACATTGAAGAGGATTGTGTCTAAAAATCAGAGAACTACTGCAGCAAAGGTGACAGCAGAACTCAATATTCATCTTGGAAGACCATTTCTACAAAAACAGTCCAACAAGAGCTTCACCAATCCAGCATCCATTGTGAAGCTGCAATTGCTAAATCTCTGATTACTCAAAACAATGATACAAGGCAAAAATGATGGTGTGATCATTAAACCTGGATATCTGAAGACTGAAAACACATTATACGGTCAGATGAGTCGTCCTTCACGTTGTTCCCAACATCTGCCCAGATTTATGTTTGGAGAATGCCCAAGGTGGCCAATAATCCTGTATGCCTGGTTCTATTGGTGAAACATGGAGATGAATCTGTAATGATTTGGGCAGCAATATCTTGGTATTCTGCTGGTCCCATAATTACTTGGAATGGTTGAATTACTGCCAGCAATTAAGTGCTAAATTTTAGGTAACCACGTACATCCTATGGTCCAGATGTTGTTCCTAATAATGATCACTTTCTCCAAGTTGACAGTTTGCCCATACACACAGCCAGATGTGTTCAGTTTTGGTGTGAGGAGCACGAAGATGCACTTCAACATCTTCCCTGGCCAGCACAATCACCAGACTTAAATATCGTCCAACCACTGTGGTCAGTTTTAGAGAGTAGGGTGAGAAGCAGATTCCTTCCTCCATAATCTCTCAAGTAACTAGAAGATATTCTTCATGAACAATGGTAACAGTATTCCTTTAGATACTGTTGAGAACTTATCTGAGTCTACACCAAGGACAGAAGCTGTATTACAGGCAAACGGTCGCTCAACTCCGTATTAATAAGCATATGTGCATCCTTCACAACTGTTACCATTATTTTGTCCTTTCCCCATATTTTCCAAATTCAATGGGTCTGTTCAGCACAAGCTGAGTGTACAGAAAATGACAATACAGTCTAAACTTATCCTATACCCACTGTGAAACTGTGTACTGTAATATTTCATACCCGACTATGTGCCACAGTCTTGCTCAAATGTTGTACTTGCAAAGACGCATTTTCAGAAGGCCCCAGTGTCTATTTATTTTATGAGATGAAAGCATTTCTTCCCAACCACTTCAGCCTCACATTGACATATTAATATGGACTAACAAATGTACACATTGCACAAAATATAAATATTGATCACCAGTACCAGTATTCCAAAACCAGTATAACTGAGGGCAATAGGACTGTGATGCAAACAAAGACTTTTTCAAAATGCCAATTTGCATGCCTTTACATTCTATCAAAACTGTATCATGGACAATTTCCTAAAACAATGGTTTGATATCACAGGATTCCCAACATGGTTTACCGCAATACATAAAAAGTTAGGATGTGCTTGATGTTAAGGAAGTATGCACGCTGATGGCCAATGTGAACTGCACATCTGTTGTGTTCCATGGCAATCAAAATTTTGCACTGAACTGTTAATATATGTACACAAAGGAACTGTTATTTCTAAGTACTTCTGTTTTTTTTTGTTTTTTTTTTTAAGTTTCAAAATATAAGGATGTTGTCAATTTTAGTTCATTGTCTGATAGATAGTTTACATGAAACCTGATTTTCTTTCAGTGTTCATTTTACTGACTGTAAAAAGATTTGAAGCATAAGAAAACACTTATTTTTTATAGCTAATAATGGGTTCATTTTGTTACAGCAGCATTTTTGATTACCTGCCTATTCAAGTTTACATACTGAACCTAATTTGGATAAGACACAATCCAATTCAAACAAACTGTGTACACAATGTTTGGACTAGCCAACAACCTTTATGTCTCAACCATCATTTGGTCCATGTAGGTCACTATCAATGATTTAAATAAAGTAAGTGGAAGTACGAACGGTTTTCATACATGACTATAAATAAAGAGCAAATTCAAGTTTGAAAAGTCAATGTATATTATGTTCTTAACAAAGTAATGTTATAACAATCACCCTTTCCAAAAAAGATCATCAAACAGAATATACAGTGGTCCTGCAGTGTAAGTAATAACATTCAGTCACAGACCTATTGTCTAGCCCAATCTACTGTATTCGTACACCAGCAACATACGTCAGCATTGTGTTCAAACATCCTTGGACACATAGGAATGGTTAAAATACATTACACAGGTCCATGACTAACTGTTTAATACTCATATTACTGGACCTCTACTTGTCTGGTTTGGAAGTGGCAATCATTTCAAAAATACTTTGTTAAGGACAGAATATACAAGTTCTTGACCATAAATTCTGTACTTTATCTTAAATTTTATGTTAATGTACACATCACTTGTATCACATAGGTAAACCCGGTGTACTGAATTCCTTCAATAACATACTCTTGGGTTAACTTGGAACTCCTTGGTAACAGTCTAGGTGGGCAAAAACACGTTAAGGTCATAAAAAAGGTAGCTGTATAGTCCTAAACTTGTGTCTATGGTTTTAATTTAATGACTTATTAAATATATGCATGGTAGAAGTCAAATGCTAGAAGATACACACTTCCATGTTATTAAACTTAGGTTGTAATATAAATAGAAAAATAAAGTTTGCATTAATTCTCAACTTCCTTCTAACAATGACTATAGTTGTCACCTTCAATAATTTCTGTTCCTTTTCTCCAGAAATTCAAGTACAACAATTTCAGAGATGACACATTAGGAATCACTGTTAAGTCCCCCTGCAGAAGAAAACTCAATCTCCTTATGTCTACGAGATTTAGCCACAAATTTATTTACAAACCACGGTAATAATGTGATCAGTTTCAACAGAATTAGGAAACACATCACTGCAACTAATAAACATCAATATCTCTCAAAAGGAAGTTTAAAAATGTATTCAAGCCAAGATGATAATCAAATAATGAATTTCATAATACACATATGTATATAATGTACATATACTTTCAGAATTCATCAACCTGATCAAGAATCATGACTACTGCATAAGTATGTCTAATCACTTGAAATAACAGACATACTAGTAATTACTAAATTACTTTGTTGCATTATTTATCCATATGGGAAACAGTGTATAAAAAATAAATAGCCTAAAATGTTGGTATACTAAAATAACATGTAGCAATTCATCAAATCATACAGGTAAAAGTGAAAGAACGCACTATGTACATAGAGTTCGATAAATACACATTTAATATCGCATTGCTGTGTTTCTCAATATGAGGCCTTTATGAGAAAACGCTCAACATCAGATCCCATTTCTGAACCTTTGATACTACTACTTTCTCACATTCCTGTCTTCTCTTCCAGAAGTAACATGGTACAATTTCAGTTCTCTGATAAACACAATATACTACTGACATAGCATATGAAAAATGTGTAATATCAGTTTTATTTCTGTTGGCAGAATAGCAATAATAATAATACTAAAATTACTATTATTATTATTTACAATGATTCTGAACTTCAGCTACCATCCACACAGTTGCTCATTTGCAAAGAAAACAGGTATTTTGTATATTTACACTTACGAGAGTCCAATTACCTTCTGCTACACGTGTTTGAAACTGTTCAATGCCAGCTGCAGACAGAAACCATCAGGAATTCTTTAAAATTTGTATGAATCCATTTACAGTTAGTTACTGTGCTACCTATCTACACTATTTACAAAATTTGTTTTTCAAAGAGGAGAAAACCAACAAAGAAACACACACATATGAAGTGGAGCTTCCACAACTTCACACATAAACCAGTGTCTAAAGAGGTCCTTCAATACTGTATATATAAACCCAACACACCTCACACATGTAATAAGTAGTCACTCCTTGCTGCAGCCCTTTTTCTGCAGTCTGGGCAAAACCACTTGCCCTTTGGTGGCACCATTATACCTACACACTCAAAATGAAACCATTCAATTGCACAATCTTTACCGTCACACGCAATCATTTCTGAAACTTCATCATATGGACACTGGCAGTAACAATACAAGTTTTCATTCTTTTGTTGCACAGTATCACTTTCTCTGGCAACTGACACTGTATTTGTCTGTACTGCTGAAGAGGTATCAACTTCACTATCTGCATCAGATAGATCATCTTCATCATCTTCATCTTCATCTTCATCATCATCATCATCATCATCATTGTCACCATCACCACCACCACCATCATCATCATCATCATCATCATCCCGTTCCTTTACAGCCTCACTATCACTGTTGGATGACTCACTGCTGCTTTTCTTTGTGTCCTCTTGGTCACTGTCACTATCTTCCATGGCCTCCTCTTCTGATTTCTCCTCATTAACAGTTGGAAACTGAACACGTTCAGGCTTGGAGACAGAGCTGCTGCATCCTGCTGCAGGCTGCACTGCTACGACTGGGTTTGTCCTACGCCACTTTACTGGCGGTTGTTCAGGTTCATCATCACTAGAATCCCCATAAAATCTCTTGGGAACTCGCTTTCGTTTGGAAAGACGTTTGCTCTCTGTTTCTGAGCCACTACCTGTGCTGTGATATGCTGCAGTTGGCGTTGTTGGTTCAAGATGGCTAACAAGAAAGGGACTTTGAACTGATCGTACTGGTGCAGCTAGGCTTGTAGCACTCAAGGAACTGCTTGCAGATGTTTTTGGCATAGCTGATTTTGAAAACACAGGTGTCTGAGTATCATAATAGTCTGTAGGAATGTTGAGTTTCAGTGTTTTATCCATTTTATTTTCTGAAATAATTTGCTGAGGTTGCAATTTTTTATGTTTCTTTGTTTTCTCTTTCTTCCTTGGTACAGGATCTTGAATGGAACTAGGTGGTGGTGACTGACCAGACTGTGACATTGTGCCATTATTAACAGGTGCCACTGCTGCCAACAAAAGAAGCTGGTTTCGTTTTTCTGCGAAAAGTTTGTTAGCCAGTTTCTGTGGATATTGGTCATAAAAATCCTCATCTGTCTCTGTTTCATCTGTGTCTAGATCTGATTCTCTTATGGGCAACTCCACATCATCTGGTTCAACCAAAGTGGCCACAGGCAGAACCTCACTTTGTTCAGGGGGTATATTAGCTGCTGTTTCTGTTGAATCTACTTTAGCAGGTGTTGCATCCTCGTCTTCCTCCATTTTCCTCTTTTTTGCCCTCTCTCTCCTGCGTTCTCGTCTGGCTGCCTGACGACGTCTGCCTTCTGAACTTGAACTGTCAGAATCAGAGCTCTGACTGGAGGAAGTGCCTGAACTGCTTGAACTGGAACTGCTGCAACTGCAGTTTGTACCACAACTACATGTGCTTGAGTCACTGTTACTGCTGGAATCACTAGATGATGAACTAGCACTACGTTTCTGTTTCTTTTTGGGTGACTTTTGTTTCTTCTTTGTTGAAGAAGTGGCAGCTGAAACAGGTACAGATACAGCATCCTCCTCTTTCTCATTTTCAGTACCAAGTGATGCTGTGTTAGTATAACAGTAATTATGATCAGCATCACATGCCTTCTTTTCTTCTTCTGATTTTTCCTTTGGTTCTACTTTTTCAGAGTCTTGTTGAGGCATGATGGTATGCTGTACTGAATCCACTTCGGACACCAACATATCTTCTGACTTTTCTTCTATGCCCACTGAATGACTTGTCCCAGCAGATGGTCCACAGTAGTCATGGTCCATACATATCACTGCAACGATGTCAGCTATATGCCTCTCATTTAAGTGAAACTGTAAATCTGTTACAGATTTCTGCATTGAACTTCCACTAATTTCAGTAAACTGATTTTCTCGTCGTTCCAAGTTTGCTTTATATGTCTTGAAGTTGTCCCAAATTCCATCCACAACTTCAACTGGTTGTTGAATATCTTCATCTATCTGAGACAAAGCTTCAGAAATCTTTTCCTTACCACTTAAGTTTGTACTTTCATTAGTAGTTGCTGATTCCATGTCAACTCCATCTTTATGTCCATCTACATTCAACTGCTTTTCTTTCCTTTCTTCATCATCATCAGAATCATCACTTTCTGATGACAAATTCAAGGGAGGAAGGTCGTATACATCCATAACTTTAGGCTTCTTTTCACCTATAGCTTTTTCCTCGAGCTTGGGAAGTTCTCCTGAACTTTCTGCAACAGATGTTTCTACCGTGGGATCAGCTACATCTCCTTCGGACACTGGGGCCATTGGTACTGTATCACATGCCTGCGATTCTTCTCCTTGTATGGAATTACTACTGTTGACTCCATCCTCATGGGCATGCACATCTGTTTTTTTATGAGATTCGCTCAATACTTTTCTTTCAGCCTCTTGTCTTTCAATTTCTCCAACAGGGCCATTTTCTTGGAATTTGGTTTCCAATGCATCTTTAGGTGAAGAAGGCTCGGAGTGTTTCTTTTGATGTTTGATTAAAAGTTTTCTTGATATGAACCGTTCCTCACACTCACTGCAGTCATAAGGCAAATCACCAGCATGAAGCCTCTTATGGACTTTCAATGCCACTGCACGTGAGAAGCTGCTGTTACATTCTTCACACACAAAAGCATTAGGTGGTATGCAGAAATGATAGACATGTGGCCACTTTTTCTGTAAACATTTCTTGCAAAGTACACTCTCAGTACCATGCTTCCAGAAAAGATGTTTTGTAATGTCCGGTTTGTTACGATACGCAATTCCACAACGATAACACAAATGATGCAGCTTGTGTTTCCATACATGGTTTGACAACTTCTGTTGATCTCCAGTAGTTTCCAGACACACATCACAGGCATGATGTTTCTTCCTCAGATGTACCATAAGTCTGAAAGCTGAGGGTAAACCATCAACTGTGCACAAGCAGCAGCGAAATTTTATATTACTTTCTGGTACGTAGATACCAGGACACAAGTGACACAGCAGCTCACTGTAGCTATAAAAATTGGATTTACACATAATGCATAAAAGAATTGTCTTCTGATGCATCTTTCTATTATGAACATACAGTTCTTTGTGCAGGGTTGTCAAGAAATGACAGTGAAAACATTCATACGTTCTATCATATGGGCGCATACAAGTTTCGTCCATATTATCATAAGAGTCTGTGTTAAAAAACATTTGCTGCAATGCTGGTAACGAACTTTTAAATTTATCCACAAAACCATCGGCTTCTGTAAGTTCTCCACTATCAGAGCAAACCACTGGAGCAAAACGATGTTCTGCTAACAAATGCAATGCCAACTGTTTACCATTAACAGCTATTTTCTTGGCATGATTACAGTATACACAATTAAGGCAGGAAACTTTCACAGATTCCTTCAGTAACATTTGGATGTTCATAGTATCGAGATTCTCTTCAAGTGTTAGTTCCAAAAGAGGTACATCATCACCTGCTAACTGCACACTTTCTATTAGTTCATCAACTTTCTCATCATCCAAAACTGGACATTCTGGAGTTTCCTCCAAGGTATTCTGAATCATTTCTGTATCGCTCTTTGGTTCCTCTTGTTTTCTATCTTCTGCTTCACTCACTTTATCTTGTGTATTATATTTGTCCCCATCATCTGCCTCTTCTTTATGTGATTCTGTTTTTTCTTCTTCTTCACTCCCATTTTCATCAACAACAAGAGACAGTTTGTCGCTATCACCATTGTCAGCATCCGACTCATCAAGTTTATCTTTCATTTCTTCATGATGACTGCTGTCCTCAGACGATGCTTCTGAACTTGTGGAACTTTCTTCTGTACCATCACCTGACTCAGATGATTCAGACTCTGAATCAGCTTCTGTGGCAATTGGTGGCAATGAACTAACTTTTGTTTCTGTTGGTTGTGATGTTTTTGAGTTGATGCCTGATTCTGGAGTAGACTTTGAACTGGCTTCTTTCTGTAGTAATACCTTCGAATTAGTCTGCACTTGTAGCTGAGACTCATTATCATCCATATGCTTACTTGTCTCTAATTCTTCAGTGATCAGACTTCGAAGTTTGTGACTGTTCTGCAAGTCTGTCTTGGTCTCTGCATCTGGTTTATATGGTTCTGTAACTCTTTTGTGGACACATTCTTGTGTAACATCAGATTCTCCAGCAACTGTTTTATGTTGGTTGTCAATACATTCCTGGTTTTCTTGAATTTCCTTTGCTTCAAGAATGGTACTAATTGATTCACTATTTTTGTCTGTATCTTGAAAATTTTCATCTCCCTTACTGTCATTGATTTCTGCTTTCTTCTGATTTATATGTGTACTAGGTGGAGATGAATCCAGCTTCAGTTCAGTAACAGCTTTCTTAGTAACCACATCTTGACTCTTTCCTTTACAGGTTTTGACTTTTGAAGCAGCTACAGGCTTCTGCTTCTCTGAGGGCTCATGGATATTGACATGACAGAAAGAAGCTGCATTACTAATATCATACTCATCATCAATATCTGAGAGATCTCTAGACTTTTCATGACTATCTCCTGCATTATCAGGCATTGTATTTGGTTTCTGAATAATTTTTTTCCCTGCAACTTTTCCCATTGGTATTAAATATTTGGTACCCGGAAAAGAATGTTCTTGAATTGCAGGCTGAGAAATTTGTGTTGATTCTGGAGGGCTTTCCACCGTACCCGAAACTGAAGAACTGGATGATGACGATAAAGGTGGCTGTGGTGCTGGTGGTGGCAGTGGCGGCGGTGGAGTTTGTGGTGGTGGAGATGAGCTATCTGTAAAGGCTCGACGGCAAGTTGGAAAATGAGCACCTCGCAACCCACATAAGGAACATGCCTTGTCAGTATTAATTACCAATCCCTCACTGCAAGTGTGGTCAAAAAAATTCTCTCGCTCTGAAAATATTCGTTCACAGGTGCAACACATTAGAAAACAGGAGCCTTTAAATTCACTAATAAACTGCTCTGAGGAAGCATACACCCCTTCAACTATCCCATGTTTAGCAACCAAATGTGCAGCAAGCTTATCAGCCTGGGAAAACATACCCAAGCACAGTAAGCATATATGTCTCCTATGAACCTCCCTCATGTGAAGAAACAGATTCCAATTTTCATAGTAAGTCCCACAAGCTGAACAGAGGTATACTTTACGAGTTATCCTGAAATTTGTTGATGGAGTTGGTTCAGAAGTTGAGGGTGGTGGAACAGGTTTCACCAGAGTTTGCATTTTATTACAGTTTTTCAGGCAGGTGTTCTGATGCTCTTGTAATTTAAGCATGGAGGGAAAACCACTCTCACCACATTTGTAACATTTGAATTTCACTGTTGGCTGCAAACCTAAATATTGGGCATATTCTGTGAGTTGTGCACTGGATTGTGTACCATCTGGTAATGTCTGATGTGAGATCAAAACATGCTGAGATTCTGAAACCTTCTTGCACTTCAAAACTGGTTTTGTAGAATTCAATGGTGAATTATCTGATGTGGGCATATTATTGGCTGCCACAGATGTCTGAGCTAAAATCCTTTTCTTGAACCCTTTATATTCAGTGTTACCGTCAGAGTTTTGTCCATCATCTTTTGTTGTATCTTTCATACCTTCTGGTAAAGGGCTAATTTCCCGTTTTCGTTTCTGCGAATTTCTCAAGTTCTCAGGCTCAGACTGTGGATCATCATCTTCTGCCAATTTGCTCTTCTCAGCAATATCACCACTGTACTCTACATCAGAACTGTGTTCTGCTGTGTCACATTTTGATAACTCCACCTCACCATTTACTTTCCTTGGGCTTTTAGGAACATCAATATCACTTACTAATTTGCCACCATTGTTCTGACTCTCTTTGTCCCTTCTTACTAGTGCAGTCTCTAAACACCCAGAGGACTTCACATTACTATCACCATCTGACTTCACACTGTCCTGTTCGTCCATGAATGGACTAGGGGCATTGCTGTCATCAGTGTCATCTGGAAAAATTGTACCACCCTCTTCATCCTTTCTTGCCTTTTCACTTATTATTGACTCCTCCACAGCCATCAACGCTTCTCCATCATCATCCTCCATAGTCTCCACTACAGAAGCACAAAACACTGAAACCAAGAAACGAGATGCATGAGAACACTTTTACTATCATACACTGGGTCTTCCACCTCTTGTCAATACATGTGCCTGATTAAAAATTTACAAACATTGCCACGAATGACTACCACGGAATACATCCCCAAGACATGTTAAGACTAGCGTCACAGACCACTGTGCTTACAGCTATCCAAGAAAGCTACAGCACACAGTTTTGGGTCCACTAACCAATCTACCAAATTCTTGTGGGCAAGTGGTTGAAATGATAAAACACACAGAAATTCAACGTCTTACCTAAGAGGGCAGATGATTGGCTGCACTTTTTAAGTGCGTGTGGTATTTGTTGTACCTCAGAAATTTACTGTATTTCACTTAGAGATTACTAATTCTTCGCTTCCCCGCCTTAAAGGTTAGTAAAATGGCGTCACAATTAAAGCAACACACTGTCCACCTTCCAACGATGGTAGTGACATCTTTTATCTGCGCACTATACAGAGGGTTGGCATAGGCCAAACTCTAAACTTCAAGTATTACATATTTCCTCTATATATTTATATACAAATTGCAGTGGAGTGCGTATGAACAGGTTTCAACATTGGGCACTTCATTAATTGGCGTACAAACACCGTTACAACTTAATTTACACAATTGAACTATCACGTCGCCGTCATTGCAATACCATGATTCTAAGCGAACAACACGTACGAAGGAACACTGAATAACTGCAAAATTGCGACCGACTAAAGTGAAAGAGTGTAGTAGATTTATTTTGAACACTTGCTTTAGAAATTCAATGGAAGAATATTATTTCGTTACCCTCATTCATACATGTTACAAATTTTTTAGAAACAACGTAATTTATAGCCCTATTATATGTTCTAATTTTAAGGCGGCCAAAAGATGACTACGAATTGCTGTTATGAGTGTATGTAGTGTTTCATCCGTAAACATTTGCCGAGTGGCATGCGGCCAATTGTCAGAGGGTCTGGTGTTGGTAAATGAGATAAAAATGGGAATTTGTTTGGGAAGAGTTAGTTAATTCGCTTAAGTCGTATTCGTGACCAGAGGCAATAATGGTAGAAGTGTATGAACTTTTACTTTGGACAGCCACTCGCTTTGCTCCGTAATTTGCTTGAAGTAATCTGAATATGGGTGGAAGGGCGAATAAAGGAAATAAACATGTTGATGAACACAGTGTGGAGGTTAGTAACCCGATAGTGTGTTGTATGTGACCTGTGTAAGAATTGCCGGGATATTGAATTAGTGATAGGAACCGATGGATTTTATAACCAATTTAGTACTGTCTTTGCTTTTAATAATTCTGCATGTCCATCTTTACGTCATGGATGTTGATCAGATGAATTACAGGTACCGTTTTTAGCATCGGTTCTGAGATAATATGTATTTTAAGGTACATAATTTTTGGTTGGCATTGATATTTACATAATGCTGTTTTAAAAACGCCTCAAAATTATAAATCTACAGTTACTGAGATTTGTTGGGTTCCACACATCCATTCGATTTGCGTTGCATTATTCCTCATTGTACAGAATGTATCTTCATTACTGACCTGTGCACCACTGCCTGCTCTGGTGAGTAGTAGAAGATATGTTCAGTATGTACATATAACACAGAAAATGAACCTGAAGTGCTGTACCATTCTCTGAAGTGGCGAGAGGGGGGGTTACCGCTCTAATCAGCTGTTGAAAACGATGTTAAGTGTCAAATTCTTCATTTTCTTTTGCTTGTTGTGTGCTGTTTCCCTTTTAGGCACATTAACATCCCAATGGCTATTGTGTTAAGTTCTTTCTATTTGTTTACATTAATATGTCTGGAGCCTTTGAATGGAATTCCATGGAATTTTATATATTACAGTTTAATGAAAAAGTGGTCAAGCTGTTGCAGTTTTAGTTGACAGTGGACAAAAATGATTGATGTTTAATGTGGCATATATATGTGTCTGTACTCAGCATGACTGTCACTAACTAAAATGGCTGGTGCACAACTCAGAACTTCATGTGGAAGTCTATTAAGAAATTAAAATTTTACCTGACTCAAGCCAATGTATACTTTCATTAATGAACTTTATTGTCAGTAATGAAAGAAATTTTAAAAAAAACTTCATCTATACACAATATTAATACAAGGAATAAGCGTAATTTTCATAGACCAAATGCCCACTTATGTTGTTTTCAAAGCAAGTACATTCTGTTCTGGCATCAGAATCTCAGCAATTTACCATGTAGCCTGGCAATCTGTGAGAATGAAAAGACAAATTTAAAGTAGCATTAAGAAAATACTTAAATACAAACTGTTGTTACCCTGTAGATGAGCCTGGTATGTGTAAAGATAATCCATAGTACTCTTTTACAAAATGTGTGTAGTATGTTACATTGTGAAAATTCTGTATATTTTGTGTATTTAGGATTTTTCCACATGTATTGTTGTATAACAATGAAAAATGCTTTAAACAAAAGTTGTAGAGGGGAATGAGCCACATATTAAATTATCAAGTTTTTTTTTTTTTTTTTTTTTTTTATTTTTATAGTTTTTGAAATTTTTAAATTGATATAATTTATATATTTTTAATTTTTTTACAATTTTTTAAGTTTTTTATTTATATTTTGAAACTTTTTTAAAGAAAAAAAATTTTTA
>Ga0123355_10003911_pt1 | contig 21550 bp, 18 predicted proteins | sample TergutEmb28metaG_3_FD_89872 | JGI IMG/M metagenome (GOLD analysis project Ga0123355, IMG submission 89872) | Embiratermes neotenicus P1 segment gut microbial communities from Petit-Saut dam, French Guiana - Emb289 P1 | ecosystem: Host-associated > Arthropoda: Insects > Digestive system > Gut ...
CTCGGAGAACTTCTCTCTTTTCCTGTTCCGCAACTGAACTCATGGTCGCATAGAAGCGCTCTTAGAGGGGGAGGTGTAAATTCAGTGTGGGATTGGGGAGGAAGTGGCAATGGTTGGGGAGGTGGTGGCAACTGGGGAAGTCCACAACAATTGACAGCAAGTCTTTCTAATGCAGGTTTTCGACATCAAGTAAATAGGGTTGGGCATTCTACTCAAGTGATTTTTTGGACAACCGGGAGCAGAATCGATCCCGATGGAGTATTTACAGCTTTTCCTATAAAACACGTGATGTGGTTTGAGGGTGACGGTTTTGGAATGGGAGGTAATTGGGGGAATATGGGTAGTGGGTTTTCCGGTGGTGGCGGAAGCCTAATACATGACAGAACTTTCAATCGAGTGGGTTTTGTGCCTTTGGATCGAAGAAGTGGATCCCAAATGGCTAACTATAAAATGAATGTGAGAATATACCAGCACGGAAACAGTTTATCAATCAGAGCAAGTGCCTTCAATACTCCCGTATCAGGTGGAAATGCTATACCAAGTGCTCGAGCAACTTTAATGGTGGATGGTAGAGCCGTTCAAACAAATATATTATCGCTAACACAAGGTGCTAGTATCTCCTCTGCAGAAGGACTTAGATTATTTGGCGAAACATCTTTTATTGTTCCAGAAGATGGGAGAGTAGATATTAGGTTTCATGGAGGATGGAACGTACATTTCGGACATGGAGCTTTTGTTCCCGTTTATCACCCATTTTTTCCTTTTGCAATAAACATAAATCGTAGATTTAGGATTCCATAACCATGTAAAAACAAACTAATATGAAACTAAACAAAGCCAATAGATACATAAAAACAAAAATAATTTTATTGCAAATATTTTTTTTTATACTGCTACTTTGTGTTAAATTTATCTCTCGCATTCTAAATGATGTTGGAGAGGTTGATTATCTTTTATATCTTCACAGTAACATAGAAATAGTATTTGGGGGGCTTCTGCTGCTTGGCCTTTCTTTTGGAATATGTAGATATATTTTGAAATCAGACAAAATGCTAACTACTTTTTTTTGGATAACTTTATCTATGTATTTTCTATTTTTAGTATTTGAATATGTTGAAGCAGTGCTTTTTTTGCCGTTATATAACGCACCTATGATTTCTCATCACCTCCTCTCACTTGTGGCAACGTTTGTGTATATGTGTGTGTTGTATGTTATATGTTTGTTTTGGAGAAAAAAATCCCCGTTGGCTTGAGGCTGTAGAAGAGAGCGATTAGGCTGTTGGGCTGAGGCTTTGCCTCAGTCCGTCTATGATAGCAGGCTTTGCCTGCTAAAACAAAAACAAAAAATGACCCAAGAATATGAACATAAAGACGCAGGTAGAACCTGCTATAATAGTCCGACGGAGGCACAGCCTCCGCCGAACATCAGCGTTGCAACCTCTGCCCAACGGGGAAGTTGGAGCACTACATCAACTCTCGGAGCACACGCCTCTTTTGGCATATTTACAGCAGGTGGGAATATTTCTTTTCTCCACGGGCAACATGGTGGTTGGAATTGGGGGGTAAGCGGAGGCTTAGGCTGGGGCAATGATACACGGGGTATTGGATTGACTGTTGGATATGGTTCAGGAGGTTGGTCTTGGGGATTAGGAGGGTTTTTCAATCCTGAAGTTCATACAACAATTATAGACAGAGATTTAGCATTTGTAGAGCAAAATGCAATGTTTAACTGTGGTCCTGCCTGTGGAGAATCTGCAAGTGGAGGATTTGCCTCACAAAATCACTTAAGGGCTGGATTAGGTGGTGATCCTAATACAACAGGAGTAGGAGATGTCCATTTGTGGCGAGAATGGTCTGATCAAACAGGAAGACGACATCTTCGCGTAGGGAGGCTAACCAGAAGAGAATTGTTTACAGCTCTTCAAAATTTTGATGTGTCAGTAACAACACGAACAGGTGAAAGAACAGCAGATGGAAGCCCTTTAGGTCATTCAGTAATGCTAAACAGAGCAACAAGACAAAGAACAACCATATTTGGCATACCGGTTACAAGACATACATTTCACGTTATGGATCCCGCACCTCGTATTGGCGGTTCACATATTCCAGTGCATGGTAGTGTGGTCACCAGACCTCATAACACGTTCTTGCTTTTCCCGCGTCACCCCTAATCAATTCAAAGATCCGTGCACCTTTCTTATATCATACTAACTTTACTGTTATCAACAACAGAGCCTCGACAAAAAAACACTTTTGATTTTTTGGAGTTACATCCAAACGCAAGAACAGAGCAAAGAATTTTGGAAAGATTCAGAAAAGCGGTATGTTACGTAGAGGGACATAATTATACAATTCAAGTTATTTATAGCTTAGGTTTCAAACATCTTGAAGAAAGTGTTTTAACCGATGAATCTCTTTTTTTGAAAAATCTATACATACCGAGATTTCGTCGCATAGCAGACAGACATCTAAATAGATTTGAAAATGTCCACGTTATGTCTTATGTAATTTATAATGACTCTTTGCAACTTGTTGCAGTCCTTTGCCCTAATGATCTACACCTTCTCTGTGTATTTCGGAATAGTTGTCAACTTAATGAGGCTTTTCTATATGCTATGGTACATCAATATTTATTAGTTCATGTTTCGGGATTTTTTGCAAACACTCTTTTTGGGTATAGAGACGGGCGTTTATACGTTTTTGAAACAGGTGATGTGCAAAGACTATTTAGTGTTACTCCATTTGAAGAATTTGATTGGGATCATCCGTTTTTTTTTCAGTGGAGATACTTTATGAGAACAGGCGTACTTCCCCGTTGAGCGAAGGTTGTGAGTAAGCCGTTGGGCGGCGATTGGTATCGCCGACCGAGTTGAAACAGATTTGATTTTTTATTTTTACATCGCCAAAGGCGATGACGCCCCCGTTGAGCCGAGGTTGTAAGAAAGATTAGGGGACGTTCGGCGGAGGCTGTGCCTGCGTCGGACTTATGAAAGCAGGCTGTGCCTGTAAAAGAGCAGTTTTTTGTTTTAAAATTTATTTGTATCTTTGCAAAAAAGTTAGCAATAAAAAAATGTCAACCGGCTATAAAATGTCAGAAAAATACGGTTGCTACTACTTGACATTTCAAGTAGTAGGTTGGGTTGACATTTTTACAAGAAAAGTGTATCGAGATATTGTCATTGACAGCTTAAAATATTGCCAACAACACAAAGGATTGAGCTTGTTTGCTTATGTAATTATGTCGAATCATATTCATCTGTTGATGCGAAACGAAAACGGCGATCCAAGCGGATTTATAAGAGATTTCAAAAATCATACGAGCAAAAAATTTTTGGAAGTAATGGATTCAGAAATTGAAAGTAGAAGAGATTGGATGAAAGTAGTTTTTGCTTATCACGGAAAATTAAAAAACAAACAAAATTATCAAATATGGACACATGAAAATCACGCAGAACTGGTGTACAGCCAAAAGTTTATTGAACAAAAACTAAACTACATACACGCTAATCCTGTACAGGCTGGTATTGTAGAAAAACCGGAACAGTATTTGTATTCAAGTGCGAGAAATTATGCGGAATTGGATGCTATTATTGATGTAATAAAAGTGAGTGTAAGATGGAAAACGGTGGATTGAGCGAAGGTTGTGAATAAGCCGTTGGACGGCGATGGAATCGCCGTCCGATTTATCAAGATAGATTCTATCTATTAACTACAAACAAACAATAAAACAATTATGAAAAACAAAACAATTTTCTGTACAGTCTTCCTGTTGTTTTTTACCACTTTAGTAGCACAAACTTCCACAGACACTCTTACTATTAGAAGCAGTGCTTGGACAGGTTTCACTTTTGAGCAAAATCAAAGATCTTACACTTTCAGAGAAGTGCCTGCTCTAATGCAAAACAATCAGCAGGCTTACGATTTCATTCAAAAAGCAAGGACTCAAAACACATTGGCTAATGTATTTGGTGCTGCAGGTGGCCTCCTTGTTGGTTGGCCTTTAGGTGTTGCTGTTGCCGGCGGCGAAGCCAACTGGGGATTAGCTACCATCGGTGCAGGTTTGATAGTTGTAGCAATTCCGATATTCAATTCAGCCAAGAGAAATGCAAATAGAGCTGTGCAAATTTACAATGACGGTGTACAAGCTCAACAAAGTAATCTTAGCATTAATTTTGGAGTTACGCACCAAGGAGTAGGACTGCAAATTAATTTTTAGACGACCCGCTGGCGCCGACGTCCACGTCCGTGCTAATGAAGCAAAGTAAAGAAAAACAAGTAAAAATGTAAACTAAAAAAGTGCTGGAAAATGCGAAAATATATACAAAGTTTAGTGTCGGCACAACGGGACGTCCGCGCCAGCGGGGCATTGTGATAAACCATCTCCCCAATCTAAAAATCGAAGTCGAAAATCTTTTGAACTCAGAGAACATTAAGTAATTACTATTTCACGATTATTAAAGCTTCCAGAGGGTTAACAACCCTTTTTTTGTGTATATGTCAAACAAAAATGCTTGAAAATTTTCAAAAAATATTAATAAACTTGCTGAAATTTCATTTTTTTCGTATCTTTGTAGTCAAATATATGAGTAAATCCATAGTCTAATCTTAACTTTTATAAAACTATCATCATGGCAAAAGAATCAGAAAAGCTTAATTCCTACAACATTATCTGTACAGGAACAATTGTGAGCGGAGAATTTCACACACCCGGAAACATTCGTATCGACGGTACTTTTGATGGAAGTATTTCCACAAAAGGACGCATCATCGTTGGACCGGGCGGAAAAGTCTCCGGTAAGATTGCATGTCAAAACGGCGAATTCGAAGGAGAAATCAACGCTGTCGTTGAAGTGGAGCAGCATTTAGCCCTCAAAGCAACAACAACCGTGACCGGAGATATTCATACCGATAAACTTTCGATCGAAACCGGTGCCGTATTCCACGGACATTGCAAAATGAAGCCGAGAGAAGCCGAAAATTCTTCAAAAAAAGATAAAAAATAATCACCATGAATTCCGTTTCCCCCTTGAGAAAATACACGCGAAATCTCATTATCGCAGGTGTTGTGCTAATTATTATTTCATCGCTCGCACAGTATCTTTGGTCGAATAATATGTATCCGCTGTGGCCGATTCTTTTATTGTTTGTTATTGGTGTGCAATGGCTAGTGTTTGGTTTTGTATCAAAATTCGCACAGCATAAGCCCGCTACCCTGCTTAAGCAGTATCAAATTGCCAAATACACCAAAATGTTCATCTACATGGTCGTATTGGTCATATACGTGTTTGCGATACGGGTAAATCCTATGGCGTTTTTAATGACGTTCATCGTTTATTATCTTGTTTTCACAGTTTTGGAAACATGGTTTATTCATCGTTGGATGAATGCATTGCCGCGAACACCGGAAAAGAGACAACAAGCACCAACCGAGAAGCCGGAAACTCAGAACTCAAATACACAGGAGGAGCAAAAATAATATGTGTGGAATTGTAGCCTATATCGGACCAAAAAAAGCCTATCCAATATTGATAAAAGGCTTGAAGCGCTTGGAGTATCGCGGATACGACAGCGCAGGTGTTGCATTGATTTGCGATAATAGCAACCTCAATGTGTACAAAACCAAAGGAAAAGTTGCTGATTTGGAAGATTTTGCCAACGACAAAAATACCTCCGGAACTGTCGGAATTGCCCATACACGCTGGGCTACACACGGCGAACCCAACGACAAAAATGCGCATCCCCATTTTTCCGAACACGAATGCTTGGCACTTATCCACAACGGAATTATTGAAAATTACAGCACGCTCAAAGAAGAGTTAATGCTGAGAGGGCGCACGTTTCAGAGCGATACGGATACTGAAGTTTTGGTGCAGCTTATCGACTATATCCAAGTCAACGAAAAAACAGATTTAGTGAAAGCCGTTCAATTGGCATTGCAGCAAGTTACCGGTGCATACGCCATTGCAATTTTAAGCAAAGAAAATCCCAATATGCTCATCGCGGCACGCAAAGGAAGTCCTTTGGTGGTCGGCATAGGCGAAGACGAGTTTTTACTGGGATCAGACGCTTCTCCGATTATCGAATATACCAAAGATGTGGTCTATCTCAATGATGAAGAAGTGGTGGTTTTAGAGCGTGGAAAAAAAATGAAAATCACCAACCTGAAAAATGTCAAGAAGACACCCCGCATACAAACCCTCGAACTTAGTTTGGAAGCGTTGGAAAAAGGCGATTTTCCGCATTTCATGCTGAAAGAAATTTTTGAACAGCCGAAAACACTCCGCGACAGCATGCGTGGCCGAATTTCAACGGATCTCACGCAGGTTTCCCTTTCGGGAATTATCGACAACAAAGATAAGTTTCTCAATGCACGCCGAATTTTGATCGTGGCATGCGGCACATCTTGGCACGCCGGACTTGTAGGCGAATACATCATTGAAGAGTTGACCCGGATTCCGGTCGAAGTGGAATATGCGTCCGAATTTCGCTACCGCAATCCGCCGATTTACAAAGATGATGTGGTGATTGCTATTTCACAATCAGGCGAAACTGCAGATACACTTGCAGCTATTGAACTGGCCAAAAAAGAAGGTGCATTTGTTTATGGAGTTTGCAATGTTGTCGGCTCGTCTATTCCACGCTTGACCGACGGCGGAACTTATACACACGCAGGTCCCGAAATCGGCGTAGCATCTACAAAAGCGTTCACGGCACAGGTTACAGCTCTCATATTGATTGGCCTGACTTTGGCAAAAGAGAAGAAAACCATTAGCAAAAAACGCTATTTGGAGATTATCAAAGACCTTTCGGAAATGCCCGAAAAAATCGAGAAAGTCTTAAAATTGAACGACCAGATTATGGATTTCTCCAAGATATTTACCTATTCGAGAAATTTTCTATATCTCGGCCGCGGCTACAATTATCCGTTGGCCCTTGAAGGCGCTTTGAAACTCAAAGAAATTTCCTATATTCACGCCGAAGGCTATCCTGCCGCAGAAATGAAACACGGTCCGATTGCCTTGATTGACTCGGAAATGCCGGTAGTTGTTATAGCAACCAACAGAGGACATTACGACAAAATTGTGAGTAATATCCAAGAAGTAAAAGCCCGCAAAGCCCGCATCATTTCTATCGTTACGGAAGGCGACACCAGAGTGAAAGACATTTCGGATTTTTGTATAGAAGTTCCCGAAACCGAAGAAATGCTTGTGCCGATTTTGGCTTGTATTCCACTGCAGTTATTGGCCTATCACATCGCCGCATTGAAAGGCTGCAATGTTGACCAACCACGAAATTTAGCGAAGTCTGTTACTGTGGAATAATCACAAAACAAAAAAATTACTAACCTAAAAAATTTAAAACCATGGGAAAAGAAGCAATCAAAATCGCATCGCTTGATGTTGAAAAGTTAATCGAAATGTTGAATGCAGCCCTTTCGGAAGAATGGCTTGCTTATTATCAATACTGGATCGGAGCAAAAGTTATGGAAGGTCCGATGAGAAGCGAAATTGAACCCGAACTTATTCTGCATGCCACTGAAGAGTTGGCTCATGCCGAACTGGTAGCCAACAGAATTATTCAGTTGGGCGGAACACCGGTCATCAATCCTTCACAGTGGCCGAGATTGGCAGGCTGTGAATACGAAGAGCCATCAGATCCGTATATCGAGGTTATCTTGGAACAAAACCTCAGAGGCGAACGTTGTGCAATTCAAAGGTATCAACAAATTGCCGATTTTACAAACGGAAAAGATCACGCGACCTATCAAATGGCTGTTCAAATTTTGAACGATGAACTCGAACACGAAAACGACATCGAGGACTGGATCACGGATTTAAACCGAATGAAAGAGGAATTCAAAAAATTGAGAATGTAAAAAATGTAGGGGCGGCACATGTGTCGCCCCTACGTTTTTTTAGTTTGCAATAAACCCTACAGCATGATTCAAAACCGGGTAGAAATTCGACCCAAGCCCCAATGCAGTCGTAAATACTCTTTGATCAAAATTGCCGATAGCAACTGATCCCATGCGCTCGGAAGCCGTCCACAAATAAATATTTTGCGACACATAGCCGGCATCGGTGTGGCTGTATCTCATTTTCTCTGCTTTGTTTGAACCCCAGCGTTCCATTCTGTTCCAATCTGCGACGATACCAATAACTACCGGAGCCGTAGCAACAAATGCCTGTCTGCCGAATGCGGCACGATGATCGCCTTGAACGTGAAACTGCAACTCGTGAGTTTGCGGGAGATAGCGATATACAGCGTTGGGCAGCGCAACAAAAATCACCATTTGCTGGCTGTTTCCGGCTGTTGGAGCGGTCATTCTATTGCTTCCATCATCGCGGTTTATGCCCGACGCAGCCCAAAGCAAATTGGAAAGTTGTTGAATTGATAACTCTTGGTTTGTAAAATTTCGGTGCGTCATACGGTTGTCTAATGCTTCCATTAAGGGCATACCGCCTGTTCGTTGCGGCGCCGGAAGTTGGATGTTCTGTGCATGAATTGCCATTGCAGCAATTACAAATGCGAAGGTAAAAATGTGTTTTTTCATGTGTTTTATTTATTTGTAGGGGCGAGGCATGCCTCGCCCCTACCTGGTTATATCATTTTTTGTTCAATCAGATAATTCGCAATCTGTACAGCATTCGTTGCGGCACCTTTTCGGAGGTTATCCGCAACAATCCAAAGATTCAGCGAATTCGGATTGGAGAAATCTCTACGAATCCGTCCGACAAAAGTTTCGTTCTTATTTTCGCTGTGCAACGGCATCGGATACAAATTATTTTCCGGATCATCAAGCACTTCTACGCCGGGAAATTCCGACAACAATTTATGCACCTCGCTCAACTCAAAATCGCGTTCAAATTCAACGTTCACGGCTTCGCTGTGTCCGCCGAGTACAGGTACACGCACAACGGTAGACGTAATCCTCATATCGGGTGCGGCAAGGATTTTACGAGTTTCATCAACTAGTTTTTGCTCTTCGGTCGTGTAGCCGTCAGCATTGAAATTTCCGCCGTGAGGGAATAAATTGAGATGAATTTGATGCGGATAAACTTTTTTCGTTTCACGTCCTGCAGTTTCATCTTCCAACTGACGGACGGCTTCGACACCTGTTCCGGAAACGGATTGATAGGTTGAAACAATCACACGTTTAACGCCGTACTTCCAATGCAAAGGAGCCAAAGCCATCACCATTTGTATGGTCGAGCAATTGGGGTTTGCAATGATTTTTGTATCTTTCGTAATTTTCGAAGCGTTGATTTCCGGCACAACTAAAGGCACCTCGGGTTTCATCCGCCATGCTGAAGAATTATCGATAACAAATGTTCCAACTTCCGCAAATTTCGGAGCATATTCCAATGAAATCGCACTGCCGGCAGAGAATATCGCTATCTCAGGATGTTTAGCGATTGCATCTTCAATGCTGATTATCGAATAATCTTTTCCGAAATAGGTTACGGTTTTGCCAACAGATCGTGCCGAAGCAACAGGCAGCAATTCGATGTTATCGTATCCGAATTCTTCCAAAACTTTTAACATAACCGTCCCAACGAGTCCGGTTACTCCAACAATTGCTATTTTCATCTTGCAAAGATACGAATTTTAATTGAGAATTGAAAATTGAGAATTGAGAATTGTCATAAATTTGCAGGTTTCAGAAATTTATTGTACCTTTGTATTGGTGAAAAGTACCTTCTTATGTTTGATCCAAATAATATTGCAATTCCAAACGGAAATTTCTTTGGCTTTCCCTACACAATCGAGGAAAGTGAAATCGTTTTAGTTTCTGTTCCTTGGGATGTTACGACCTCGTATCGTGCCGGAACTTCGAAAGCGCCGGAAGCCATAAAGCAGGCTTCTTTGCAAATGGATTTTTTCGATTTTGATGTCGAACGTGCTTGGGAAACCCGCATCGGAACAGAGGTTTTGAGTGATAAAATTATTGATGCCAACAAAACCTACCGCAAACTTGCCGAGCAAATCATTGCCGATTTGGAGCACGGAAAAACGCCGAAACAAAGCGATTTAGATGCGGTTAATAAAGCCTGCGAAGTCGTCAATACTTATGTTCACAAACTTTGCGAATCGCACTTGAAAAACGGAAAAAAAATCGGCTTGGTTGGCGGCGATCACAGTTCGCCGTTGGGCTATATTCAAGCGCTTTCGGAAGTTTATGATGACTTTGGGATTTTGCATTTCGATGCACATGCTGATTTGCGTGAGGCTTATGAGGGTTTTACATATTCGCATGCATCAATCATGTTCAACGCTTTGCAATTTAAATCCGTTAAAAAATTTGTGCAAGTAGGGATTCGTGATGTTTGTCAAGATGAAATTGATTTGGCAAACAGCGACGAACGTATCGTGCAATTCTATGATTTTATCTTGAAAGAAGCCGGTTTTTCTGGCTATACATGGCAAGAGCAATGCAATTCGATTATTCAAGAATTGCCGAAAAATGTGTATGTCAGTTTTGATATTGATGTTTTGTCTCGTGAATTTTGTCCGAACACAGGTACTCCTGTTCCGGGCGGATTAAGTTATAATGAGGCGGTTTTTTTGCTCAAATTTTTAAAAAATTCGGGGCGAAATATTATTGGTTTTGACCTTTGTGAAGTGGGCGTCGGTCCGGATGAATGGGATGCCAATGTTGGGGCGCGGATGCTTTATAAACTTTGTTTAGCATCGTCATTGCGAGCGTAGCGAAGCAATCCATAACAGCAGTGGATCGCTTCGGCACGCTGTGCCTCGCAATGACGGCCAAGGTCTACCGACTACCAAAAATCGTGCTGCCAATCCGAACCATGGTACTCCCCTCCTCTATTGCGATTTGAAAATCATCGGACATTCCCATGGAAATTTCGCAAAAATGTGACTGGTCGGCAAAATATTTTTCTTTTAGGATTTGAAAAATTTGGTGTAAATTTTGAAATTCACGGCGGATTTGGTCCCGGTTGTCGGTGAATGTTGCCATGCCCATGACACCGCAAATACGGACATTCTGTAGGGGCGTATTGCATACGCCCCCATTGGCATTTGTCGCAATCGTTGGCTGGGGCGTATGCAATACGCCCCTACGGATTTCGGATAAAATTTGTTCGGCATCCTGCAAATTCAAACCAAATTTGGATTCTTCTTCGGCGATGTGAAATTCCAATAAACAATCAATAATCCGGTTGTTTTTTTGGGCTTGTTTGTCGATTTCTTTGAGCAACTTCAAACTATCTACACCATGTATCAAATGCACGAATGGGGCGATAAATTTGACTTTGTTAGTTTGCAGGTGTCCGATAAAATGCCAGCGAATGTCGTTTGGCAGATGCGGTTGTTTTTGAATTAATTCCTGCACTTTGTTTTCGCCGAAATCTCGTTGGCCGGCAACGTAAGCCTCTTCTAAGTCCGTAATGGGCTTGGTTTTTGACACGGCAACCAATTTCACGCATTTCGGAATCTGCTGTCTAACGTGTTTTAGACTTTCTGCTATCACACCGTTATGTTGAGCGGAGCAAAGCGTAGTCGAAACATCTCCCTGCATCAAGGGGATCCCTTGACTACGCTCGGGATGACGACCTAGCAACTGATTTGCCCGTTCAACCTCCCCTGCTCGTATCAATCTACGAATTTCCGAAGAACTAACCTTATGTCCGTCAAAATATTTTTCCTGAAAAATTTCGGCTTGAAAACCGTGTTTTTTCGCCAATTCCTGCAATTTTTCAAAATTTCCACTGCGATCTTTTCCGAAATTATGGTTGAAGCCGACGAAAACCAACTTTGGACGAATATATTTCACAAGCATATTTTCAATAAAATCCGAATAAGACAGCCCGGCAAACTCTTTTGTAAATGGTAATACAACCACATAGTTAATTCCAATTTCTCGAAATAATTCTAATTTTTCGTCCAACGTTGTCAGTAAAAACACCTCTTTTCCGTAGCGTTCGGGAGCAATCACTTCGCAAGGATGCTTATCAAATGTCACAACAACAGATTTTGCAGAATGTTCTTGTGCTTTGTGCTTTAATTCGTCTAAAATCAAGCGGTGTGCGAGGTGGACGCCGTCGAAGATGCCGACCGTCACCGCTGTTTGCAAGCCTTTCGGAAAATTTGATATGTCGGTTATTATTTGCAATTTTATTCGGCAAAAGGTTAGGGGCGAAGGGCAAAAGGTTTTTTACCGTCATTGCGAGGGAGGCACGACTGAAGCAATCTATGTGATGTTGGATCGCTTCGCCTACGGCTCGCAATGACGACCATAATCATAAATTAAAAGTAGCTCCCACAAGGAAATTCGTGCCAAACGTGCGATAGTTAAACCAATGATGACGTCGTTGATTGAGTATATTGTTGAACTCCAAAAACGCTCCCCAACGGCTGTTGAAACGGTATTCCGCGCCGATGCTCCAATCTACGATTGGTCTGAATGTTTCGAGTGGAGGCTCTGTAAATGTCCATCTGCTACCTACAAAACCAGCACCAAGTGTATAATCGCGGTACTGTCGTCCTGCATCAATATACAGCTGTGTTCTCAAAATAATTTTATCTTGAATGTTGTAGCGAGCGGTTAAACTTGCTTCGAATGTCGGCATATAGAGGATATCGTTGTTGTAGGAGTTTATGCGGGCCATTGTCGAAACTGAAATTCTTTCATCTAAATGATAGTTCAAATTGGCTTGAAGTCTGAAGATATTTACATCTTCCGAAGTCGCTCTGAAAAATGGAGTTCTTCCTATTGACCACCAACCCCACCAACCCCATTCCGACAAATGGGCAGCATTAAAATTCAGCATATTCTTATACGAAATAAAACTTCCTCTCATTGAAAAATCCATTCTTCGGCTCAATGCCGTATTCAAACCGAGATAATACTCTCTGCGTGTTTCTGTTTGATATCCGAAAAAAATAGGCGATGTTATAAATGGATTTCGTTCAACCACTCTTCTATAGGTTGAATGTTCCGCATTGCCGTCCATTCCCAAATTAACGGAAAGTATGTTGTCAAGCAAATTAATTCTTGCGTGAACTGTAGGAAAAACTTGTAGTCGTGTTAGGGCGTCATTGATCCAATCAAGCGGGTCAAAAGTATTCACTCTCAGCCCAACTGATAGTTCGTGTTGACCGATATAAAATTTTCCATAAGGACGAAATTGAACCATTGTCGAATGTGAAGGACTTTCCTCCGTGTGAAATAGATCATTCCTAAATCTATTCCAACTGACAGATGCATCAAGTCCTATGGTTATTCTGTCCAGATTGGGGCGAAACATATTCCACGTTTGATTGATATTTCCGGAAAATACAAGTGAAAACTCTCTTGGATTTACAGTATCTCCGCCGTGATTGGTTTGGATTGAGCTTATATTAAAATTTCCGCTGTATCGAAATCCGGTTGCTTCGGTGTTGTTGTCGGAAAATCCAAGACTTCCACCAACAGTATTGTAAATTAATCTGTAACGTTGATCTTGTACAAATGTCGGATCAAATTGCAAAAACATGGTATCTGCACCATACGTCGAAAATCGTCGTCTGTCGTAGTGAAAATCCGCCGAAAACAGAACATTTTCACCAAAATAATTTCCAAACAATCGAATTAAATTTACCGAGTTATTAAATGGAACTTCGTGACCACTAAATCTGCCATGCGACGAGCGATGTTTGAGATGCGTACCGTATTCCCAATTTCTCGAACGTCCGCTTCCATAGAACAATTCGCCATACCAAGTGTTATAATTCCCAAATCCGCCCCGCGCATGAAGCGGGCTAAGTACGGAAAGCGGTTCGCCTGCAACTCTCGCCGGTCTTATGTTATCAATGGGAAACACTGTTGGAACTTTGCGGCTAAAAATACTGTAACTGATCGGTCTCGGCACTAAAACGCTGTCGATCGTTTGCGGCGAAACGTTGATTTTCGTAAATTCGCTGATCAATACCGGCTGATGCGGTGCAACTACGGTTACTTGTTCGTTATGGCCTTGCGCAAACAAACTTCCTGTTAGAAAAAGTAGTGCGAATGTTATTTTTATAGTTTTCATCTTTTGTGATTTTACAAGTTAAAAAAATCAGGTATTGAAATAATTTCGTCTTCATCGGCACCTTCCGTAGCACGTCTGTGGTCTTCCTCGGCTCGGATTCGGGCTTCTCTGTCCAGTACATTTTGAAGTTCTTGTCTTGACATTCTGATAATACCGTCATCTTCGACGTCATAGTTGTCGATAATACTTTGGAACGTTTGTCTGGCTTGTAAAAAATTGCCTCTTTCGGCATAGATTCTGCCCCAAATGATGTAGCTTCTTGCCAAGAAGTACTGGCTTGACGGCACTTCGCTGATGAATTCGAAAATTCGTCGTTCTGCCAAGTCGAATTCGCCGTTAGCAAATAAAGTTTCGATTTCGAAATAACGTGCTCGTGCTGCAAATTCGCTGTTTCTCGAGTTTCGCAGCAATGCAAAGGTTTCGGCTGCCAATTGGTTTTGCCCCAAACGCTGTGCTGATGTCGCAATGGCGTGATGCGCTTCGTCTCGAATATCGTCGGACAATTGTTCTAAATTTAGTACATTTCGAGCGGCTGCTATAATGTTTTGGTCGTTGCCTAAACGCATTTCGGAACGCAGAATAGCGATGACTGCCATGTTGATATTCGCGGGTACTTCGGAAAATTCCGCCAAAAGCGTGTAAAGTCGCGATGCTTCCTGAAAATCATTCAAATCGAAAGAAATTCTTGCCGCATTGATGATGGAGCGTTCCGTAAAAACTGATTCCGGACGAGCAATCACGGCTAAAAAGTGTCTTCGTGCCTGCTGCATATTGCCGCTCCGCATTTCACAATCGGCTAAGTAAAACGTGGCTTCCGTGACAAAAATTCCATTCGGAAATCTTTGCAAATAGTTCTCCAGCGAAGGTCTTGCACCGTGGCAATCGCCTTCCAAATAACGATTTTCAGCCGCTGCGAAAGCGATGGAATCTTGCGCATCTTCATTGATATTTGCTCCGATTCTGCTGACAAACGCAAAGAAATCATCGGTTCTGTTGATAGCGATATAGATGTTTCGCAAACTCATCAAAGCCTCTCTTGCTTCAGCGGTTCCGGGGTTTTCCGCAACGACTCTTTCAAACACTGCGATAGCTTCGTCGTTTCTTCCGGCGTTGAAATGAATCAAACCTTGTCTGAGCAAAGCGACTTGTCCGAAACTTGATCTTGGGTGGTTGGTCGAAAGCAGTTGAAAATATTCAAGGGCTCTTGCATCGTTGCTTATAACTAAATATGAACTCGCCAATTCGTTGAGTGCTCTCGGCATCAAAGGTGTATTTGGGTGTTCGCTGATCAGCGTTTGCAAGGTTGCAATTCTTGCATCCATTCTTCCCAAGACACCCTGTACTACAGCTCTTTGAAGCAGTGCATAATCTCTATCCGGCTGGTTTAATTGAATGGCTGATTCGTAATTTCTCAACGCTTCGTTCGGCATTCGCTGCATATAAAATGCATCTCCCAAGCGCAGATACGTATCGTTCAAAATTGCTATACTGACTTGATTTCTACGGTTAACGACCGTTGTAAAATACCGAACAGCCTGCGGCCAATTTTGCATTTGGAAATTCACAAAACCTGCACCATAAGCCGCTAACGGATATTCCGGCATGGTTTGAAAACGTGTCGAGAAAAGTGCTTTTTCGTAATACGTGAGAGCTTGCTGAAGCTGTCCCATGCGGAAATAAGCTTCGCCTTTCCAGAAAAATGCACGTAAAGTCAGGTCTTGGTCAAAGCTGCTTTCGACAACCTCGTCGAACAATTTTTGTGCTTCGGCAAATCGACCTTCGTTGAATAATTCCACACCTAAATTGAAGGCGATACGCTGGTGGGCTTCAATCAAACGCGGGTCTCTCCGCTGTATCATTGAGATTGCGGCGTGTGCCTCTCTAAAGTTTCTCGTTGTGGTGTACATTGCCACCAACAAACCGTGAAGTTCGTCGGCATGTCTCGAATTCGGGTATCTTTCCAAAAAGGTTTGAACAGCTCTCAGCGCTTCGCCAAACGGACTTGGCGAAAGTTGGTAAGAAAGTCTGGCGTAATTGAGAAATGCGTTTTCTTGAATACGTGGGTCTATCTCAATTCGAGAAGCATCTAAAAATGCGGCTTGTGCGGCTCTATGCTGTCCAAGTTTGATGTAAATATCGCCCAAATGATAAAGTGAATTTTGCTTCAACAAATCCCTTTGTGTGGAGGCATTTACCACTCTTTGAAAAAAGATTGCGGCAGAGTCGTATTTTTGCAAATTATAATACGTAAATCCCAAAATATAGTCGCATTCTCTGGTCGGCGTTACGGCAGATCGTTCAAAAAACAAATGCAGATGTGGGAGTGCTTCGGCAAATCTACCTTCATTGTAATAGGCTTCACCGATTAATCGAGAAAGCTCCACGGCTCTGCGGGTCGAGGCTGTTTCGAGGAGTGCCGGTGCTTGTTCAATAATCAAGTTGTGCCTGCCTTGTTTGTGGTAAATCTGCATGATATAAAACGGAACGATCGCTCCGAATATTTCATCATCTCGCAGCTGTTCAAACTCCAGCAACGCCGATTGAAAATTTCCTTCGGTGTGAAGAATATGTGCGTAAAAGTAAGAAGCCAAAGCTCTATAACGGCTTTCGACATCTTTGATTCTTGCAAAATGAGGCTTAGCCGCCGACATTTGGTTTTGCCTAAAATGCGAATACCCTCTTTTGAAGTGATATTCAATCCGGCGTTCTTCACACAAGTCGAGCGGATCAATTTGGCTGTAAATCTCAACAGCCCGTCCCCATTCTTGGCCGACATAAAACACGTTTGCCAATTCCATCAAAGCGGCTGTGCGTCTTGTGCTTTCCGGAAAGTCTAAAATAAATTGCTGTAGATTTCTCACAGCATCTCTGTGGGCTAATCTTCCCGAGGAGACTGCGGCATAAAATCTCGCATTCATGGTCATCATCGGATCTGTTCGTCTTGCTTGCTCAACAACTGAGAGCATCAATTCTTTTGCGGAAGCATATTTTTCTAGATAAAAAAGTTCCACACCCATGCGATAGGTTTCGCCTGGATTTGTTCTTGACATGGTTTGCTGCCCTACTGCGTAAACACTCATAAACACAAGCATTCCGAGCAACAACCGACTTGTTATTCTTTTCATAAAAACGGTTTTTTCAGAATGTAAAGATACAAAAAAAAGAACCTCAACGGGAGGTCCTTTTTCACAAATTATTAACAAGTGCGACTTAATAACTGAAGGATTACACGGCGAAGTTACAGAATTATTTTTACAATTGTCAAAATACAAAACTTTTCGCCTTCAAATCCATGAAGGCTACTAAGTTCAACGGCTGACGCTTATTCTGCTGGCAAGGTAAACGCTCGTTTTCGATTCCGCTTCCGGAATACAAGAAAACCATCTGTTCCATAATTAAGTCATCCGACGATTTTTTTATGAGCTAGGGCTAGGCGGAAACCGATGTTGTTGTTGCGATTAGACACACGGCAGTTCTGCGCGTTGTTGTTCCAACTGCCACCACGCAAAACGCGGTTCGAGCCTTCGATGATTTCCTTTCTTAATCTCTTTGTGTAAGCATGTTGTACAAAACTTAGCAAAGGCATAATATGTTGTTGGTATGTTTTATCATCCCAAATAGTTTTGTTCAAACAGTTTTGATATGTTCCAAATTTTGTTTTGAAACGCAATTTACTTGTTCTGTTCAATAGAATTTTGTGGGGATATAGTTTATAGCCCAAAAATGAAATGCCTTGCTGTGTTTTGTTTAATACAACAGGTTTTAAAGTAAGTTGCAAATTTTCTGCTTGTTGATAAATCGCGATCAGTTGTTGTTTCAATTCTTCTTTATTGTTGGAAAATAACAACATATCATCCATATATCGCAAATAAATCTTAATCTTCAGTTTTTCTTTTATAAAATGGTCGTATTCGGATAAATAAAAATTGGCAAAATATTGACTGGTTAAATTGCCGATCGGCACACCAAAACCTTTGGTTACACAATAACTGTCTATAATTTTATCAAATAGTGCCAGCAGTTGTTTATCCTTAAATTTTGTTGCTAATTTTTGCCTCAGAATTTCGTGTGGAATGCTGTCAAAATATTTTCTAAAATCCAATTTGGCAACGTACTGATAGTTGTGCATCGCTTTTTTTGCTTTTTCTAATGCTTTGTAAATTCCCTTATCTATTCTTGTGGCATAAGTATCAAATATTAAGGTTTTTTCAAAAAAAGGATGACAAATATTCATGATGGCGTGATGCAAAACCCTTTCGGGAAACGACGCAGCACAGATAAGGCGTTCTTTGGGGTCGTAGATTTTGAAGTAGTGATAATTTCCTGTAGAAATATTGCCTGATAAAATTTGTTCGCGAAGCAATACAATTTGAGATTGCAAATTTTGCCTGTAGTCTAAAGCTTCCTTTTTGGTCTGTTTTCCTTTGTTGGTTTTGTAGTATGCCAAATAAAGATTGTCCAAGTCGGCAATTTTCTCAATCAGATTACCTGCACGTTTCATTTTGGGTAAATTTCAATTATTTTTTTACCGTATTTTTCAACTTTCTTTTCACCGATACCTTGTATTTTAAGCATATTTTTTTCGGTCATTTCTTCCAATTTGGCAATTTCTGCCAGTTCTTCGTTTGTAAATACGGCATAAGCAGGAACTGCGTCTTGTTCCGCCAATTGTTTTCGGATTTCACGCAATTTGGAAAACTTTTCAAATGTTGCTTCGTCTAATACATTTTTGTAGTCTATTTTTTCTTTGGGCGATGATGTAGTATTATTTTGCGGTACATCTAAATATTGCACGATAAACGCCCAGCCACAATATTTATCATGCGAAACAAAATTTGACTCTATACTTACAATTTTTTTGCTTCGTAAAAACTTGTTCACTTCTTCGTTTCCTTGCTCAAAATCAGCAAATCCTATGAAAAATAATTTTATTTGCATTTTTTCAATTTTAAAAAAATTCTCGACCACCAATTGAGTTTTACCTTTCGCTTCGTTCGTCCCTCACTTCGCTCTTTGTAAAACTCGCCCTCTATCCTTTTTTTTGCTCATAAAAAATCGTCGAATAACTTAAATTATGAACCTAGGGCTAGGCGGAAACCGATGCTGAAGTGGCGATCGTCGGGCGAGTAGCTGAAGCGATAAGACACACGGCAGTACCGCGCGTTGAAGTACCAACTGCCACCACGCAAAACGCGGTACGAGCCTGATTCATCATATAAATCTTCGCACCATTCCCAGACGTTGCCAGACATATCATAAATTGCTAACTCTTCTGCTTTTTGCACAGTTCCAACTTCGTGAGTACTATATTTGCTATTTTCAGAAAACCACGCATATTTTCCAAGTTCTTGATCGTCATCAATTATATTACCGCCCACATCTTCTTTGTGATACGTTGAACCCGCATAAATTTTGCATTCTTGCTTGTCTTTTCTACTCCAATATCTTGCAGTGTACTCCCATTCATTTTCAGTTGGCAAACGAAAACCGTTTCCATTGGGATTATGCGTTACATCATTTCCATTGATATTATAGTATTTTTTCAAGCCATATTTATCGCTCAATTTGTTGCAAAACTCTACACAGTCATACCAAGAAATTTGTTCTACAGGCAATTTTTCGCCTACATTATCGCTTGGATTTTTGCAACCCATAATTTGCATATAAAATGCTTGGGTAACTTGACACTTTCCCATGCTGAACTTATCAATTTTTTGTTTTCGACTTTCTTCTTCTAACAAAGCATATTCTAGCCCACTTACATCAATATCAACAAAATTTTCCTCTAAAAATTTCTTTAAATCTGCTTTAATTTTACCCTCATAATACAATGGAAAACAATTTTTCTTTTTCTCTACTTTATCGCGCAAATTCGATTTTGCATCTTTTTCTCGTATAAAGTTTCGAGAAATATTCTTCGTCATTTCACTGAAATTATCTTTTGTGGGATTTTCTTGGTGAAAAAACGGTTTTATTTTTTTGCAACGTTCATTTTCAAAAATAGTGTTTAATAATGTTCTGTCTGAAAGCCCGCAAGAATGTCCAAAAATAAACACCTCATAGTCTGCTTTGATAAAATCCAGCAGTCGGTCATAATTATCTGTTTCCAGATATTTTATAGATTTTGCATTTTCTAAAAACTCGTTTCTATTGGTATTTTCAATATCTTTGAAATCCACTGCCAATTCGTCACCATAGCCAAAAATCATTGGGCGAATCTCATCATCTTTCACTCCTTTTTGTTCTATTACTCCGTGTATATGAATCACTTCATTTCTACGTGTGTCAATTTCTGCATCAACATCACTGTTGCTGCTATTTTTTTTTGTATATAATTTTTCTGTCGCAGTATAATTGAAATTCAAAAACAATACCTTTCCTATAAAGTCGTTTTTTGTTTGTGTTCCATTTTTTAACTCTTTCCAGATATGCTTATCTATTTCGTCAATTTTTTTATCTTTAGTTATCTCATTTACGACATTTGTTTTCAAATAATCTTCGAAATTTGCCCTGATAGATTCGAAATCTTCATTTAATTTTTTGATTAACGAAACCACAAAGACATCGTTATTTTCTTTTTCAATTTTAAGGCAACTAAGTAGTTCACGATAATACAATTCTTCCAAATCAACCCAATTTGTGATTACTCTTGCCTTTTCTATTCGTTCTAAAAAGCTGTTTTTATAATACGATATATCTTGTTTTAAGGTAGCAATATCAGTATATTTTTTGTATTCTTTGCGTCTCAATTCGAAGAATTTGTTTTCAAAAACGAAGTTACCATTTTCTACCTTCCAATCCTTGAACTCCATTGCTTCTAAAACCTGATCTTTCCAAAATTTGTTAATAAAGTCGCCATAACGGGTGGCAAGTCCGTGTGCCAAGTCGAAGCCATTCCCAATCAAAATTATTCTATTCATAAACTATTTGTTTTGATTCTGCAAAAATACTAATAATTTTACAAACTCACAATCTTTTTAAGAGCAAATACCAACTACAAATATGGTTTTGTGTATAAAAAAAGAAACAGCCCTTCACAAATATTCTTGTAAAGGGCTGTTTCCCGAGTGGAGAATAACGGATTCGAACCGTTGACCTCTTGAATGCAAATCAAGCGCTCTAGCCAACTGAGCTAATCCCCCAAAAGAGTGCGAAAGTTAAAAGTTCGAAAGTGTGAAAGTGATTGCCTCACTTTCACACTTTTTACTTTCACACTTTCATACTGCTTTGTAGTCCTGCGCAGATTTGAACTGCGGACCCCTACATTATCAGTGTAGTGCTCTAACCAAACTGAGCTACAGGACTGTACCAAAAAAAAACGACGGATGTCGTTTCTTTTTGTTTATTAGCAAACCGAATAGCAATAGGATATAACCCCTGTCGTTTAGTTCAGTAATATCTCTCCAGAAAGGAGGTATTCCAGCCACACCTTCCGGTACGGCTACCTTGTTACGACTTAGCCCCAGTTATCTGTTTTACCCTAGGACGCTCCTTGCGGTCACGTACTTCAGGTA